>OGIS01000714.1_pt1 | contig 16283 bp, 16 predicted proteins | sample 1571821 | NCBI WGS metagenome assembly OGIS01 (sample SAMEA2581965, study PRJEB24529) | metagenome | biome: Human gut stool | place: China | collected 2011
TCTGAAAGCTGCCGGGCACACAACTCCGGATAGCCTCCTCCCAGAAGAAGCGCATCCGCTTCCTCTGGAATTTTTTCCTGTGCAAGCGGTGAAAACCAGACGAGTTTTCCACCATACGCTTCCAGAAGACGCAGGTTATCCTCATAATAAAAACAAAATGCCTCATCTTTTGCAACTGCAATAACCGGACATTCCTCCTGCTGTTTTTTCTTTTTCTGTAAAACCCCTTTATCTTTTCCCGGTTCCTGTAATTTAGGCAGTTTCGTTTTTCCGTCCCGAAACGCATGTAAAAGTGCCCAGCTTTGCAACAGCTGCAGCATCCGATCCAGATCTGCGGTCTCTTCCAGTTTTTCCGCAGCCTGATTGACCTGCTTGCGCAGACCTTCCATTTCCTGTGGCATTTTCAAACCCAGATGCCGGCTCTCCAGATGCAGACTTTTCTGTACCGGAAAGCATCCCAGCACCGGAAGCCCCAGTTCTTCCTCAATCACTGGTGTCATTGTCCTGCAGAATCCCTCCGATGTCCGGTTTAATATCACACCAATGATCCGGTGATCCCTGTCATACTGTAATATCCCTGCCAGAAGTGCAACCATCGTGCGCCCCATCCCACGGGCATCCAGCACAAGCACAACCGGCAGATCCAGGGTCTGTGCCAGATGATAGGCGGAGCCCTCTTTTTGTGTGCCTCCTAGGCCATCGTATAATCCCATGGCTCCCTCGATCACCGAATAAGAGAAGCTCTCCCGGTCATATCCATACAGTTCCCGGATCTGATCTGCCCCTGAAAAAAACGTATCCAGATTGCGCGACGGTACACCAATCACCTGACGGTGAAACATGGGATCAATATAGTCTGGTCCGCTTTTGAACGCACGAACTGCAAGTTTTCTGTTTTTCATTGCTGCCAGCAACGCACAGGTGATTGTCGTTTTTCCACTGCCGCTTTGCGGCGCTGCCAGTACCATTCCACTGTGTAACATAGTTCTCTCCTCATTATGCCATCGTCAGCACACAGATATATACGGGGTTCTCAGCCTGCATCAGATGATAGGTTCCCACGGTTTTTGCCCTGCTGACCTGCACCTGTATGATTTCTGTCTGCATTTTCCCTGCAGCAAGTTCTGTAATCTGAGCCACGGTTTCAAGACTTATGGCATTGACAACCACACGTGTCCGTGGATTCTTCTCCCAGATGACATGCAGAATATCCGCAAGGCGTCCACTGCTTCCCCCAATAAATACATGTGTCGGAGGTTCCAGGGATTCCAATATTTCCGGTGCTTTCCCATCCACCGGAATCACATTTGCCAGATGAAATTTTTCCAGATTCCGGCGCAGAAGCTGCTGTGCTGTGGCTTTTTGCTCAATGGCGTACACACGAATCCCCGGACTGCACGTTGCACATTCCACTGCAATCGATCCGGTACCACTCCCCACATCGTATACCACAGCATCTTCTGTCAGGCCAAGTTTGCATAATGAAAGTGCACGCACTTCTTCCTTGGTCATTGGAACCGTTTTTTCCCCTTCCACGACACGCAAAAATGATTCATCAGACATCCCTGGAACAAGACGTCTTTTTTGCACATTTTCATTGCATAATAACAGGGTATACAGACCTTCTTCTTTTACATTTTTTGCCTCTCCATACGATAGCTCGCGGATTTTTTCTCTGTCATAAGAGAGCTGAAATCCAGCAATAATGCGGGTTTGCGTCAATTTTTCTTCTTCTATCCAGCATCCGATCCGTCGGACATCCTCCACCCCGGAAACCAGCAGAAACGTCTTGGGAAAATGCCGGATTGCATCGAGAACGAGTGCTCTGGTCTCTGCGGTATCTTTTTTCCCGTGGATACTTATAATTTTTGCATCCTGCCAGGCAATTCCCGTTGCCGCAGAGAGGTAGGAAACGGATGAAATTCCTGGAAAAATACGAATTTTTTTGTAATTATTTTTATTTAATTCTGTTTTTATTTTTTCTGTTCCACTGTAAAATCCAGTATCTCCGGAAAATAATATGGAGACTTTCAGTTTCTGGCCATCCATTTGGGATTCCTTTTGTCTCAAAACCGGCAAAATATCTTTTGCGAGATAAAAAGGATAGGTTTCCTTACTGTTTTCCACCATTTCGAGCATCCGTTCTGCCCCAAAAACCACATCAGACTCTTCCAGCGCTCTTTTTGCTTCCTGTGTCAGTGTTGCTGCACTCATACCGATGCCAATCAGGGAAATTTCCACCTCCGGACGACCGGAAATCGTATGTCCAAGCAGACGGGAAAGTGTTTCGGTTACCTGTGCATAAGACATTCCCTGCTCCTGTTCCTGTTTCCCGATCACGCATGCCGTAATCCCTGCTTTCTGCGCTGCCGCAAGTTTTTCCTGAAATCCGCTGTGCGCACCGCTGGCTTTTGTAACCAGATAGCGGATCGAAAACTGATGAATCATTGCCAGATTCATTTCCTCCGAAAACGGGCCCTGCATCGCAAGAATCTGCTTTCCGCGGATACCCGCCTTTTCACAGAGACCGATACTCTCCAATCCGGGAAGCACACGCACAAACAAACGCTCCTTCAGGGGTGCAAATACCGCCAGCTCTTTGCTTCCGGTTGTCAGAAGAATGTTTCCGGATGTGTCCGTAAGTGCCTGGACACAGCTTTCATAATCGGCAAACACATGCACGGTTCCAGCGCGCTCTTTCATGCCTTCGTTTTCCGGTATGCTACAGATTCCATCGTCCATTCGCCGCTGGAGCCGCAGATATGGAATTCCACTTCCTTTTGTACTCTCCCGGATGTTGGCAGACACTTCTGTGGCAAACGGATGCGTAGCATCCACGACCGCCGCATAGTTGTTCTGTCCGTTTTTTTTCAGCAGGGCGCGCATTTCCTCTACGTCCAGTCTTCCTACACAGACCTTCACACCGGCAAGTTCCGGCATGACCATCTGACCGTATTCGGTTGCTACATGCACATCACAGGCAATATGTGCCCGTGAAAGTTCCTGTGCGAGAAGACGACCTTCCGTTGTTCCCGCATAAATTAACACTTTCTCTGCCATCTTATTCCTCTTCCCCGTTTTCTGCTGCTATATATGGTATCCTCTCGGTGTCACAAGCTTTCCATCAATAATTTTTGTCTGGGAATTCCCGATAAATACCGTGGTAAACATGTTCACCTGTGTATGCACCAGTTCCGCCATGGGAAGTGTTACGGCTTTCGTATCATCGCGTCCGATATTTTCCACATACCCACAGGCAAGCTCCGGTTCCACCCCGTGTTCCATCAGAATTCTGCAGGCACGCTCCAGATAGTCTGCCCGTTTATGGCTCGACGGATTATAAATTGCCATTGCAAAATCTCCCTCTGCCGCTGCAATCAGCCGTTTTTTAATCCTCTCCCACGGGGTGAGAAGATCACTCAGGCTGATCACGCAAAAATCATGGTTGAGAGGAGCCCCAAGCACTGCCGCACCGCTGCTTGCTGCTGTTATTCCGGGAATTACTTCAATGATACAATCATCATATAATTTTCCGATTTCCAGCATCAGGGATGCCATCCCGTAAATTCCGGCATCCCCGCTGCAGATCAATGCCACTTTTTTGCCTTCTCTTGCCTTCTCGAAGCACATCTGGCAGCGTTCCCGCTCCTGCCGCATCGGTGTAGACAATAATTCTTTGCACCCGAACCGTTCCCCAAGCAATTTCAGATATACGGTATAACCGATGATCACATCACTGGCTTCTAACACCTGCATGGCTTCCTGCGTCATCATATTTTCCTGTCCCGGTCCCATACCGACCACATAAATCCGGTGTTTCATTTCTTTCTCCTTCCTTTCGTCTCACACAAACTGCAATACGATTTTCTCCCGTTTTGCCACGGCAATTGTCACGCCATCCATAGCCTGCTTATGTATCAGCAAACTACCTCCGTCTGCTGCAGCGACCGCAGCACGCTCACACACATTATCCACTCCTACGGTTCGGGATACAAACGCGGATGCGGTGAATTCACCAGACACTTTTTTCAGTTCTCCGGCAGAAAAAACGACAAACGGTACCCGCAAATGCTGTGCCAGTTCCTGCAGACCGGGTTCTTTTCCCTTCACATCAACCGATGCCAGGGCATATATATCATCCAGGTCTATTTTTCTGCTATTCACCAATGTTTTTATCATTTGTTTTATCTCGTTATAACTTTTATTTTTTTTGCATCCCATGCCAAGCACCGTTGTTTTCGGAGCTAAAATAAGCGTTTTACGGTATTCCCGTGGCTCTTTTTTTGTAATCCACACATCCACAGCATGTTCCGCCTGTGCTTCGTTCCACGAAATCAGCTTTACTTCCTTTGGCGACTGTAATTCTGCCACCTCCTCCGGGGACATACATGCCGGATCTACCGCCATCACAATGATTTCGCCCTGTAACAGTTTTCCGGACACATGCCGGATCGCTTCGGGGTTACACACCCGCAGGCCATTTTTTCTTGCAAATACATCAACGGCAAAAAGCCCATTCACGTCTGTTGCCGTCGTCACAACCGCAGCGGAATGCAATGATTCTGCGATCTGCTGCGCCAGTTCATTGGCACCACCCAGATGTCCGGACAGCACCGGAATCACAAACTGTCCGGCCTCATCCAGCACCAGTACCGGACTGTCCACGGTTTTGTGGCGGATCAAAGGTGCGATGGCCCGTACAGCAATCCCGAGCGCTCCAATGAAAATCACGGGAAACTGTTGTGCAAAAGCCTCCTCCAGAAAATCCGGAAGTGACCGGTTTCCTCTTTCTCTTATCTGTATCTTTGAAAGCGCAGGGTGACCACCGTAACGGCTCTGCCAAAATCCATACGAAACAGAAAGTGAAAGTTCTGTGATTCGTGCCGCAAGCTCTCTTCCACGTTCCGAAAACCAGGTCATATACAGGATCATTCCGGTAACTCCTTTCCCGCATGGATGTTACACATTACTCCCTCATTTTCTACAGTGTTTTGAGGTTTCGCCTTGCGGAATTCGGTTGTAAAATCCGGCGCGTAGAGTCTGGAGCGCGTATAATGCTGATTTGATATTACATCTCCGACCAGCACCAGAGCGGTTTTTGTAATATTATGTTTCTTTGCCACCGCCGCCAGCTCCTGCACAGTACAGATATATGCTTCCTCATCCGGCCAGGTTGCCTTGTACACCAGTGCCGCAGGTGTATCCGGCTCATATCCGCCATTTACAAGGCGCCGTGATAATTCCTCCAGCATTCCGGTACTCAGATAAATTGCCATGGAAGCATGGTGTGCGGCAAAACTCTCAATACTCTCCTTTTCCGGTACCGCTGTCCTTCCGGCCATCCGGGTGATAATCAGTGACTGTGACACATCCGGAAGGGTATATTCCAGATTCAGCGATGCCGCTGCTCCAAAACAGGCACTCACACCCGGACAACTTTCATACGCAATCCCCTTCTGATCGAGAATATCCATCTGTTCCCGCACCGCTCCGTATATACTGGGTTCTCCTGTATGAAGTCGAATCGTGATTAAATTATTTTTTTCGGCCTGTTCCATCACCGAAATAACCTCTTCAAGTGTCATTTTGGCGCTGTTATGAATCTCACAGCCCTCTTTTGCATAATCGAGAAGCTGTGGATTGACCAGCGAACCGGCATAGATGATGACATCTGCTTTCTGCAGCAGACGCATTCCCCGCACAGTAATCAGATCCGGTGCTCCGCTTCCTGCTCCGACAAAATAAATCATAGCAACCTCCTGAGTAATTCTTCTGCTTTTCCGGTCATCCCAAGCAGCCCGTAGGCATTGGAATAGACAATACACTCGATCTGCAACCGACCGGCCGCACGTTTTTTCAGATAGAAATCAATTTTTTCCATGATATCTTCCATAACATCTTCTTTTTTACCTTCGGCATCAATAAACGCAAGTGCTTCCTCGGTTGTGACGCAATCTAAAATCTTCTTTAAACATTCTAAAGATACATTTTCACGGATGCCGGCTGCCGCTAAAAGTTCCATCCGACAATCTCCCTCATGGGAATGGGTGTTCATAATGCCTCCCGCCACCTTAATCAGTTTTCCAATATGTCCGGTCAGAAGCATTGCACAAAATCCCAGTTCCGCCGCCATATCGATCGTCTCACCGATAAAATTACTGCATTTCACACTGCGGTCAAGATCATATCCATAGGTCTGCTGCATGAAATCCAGTCCATAATTTCCCGGTGAAACTGCCGCAATGGTCTGCCCTTCTGCACGCTGCTGGCGGAGTTCCACACGGATGGTCTCCTTAAGTGCCTGACTGCTCATCGGTTCCACAATTCCTGTCGTTCCCAGTATTGAGATTCCCCCGACAATCCCCAGTCTTGGATTAAACGTACGCTCTGCAAGTGCTTCCCCATCCGGCACAGAAATCAGAATATGCAGCGTTCCGTGAAAATCACAAATCCGGCACACTTCCTGCACTTCCCGGGTGATCATTTCCCGCGGCACATGATTGATTGCGGCATTGCCTACGGGCTGATCCAGTCCGGGTCTCGTCACACGGCCCACGCCCTTTCCTCCGTCAATCTGCAGAAGTTCTTTTTCTCCATCCCCACGGTTGTCCGCGGTGACCGTGGCACAGATTTTACTTCCGCTGGTCACATCCGGATCATCGCCGCCATCCTTGACCACAGCGCAGGAAACCTGAGATTCCCCACGCACGATATCCGTCACTTCCGCGGTGTATGGAATTCCTTTTGGGGTCTCAATCGTTATACAGTTTTTTATTTTTCCCGTCAGAAGCATATATGCCGCAGCCTTTGCAGCTGCGGCAGCACAGCTGCCGGTTGTAAATCCGTACCTCACACCAGATACGCCTCCTTTTTCCTTTATACCGGCCGGATCTGATATAACAGTGCGTTTACGATTGCTGCCGCCACATTGCTGCCGCCTTTTCTACCGCGGTTGACAATATGTGGCACATCTGTTTTTAAAATCAGTTCTTTTGCCGCCTCTACATTTACAAATCCCACCGGAACTCCAATAATAAACGCAGGACGCCAATCACTTTTCTGCATCAGTTCATAGAGCGAAATCAATGCCGTCGGCGCATTTCCCACGGCAAAAATTACAGGTTTATCAATTTTTGCCGCATGTTCCATACTGACCGTCGCACGTGTCACCTGCCGCGTCTTTGCCTCCCGCGCCACATCCTCATCTGCCATAAAACAATGCACCGTTCCTCCGAATTCCGCTAACCGTTTTTTGTTGATGCCTGCAAGCGCCATATTGGTATCCGTGACAATGTCAGCACCACCAGCAATCAGTTCTTTGGCAATCTGCACGGCATGGGGAGAATACGTCATCGTCTTTGCATAATCAAAATCCGCACTTGTATGGATCACGCGCTTTGTCACCGGCTCCTGTTCCGGCGGAAGCACGATACCACGCTCCTTTAGTTCTTCCCCTATGATGGCAAAACTTCGTTTTTCAATCTCTCCCGGAAGAACATATTCAATGTTTTGCATAACGTTTTTCTTCCCCTTTCTTCTTTATATCCAGCAATGCCTCAATCAGTTGTACATTTTCCGGATGACCTTTTACGGCAATTCTGTAAAAGTCCTGTCCCAGTCCTGTATAGTTTGCGCAGTTTCGGACCAGAATTCCTCTTTCCAGCAATAATCTGTACAGTGGAATTTGTGTTTTCAGCAACAAAAAATTAGCTTCAGAAGGAAAAATTTTCATTTGATCTCCAAATATTTTTGTTAACTCGTGTTTTAAAAAGTGCTTTTCTTCCTGAATCAGCTCAATCGTATCCTTCAGATACTTTCTACGACTCCAACCAGGAAGCGAATCATCCAGAATATCCATGCCGATCCGCTGCGCAACCACAGATACATTCCACTCCGGCAGCTGATGCGCAATTTTTTTACAGATTTCTTCCTGCGCCAGCAGATACCCCAGCCGGATTCCCGGAATCGCATAGATCTTTGTATATGCCCGCACGACAATCAGATACGGATATTTCCGAATCCAGGAAGCATATCCTTCCGTCCCCGTAAATGCAATGAAACATTCGTCCAGCACCACAGTAATCTGTTTCTTTTCACACACGTCAAGAAGCGTCTCCAAAAGAGACGCTTCCATTTTGTTTCCCGCCGGATTCGCTGGATTCGCCAAAAATAATAAGCTGATTCCATCCAGATGCCTGCACAATGACTCCATCTGTGCCATGTCCATGGCAAAATTATTTTCTTCCCGCAACGGAATACTGCATACCTCGGCTCCCACTGTCTGAGCCGCCCAGGCATATCCCGAAAAAGACGGAGCAAAAATGCCCACCCGCTTCGGGCGCAGTGCATGCACAATCGCAACAAATAATTCGGATGCCCCGTTGCCACACACTACTTCTTCTGTTGAAAAACCATAAAGTGCTGCAAGCCGTTCCCGCAACAGCACATTGTCATACTGTGGATAACGGTTGCTGTGAACCGCCGCTTCCGCCATCCGTTTCTGCAATATCTCCGGCAGCGGCAGCGGATTGGTATTTACAGAAAAATCATATGTGATCTGATTTTGATAAATATCCCCACCGTGTGCGGCCACCGTCATGCTGCGTGTTCTCCTTCTTTCCTGTTTTCCCGTATCTGCATTACTGCTTTACTTCTTATTTTACTACAGGAATTCTTTGATTCCAAGGAAAAATCACACAAACCATTTTTATTGTAGATCTCCAGCCAGCTCCTGCATCAGATGATGTACCGTAGTAATCTCGTGAATCCGTCCCGTATTCGCCCCACAGAATACCAGACCGTTTTCCACATCCCCACGCACGGCATCGATCAACGCTTTCGTAATACAGTAAGGAACTTTCTGCGGACTGCATTTTTCCAGACAGTTGTAACATTTACTGACTGGCAGCTTTGCGCGCTTTACACGGTCGATAAACTTATTGCGCAATGCACGTCCCGGCATACCGACCGGGCTTTGGATAATCTCAATATTTTCCTCACTGGCGTGAATATACGCCTCCTTGTATGCCTCCGATGCATCACATTCTTCGGTTGCGACAAAGCGGCTGGCAATCTGCACACCATCCGCGCCGAGATCCAGCGCATGCGAAATATCTTTCTGATCAAATATCCCGCCGGCCACAATGACCGGAATATTTTTCTGATACCGCTGTTCGTATTCCTTTTTGCAGTCGATAATCTGCCGGATCTCTCCGTCAAAATTAATGGCATCCATATGTGCCAGCTGTTCATTGGAAAACCCCAGATGCCCGCCGGCCTTCGGTCCCTCCACTACAATAAAGTCCGCCGTGCGGTCATAGCGGTGCGCCCACATCTTCAATATCAGCTGGGTTGCACGCTTCGAGGATACAATCGGAGCTATCTTTGTCCGGCAGGTTTTGCTGACAAGCTCCGGCAGATTCATAGGAAGCCCGGCTCCACTGATAATCACATCTGCCCCTGCCGCAACTGCTGCCCGGACATGCTCTTTGTAATGCTTTAATGCAACCATAATATTGACACCCACAAGTCCGTTTCCACAGGCAAGCTCCTTTGCTTTCCGGATATGTTTTTTGATGGCTTTTAAGTTACAGCCTGCCTGATCATTCTCGAAGCCTTCTTCATCGTAGCCGATCTGCGCAGTAGAAATGATACCTACACCGCCCTCCTTTGCCACAGCTCCCGCCAGATGGCTTCTGCTGATTCCTACCCCCATGCCACCCTGGATGATCGGAATTTTTGCAATCAGATCCCCGATCTGCAGTTGTTTCAACTTTGATGTATATGTGCTTATCATGCACGTTTCCTCCATATTTCAAAACTGTTTGACTATCAAACAATTTTCAGTATATGGCAATGTGGTTTCTTTGTCAACATATATTTGTTTTCATTTCTTTTATACGTAGTTTTATTTACTACTTCCATATCTGATATTTCTTCTAAATGCAAAAACCGTGGGTTTCCGATTTCACTGAAATCCTGAAAACCCACGGTATCCGGCATGTCGTCTTATCCTTTGACAGCCCCCACAATTCCGTTTGCAAAACTTTTCTGCAGAACAAGGAAGAGGATGCCCGTCGGAAGAGAACAGATGAGTACTCCGAGCATAAGCACACCGTAATCAATGCTGTAGCCGCTGGAGAGGTTTGCAACCAGCATCGGCATGGTCTGGGAGGAATCATCCATCATAATAACCTTTGGCCATAAGTAATTGTTGCATGATGATACGCACCAGGGGCAGATCGGTCGGGTCAAGGGTAAGCATTGGTATTCCCGTCTTTTGATACACCTGCTGGCCGATCTCCATATAGCGTGACCAGGTCAGATTCTGCATATCAGCCTCGGAAAATCCCGCCTGTTCTAAAATATCCAGACGGTAAAACAGAGCCGCTGTTCCACAGTCAAACGGGATTCCATAGGACTTTCCATCATGTTCTACCAGTTTGCGTTTATAATCCACATACTTGTCATAATCCACACGGTCATCCAGCGCAACAAATTCCTCTTCATAATTTTGCAACATATGATGCGGCAAATACCTTTTGCAGTTCTTCTCCTGTTTTTGTTTCCCCGAGCAGCAATTCTTTGAGCAGTTCCTCCGCGGTTTCCCCGGTCATTGCATGATCCGGATGCCAGCCGGGAATCCGCGCTGCCGCTTTTTGAAGCACGCCAAGAAGCTCATGTGGTGTGAGGGTTGGCTTTAAGATATAATCCACCACCCCCTGCATGAGCGTCTGCTTTACATATTCAAAATTATCGTATCCACTGAGAATGATCATCTGGACGTGCGGATAGCGGTGATGTACCGCCACCGTAAAATCGACACCGTCCATCAGCGGCATTACAATGTCGCTGAGAACAATCTGTGGCTGAAGCTTTTCGATCTGATCCATGGCATCTTTACCATTTGCAGCTTCCCCGACGATGGTAAATCCCTCTTCTTCCCAATGTATCATATAGCGCAGTCCCTGCCGCATGATAAATTCGTCATCGACAATCAGAACACGGATACTTTCCTCCCCCATAGTAAACATCCCCCCAAAACGGTCTTATCCTCTATCGTGCATTTGCCGGCTCCACGTTGACCGACTTTCCTTTGATCTTTACATTTTTCATGGCTTTTAATACATCTTTTCCATACTCCTGCGGCACCTCGACAAATGTGTAATTATCATACATGTCAATTGCCCCCACAAGTTTGCCCGGAATCTTTGCCTCTCCGGCTACAGCCCCGAGAATATCTCCTGGGCGGATCCGCTGGCTCTTTCCGATGTTAATGAACAGACGTACCATCCCTTCCTCGGCTCCGGTATCTCCTGCTAATGCATCATCAAATTCGTGATCCTCCTTTGATAATTCCACTCCGCCGATTGCCTGTTTTAAAAACGCAGCTGCAATATCCATCGCTGTATAATCAGAGTTGTTCACCTGCTGCTCTATCAGTTCAATCATATCGCGCAGATCTCCATCCTCGATAATCTGTCCGATGCCGTCAAGAATCTTATCCGCCTTAATCGCTGCCACATCATCCGAAGATGGGATTGGCTGCGCCTTGATCTTTGTCTTGCAATAGCGCTGGATCTCTTTGAGTTTGTATACTTCCTTGCCCTTAACGAAATTAAACGCTTTTCCGGTACGGCCGGCGCGTCCGGTTCTTCCGATCCGGTGCACATAATATTCATTGTCCTGTGGCAGGTCATAGTTGAATACCGCTTCAACATCATCCACATCAATTCCACGCGCTGCGACATCGGTTGCAATCAGGATATCTGTTTTCCCATTTCGGAATTTTTTCATCACTCGGTCACGCTGCACCTGTTTCATATCGCCATGAATTCCCTCTGCTGCATAGCCGCGCCCTTGTAATTCCGATGCCAGTTCATCCACCATGCGCTTGGTATTACAAAATACCAGCGAAAGCTTTGGATTATAATAATCCAGCAGGCGTGTCAGCACTTCCATCTTATCATTTCTGCGCACATCATAATAATACTGGTCAATATTCGGAACCGTCAATTCTTTCTTCGTCACCTTGATTGTAGTCGCATCATGCTGGAATTTTCTTGTGATTTCCAGAATCGGCTTTGGCATAGTTGCCGAAAAAAGTACGGTCTGCCGGTCTTCATCCGGGATATAGGATAAAATTGTTTCTATATCCTCGCGGAATCCCATATTAAGCATCTCATCCGCTTCATCCAGCACAATCGTGTTAATATAATCACAGCGAATGGTTTTGCGGCGCAGATGATCCATCACACGCCCCGGTGTTCCGATGATGATGGTTGCCCCACCTTTTAATGCCTTGATCTGACGGGAAATATCCTGCCCTCCATAAATGGGAAGCACTTTGATCCCATGCATATATTTTGCAAGTTTCCGGATTTCTTCCGCACTCTGGATGGCCAGTTCTCTTGTCGGAGAAAGTACGATTGCCTGCGTTTTTTTATTATTAGGGTCCACTTTCATCAAAAGAGGGATTCCGAAAGAAGCCGTCTTTCCGGTCCCGGTCTGTGCCTGACCAATCACATCTACCCCACTCATCACAACCGGAATCGCCTGTGACTGGATAGGTGTTGCCTCTTCAAATCCCATCTCTTTGATTGCCCGCAGAAGCTGCGGATATAACCCTAATTCTTCAAATTTAACTGTTTCCATTTTCATCCTTTTCTTTTTGCCAGGTTTCGACTGCCATGCCGTTACAATGTGGTTCCCATGGTCACGTCTTCAGTTTCATCAAGCCCCCCTACACAATAATTGTTCCGGCTGAATTTCTTCACCCGGTAAAGCATATTATCTGCTGCATGCAAAAAATCCCAGCTGCGATTTCCCTTGCGCGGGATTCCCCAACAGACTCCCTGCGAAATCGTCACTACCGGAAGTGCCTTGGAAAACCGGTGTTCCATTTCCAGTGCAAGTACACGTCTACGCAACTCTTCTGCAAAGGAAACAGCCTGTTCCCGTGTCACATTCGCATAGATAATGACAAATTCATCCCCTCCATACCGTGCACAGAATCCTTCCGCTTCCTCCACAAGATTACGGATTGTATTTGCGATACTTACCAGACACTGGTCTCCTTCCTGATGTCCGTAATTATCATTATATTCCTTAAAATAATCAATATCGAGTATTTCCATCGCAACCGGAATATCATTCTCCTGCGAATAGGTAAACACTTCTTCCGCATAATCATTCAGACGGAACCGGTTTGCCATACGCGTCAGCGGGTCCTGCTCGGAACGCTCCTGTAATACAAGATTCTTTCGTTCCGCTTTCATCCTGGCTTTGCGCATATTCTCCAGATTTTTGCGCAACGTGATCACACTCGAAAGCATGTTGCGCGTCACTGCTTCGTTCCTCTCAGACAATTCATAGTAAAGCCCGGCAGCCTGCAGATATTCCGCATTCTGGTTATGCTTCCGGTAAAATTTCATCTTCAGGGACAGAACTTTCAGCTGCAGATTAATGATCTTAAAATTCACCACCTGTGGTTCGATTACTTCAATGATACGCCAGAACGATTCATCCTGGTCCGTTTCCAGCAACACCAGACAACAACGGTAATAATCCGAAAAAAAGTCCAGCACCGTCAGATTATCCGGAAGGTTCTGATGGATCATCTGAATACTCTCATTCCGCTTCTGTACATCTCCCATCTTGTGATAATAAATTACATCCACGATGGCGATAAACAGCCGGTCTGTAAGGGCAGCCTGTTCCCAGCCATCTTTATGCAGATACTCCAGATATGTTTTTGCTTCCTCCAGACGGTTTTGCAGAATCAGACATTCTGCCATATTTCCATAAAACACATACATATAAAAATTATACTTTTCATCCTGCTGTCTCGTCTGTAAAACCTGATAAGCTTCTAAAAAAGAGTTCTCGGAATCCACATAATGCTCGCACTCCAGATACAATAACCCCATATTGATCAGAATCATAACCTTTTGCATCGGAAGATCATATGTATCACTGTCCTTAAGACCGTTCATATAATAATCAAGTGCAATTGATGGATTTCCTCTGCTCATGGATGCGATTCCCAGATAATTGTAACAACGCACCACAAGTTCCCATTCCTCTGCACGATCCAGATACGTCAGTGCCTCTGTCATCATATGGAAAAAATGCTCTCCGTCATTTAATCCATAATAGATTTCTCCACCATAAAAGCAGCCAAATCCTATCAGCTTTGGATCATCTGTTTCCCGTCCATACGCTATGATATCCCGACAGCATTCCAACACCACGTCCGCATTGGTTTCCCGATTTTCCAGAACTGTATGAATCCACTGTTGTACGGTTGTATTGTACTGGTTAAATTCCATATTTTATCCCTCTTAAGCTGAGATACCTCTTGATTATGTACGGTTTTTTCGCATAAAGCTCCAAAACCGTTTACATTTTATTGTATTAGAAAAAACTATGAATGTCAATCCAGCGTATCCATCGCCATCTGCGGAAGATACTCTTTCGGGTCCACAGCTTTTCCGTCTTTCTTTAACTGAAAATATACATTGCTGCCTTCTGTTGTATAATATTTTGTCGGCTCACTGACATATCCCAGCACCTGACCAGCTTCCGGCGTATCCCCTTTTGCAAAATTCAGTTCCTTCAACTGTCCGTAAACCGCAGCATATCCGTCACCCAGATCCTGTATCACCGTACATCCGGTTTCTTCATTTTCCTGAATATCTGTGATTTTTCCCGTTGCCATTGCAAACACTTTATCATTGACATTGCCACTGATCACCATGGCCGGATTGCAGCGATACTGCTCTAACGTTGGAAAATAAATGGTGGAATCCATGCTGTAATCCAGCAGAACATCTCCCTCAATTGGCCAGACCGCAGAACTCTTGTCAAAATGCTGTGTCACGGTGGCTGCTGTCTCTACTGTTTTTTCTTCGTCCTGTTTCTTCTCTTCCTCCTGCTGTGTTTCTTCCTGTTTTATTTTTTCCTGCTCTGCCAGCTTTAACGCCTGTTCTTCCGCTTTTTTCGTTGCATCTTCCACACTTATTTCCGGTTTCACTTCATAGGAAGCCGGTGCCTCCTGCTGGGTCTGTGCCGCAATTTCCTGTTCTGCTTCCCTGCGTTCTTTTCCTTTATCCGTGGCATATACACTGACAAATCCAATCACTCCCGCTACCAGACACGCGACAGTGGCTATATACTGTTGTTTTCTCATTTGGCTTACCTCCATCATCATTTCGTTTTATGGTCTTTGATGATAGTATGGACTGCCCGCGCTGTTTTTATACAGCACTCCTGTGATCATAAATAATATTGGAGAGCTGTGCAAACTGCTCTAAAGAAAGTGCCTCTCCACGAATATTAACCGGTACGCCAAGTTCCTCAATACATGCCTGCAGTTCTTCTTTCGGAAGACCGAATGCACCATAATTGGCAAGCCCGTTTGCCAGTGTTTTCCTGCGCTGATTGAACGATGCCCGGATCACCTGAAACAGCAGTTTTTCACTTTTTACGGTAACCGGCGGTTCACTGTGTCGTGTCAGACGGATCACGGCACTGCCGACTTTCGGCTGCGGCATAAAACAGCTTGGCGGAACATTGACTACGATTTCCGGTTTTGCGTAATATTGCACCGCCAGGGAAAGTGCGCCATATTCCTTGCTTCCCGGTCCTTCCTGCATACGATCCGCTACTTCTTTCTGTACCATGATCGTGATACTGTCGATCGGCACATGGCTTTCAAACAATCCCATGATGATCGGGGTAGTAATGTAATATGGCAGATTGGCAACAACCTTGATCGGACGCCCCTGATTTTTTTCCAGTGCAAGCTGGCGGATGTCTACTTTGAGGATGTCGTTGTTGATGACTGTCACATTATCCCAATCTTTCAGAGTGTCGTCCAGAATAGGAAGCAGTGTTTTATCAATCTCAACTGCTGCCACTTCCCTTGCTGCTTCAGCCAGATACTGTGTCATGGTTCCGATTCCCGGTCCAATCTCCAATACAAAATCATCCTTTGTGATCTGTGCAGAATCTATAATCTTATCCAGAACATGAGTATCGATCAGAAAGTTCTGACCAAACCTTTTCTGGAATGCAAAATTATACTTCTGAAGCACTTCTATGGTATACTTTGGATCTCCTAGATACGGTCTGGGCATAATCTTTACTCCTTTTTCTTTATTACCTGTAACTGTACAAATACGCATTATTTAGTAAAATCTTTCTCGGACAGAAAAGAATTCAGATTCCTACATTGGAGGTACTTAGATTCCTTTCGTTTAAATTTACGGATTCCTCCCTGT
>OGIS01000754.1_pt1 | contig 15895 bp, 10 predicted proteins | sample 1571821 | NCBI WGS metagenome assembly OGIS01 (sample SAMEA2581965, study PRJEB24529) | metagenome | biome: Human gut stool | place: China | collected 2011
TCCGTGCCTGTTAGCTGTGAAGGTAGCGGTTTCTTGTTTTTTCCATAAAGTGAGAGGATGGGTACCCCCGTGCGGGTATCTTTCCCGTTTTGAATGTATTCTCCGGCATCTGCATCCCCTCGAAATCCATGCTCAGGAGCAAATACGCGCACGATTTTTATTTGACTGGTCAGGGTGTCCAGCAGGTGTGTTTTCCCACAAAGAGAAGTATGGTTTACTACAAGAGAAACCCGTTTTCCTTTAAGCAAGGGGAGCAGTTTTTCCAGTTGGTCGGCTCCGTTGCGTACGGTGGCATGTCCTTGAAAAGCTATAAAACAGCCTATACATGCACTCAAAATGTATTTCAAAAAGATTCTTTTCGTGTAACTCATGGAATTTTTGTAGATTTGTGATACTTTTTACAAATATAGCCACATTTATTTATGAATCCACTTGCATTGATTGACAAATATTATCCGGAAGATAATGAGTTAAAACATATTTTGTTGGTACACAGCCGTTCGGTAGCAGATAAAGCCTTGGAAATGGCACGTAAGCATCCGGAACTGAATCTGGATTTGACTTTTATAGAAGAGGCAGCCATGCTTCATGATATTGGTATTTTTATGACGGATGCAGATGGTATTTTCTGTTTTGGAAAGTATCCTTATATTTGTCATGGGTATTTAGGTTCAGAACTGGTAGCTCGCGAAGGTTATCCACGTCATGCGCTGGTGTGTGAGCGTCATACAGGTGCCGGACTTTCTCTTAAGGCGATTATGGAACGTGACCTTCCGGTACCTCACCGTGAAATGATTCCTGTCAGCCTGGAAGAACAGATTATCTGCTTTGCCGACAAGTTTTATTCAAAGACTAAATTAGATAAAGAAAAGAGTGTGGAGAAGGCCCGAAAGAGTATTGAAAAGCATGGGGAAGAGGGCTTGACACGCTTTGATGCTTGGTGTAAACTCTTTTTGTAGAACTAAAAATACATTAAAAAGGAAAGGGTTGACGTTTATTTGTAGGATAATGCTTACTTTTGCACCGCATATTGCGTAAAAAGACGGTGATGACATCATTTAGAAGAACTACATATTTACTGCTATCTCTGTTTGTTTTTGGCTTTTTCTGCTCATTTTATGCCGAAGCACAGCGTGTGAGGGGAAAGCGTATGCGGGGAGGAGAAAAGACCGACTCCCTTCATCGGGATTCTGTGGCGCTTGATTCGCTGGGAATGGACTCTCTGGCCGTGGATACCACAAAGAAAAAAGAACCCCTGGATGCGCCGGTCATTTATGAGGCAAGCGATTCTATTGTCTTTACAAAGGATGGATATGCGCACCTTTATGGGGAAGGTAAGGTGAATTACCAGAACATTGAACTGACTTCTGCGGTAATTACTATGAATATGGATAGCAGTACCGTCTTTGCTAAGGGGGTAGCCGATACGACAGGAGTGGAAACGGGTACGCCGATTTTCAAGGATGGAGAGACTCCGTATGAGTCTAAAATTATGCGCTATAACTTCAAGACGAAGAAAGGTTTCATCAATAACATTGTCACACAGCAGGGTGAAGGATATGTCACCAGTGAGGAAGGAAAGAAAGGAGCAGATGATGAGATTTACATGCGTCATGGTAAATATACTACTTGTGACAATCATGAACATCCTCATTTTTACTTGCGGCTTTCTATGGCAAAGGTCCGTCCCAAGAAGAATGTAGTATTTGGTCCGGCCCAGCTTGTGGTAGAGGATGTGCCTTTACCTATTGCCGTACCTTTTGGCTTCTTCCCGTTTAATAGCAGCTATTCTTCCGGTTTCATTATGCCGACGTATGGTGATGAAATGAACCGTGGTTTCTATTTGCGTGATGGTGGTTATTATTTTGCCATCAGCGACCAGATGGACTTGAAGGTGTTGGGAGAAATCTTTACGAAGGGTTCATGGGGATTATCGGCTGCATCTAACTATAACAAGCGTTATAAATTCAGTGGCTCCTTCAATGCCAGCTATCTGGTGACAAAGACGGGTGAGAAGAATATGCCCGATTATTCCGTGTCGAAAGACTTCCGTATCCAGTGGAGTCATCGTCAGGATGCCAAGGCTAATCCGAACAGTTCGTTCTCTGCCAGTGTGAACTTTGCTACCAGTAGTTATGACCGTTCTAGTTTGAGTAGTTTGTATAATCCGCAACAGTATTCTCAGAATACCAAGGCTTCCAGTGTGAGCTATTCGCGGAACTTCCCGGAAATTGGATTGAATATTTCAAGTACATTCAATATCACACAGAATACGCGTGACTCTTCTTTGAGTATGACGTTGCCCGACGTAAATATCTCATTGAACCGTATTTATCCGTTCAAACGTAAAAAATCGGTAGGAGATGAACGTTGGTATGAAAAGATTTCATTGCAATATACCGGAAGTATCACCAACTCCATCAGTACAAAGGATAATTTGTTATTTAAGACACCTTTGACACAATGGGAAAATGGTATGCAGCACAAGATTCCGGTTTCGGCTACTTTCAACTTGTTCAAGTACATCAACATCGTTCCTTCGTTCAATTATACGGAGCGCTGGTATTTGCGGAAAGTAAAGCAGAGTTATGACCCGAGTCCTGCTTCTACCGATCATGTGAAGCGGGATACCATCAACGGGTTCAACCGTTTGTATGATTATAACTTGTCTTTACAGATGAATACCAAGTTATATGGTATGTACAAGCCTTTGTTCATGAAGAGTAAGGAACTTCAGATTCGTCATGTCTTTACCCCTACTGTCAGCTATACCTATACGCCAGACTTTGGAAAATCACGTTACGGCTATTACGATACCTATACTTATACGGATGAGGATGGTGAAGTGCGTACCGTAGAATATTCTCCTTATGAAGGGGCAGTGTATGGCTATCCGGGAAAAGGTATGTCACAGAACATTAGCTTCTCGGTAGATAATAACATTGAAATGAAGATGAAGTCGGATAAGGATACCACTGGTTATAAGAAAATAAGTTTGATTGACCAGTTGGGAGCTTCTCTTTCTTACGACGTAGCCAACAAGCGGTGGAGTGACTTGAGCATGAATCTTCGCTTGAAGTTGACCAAGAGTTATACGTTTAATATGAATGCTTCATTCGCTACGTATGCCTATGAATTTGATGAGAATGGTAATGTAGTGGTGGGTGACCGTACAGAATGGTCTTATGGACGTTTTGGACGTTTTCAGGGGTACAGTGGTTCATTCTCTTATACCTTGAACAATGATACTTTCAAGAAACTCTTCGGAAAGAAAGAAGAGGATGAAAAGAACAAGGATAATAAAGGGAAGGAAGGAAATGAAGACGAGGAAACAGATGAAGAAACGGAAGAACAAAAAAACAACTTTAACATGCGAAAGACGGAGAAAGCTTCTGTCGATTCAGACGGTTACCTGGCTTTCAAGTTCCCGTGGAGTGTCAGTTTGAGCTATAGTTACAGTATTCGTGAAGACCGTTCGAAGGATATTAACATCAAGACCATGCGTTATCCGTATTCATTGACGCATTCATTGAATGTGTCGGGTAACTTCAAGATTGGTAGCCGTTGGAACATGACTTATTCTACCGGATACGACTTTACCTCCAAGGAGATGTCTATGACAACCTTGAACATTACCCGTGACTTGCACTGCTTTAATATGAGTTGCGGATTGGTGTTCGGTCCGTTTACTTCTTATAACTTCTCTATCCGTGCCAACTCCAGTATGCTGACCGATGCCCTGAAGTGGGATCAGCGAAGCAATACGGGTAGTGCAGTTACCTGGTATTAATCCTTTAGGAATTCTTCGGCCCGGGCCAACGTGTCCGGTTTGCCGATGTCAATCAGTTGCAAGTCTTCTTTGATGTATCCTCCGAACTGGAGTTGCCGGCAGGTGTGCAGATAAAAATCCATGATGGGAAATTTACCGTTCCATGTTTCTCCTTCCATGTAGCGAAACAGATCCGGTGAAATTACATGGATGCCGCTGAATGCATATTCTTGGTATTGGCCTGGTTCGTACACAAACCCTTCCGGCTTGGTTTGCAGGGTGTCCTTATGAATCCAGCCCTGCAGACGGTTGTCCGTATCGAACAACAGGTAGCGCGAAGTTTTGCGCGGGCTGACCAGCAGTGTGGCCAGATTCTGACTTTTCCGATGAAAATCATAGACCTCTTTCAGGTCGGCATTCGACAGGATGTCTACATTGTGTACCAAGAACGGTTCCGTTCCCGTAAAGAAGGTTGCCGCTTTTTTGATACCGCCCCCTGTGTCTAGCAACTTGTCACGTTCGTCGCTGATATGAATGGTCAGTCCGAAATTCTGATTAGCTTTCACAAAATTGATAATCTGTTCTCCGAAATGGTGAATGTTGATGACCAGTTCGGTGAATCCCGCTTCTTTCAGTTTCAGAATCACATGTTCCAGCATGGGACGTCCGGCCACCGGTACTAAGGCTTTAGGCATGTGGTCGGTCAGCGGTTTGAGCCGGGTACCCAGTCCGGCAGCAAATATCATGGCTTTCATTTGGCTTTCAGTAATTGGTCTATTTGTTGTTCCCGATGAATCAGGTGTACATTAATTTTAAATTTTTCATGCAAGTGCACTGCTGTGTGCTGGGCAGAGTATACGGAGCGATGCTGTCCTCCGGTGCATCCGAAGCAAATCATCAGGTGCGAGAATCCACGTTCCAGGAAACGCTGCACGTGGGCATCCACCAGAGCGTCAGTATGGCGAAGGAACTCTGTAATTTCTCCGTCTTTCTCTAAAAATTCTATGACCGGTGTGTCCAGTCCTGTAAGTGATTTGTACTGCTCGTAGCGTCCGGGGTTGTGTACGGCGCGGCAGTCAAACACGTATCCTCCACCATTTCCGCTTTCGTCTGCCGGAATACCTTTCCGGTAAGAGAAACTCATCACCGTGACCGTCAGGTTACGGCGGTTGCGTGCAGCAGCAAACTGTTTCAGTTCTGTCATGCGCTGCAATACCTCGCAGAGATAAGGATATTCCGGAAAACCCTCCTGCAATAACTGGCGCAGATTTTCAATGGCAAAAGGAATGCTCTCAATGAAATGAGCCTTTTTCTCGAAGTAGCCGCGGAAGCCGTAAGCTCCCAGTACTTGTAGCGTGCGGAACAATACGACATGACGCAGACGGGACAGGAACACTTCCTTTTCTATCTGTTTGTAGGGACGCAGTGCTTCCAGGTACTCGTCAATCAATTCCTGGCGCAGGCTATCCGGATAGTTGGCCTTGGCTTGCCAGAGGAAAGAAGCCACGTCGTAATACAGCGGTCCTTTCCGTCCTCCCTGGAAATCAATCAGGTAAGGCTCTCCGTCCTTCACCATGATGTTACGGCTCTGGAAGTCGCGATACATGAATACCGGTTGGGTTTCCATGCTCTCTATCAGTGTCTGGCAAAGGGCTTCGAAATCGTCTTCTAACAAATCCTCTCTGAATTCTACTCCTGTAGCTTTCAGAAAACAGTATTTAAAGTAGTTCAAGTCCCACAGAATGCTTCTGTGATTGAACTCTACCGCCGGATAGCATTTCCCGAAATCCAGTCCTTGTGCTCCTTCAAACTGTATGCGGGGCAGTAACCGGATGACTTTCTTCAGCAAGTCCTTTTCCGTTGAGTCAAACTCTCCGGTTTCTCTTCCGTGTGCGATAAGCTGGAACAGAGAATCTGTTCCTAAATCATCCTGCAGGTAACAGAGCCCGTCGTGGGAAACGGTATGCACCACCGGTACCGGAAGATGCTGTGCCTGAAAATGATGCGACAGGTAGATGAAGGCCTCGTTTTCTTCGCGTGAAGTACCGCATACCCCGATAAGGGTCGGAGTACCCTTCAGGCGGTAGTAGCTTCTGTTGGAGCCTGCTCCAGGCAATGCTTCCACGCTTTCCGGAGCATGGCCGGTGAACTGGCTGTATAGGGTTTCAAGAGTTTGAGTCATGTGTCTTTTGTTAAGATTACTGATTGAGTTTTTCTGCCAGGTATTGTCCCGTATAGGAAGTCGCACATTTGGCCACTTCCTCCGGTGTGCCGGCTGCCACGAGATTTCCTCCCATGTCGCCACCTTCTGGACCGAGGTCAATCACGTGGTCGGCGCATTTGATGACATCCATGTTGTGTTCGATGATGACCAGCGTATGTCCCCGACTGATGAGGGCATCGAAAGCTTCCAGCAGTTTCTTGATGTCATGGAAATGCAAGCCTGTGGTCGGTTCGTCGAACACGAAGATGGTAGGTTGTGCCTTTTCGATACTGAGGAAGTACGCCAGTTTCACGCGCTGGTTTTCTCCTCCCGAGAGGGTAGACGAAGACTGTCCCAGCTTGATGTAACCCAGTCCCACATCCTGTAGCGGGCGCAACTTCTTGACAATCTTCTTCTGGTTGTGTTCCGTAAAGAACTCGATGGCCTGGTTGACCGTCATTTCCAGTATGTCGTAAATGTTTTTTCCTTCGAACTTCACTTCCAGCGTGTCGTTCTTGAAGCGCTTGCCGTGGCATGACTCACATTCCAACACCAGGTCAGCCATGAACTGCATTTCTACCGTTACCGTACCTTCTCCCTTGCATTCTTCGCAACGTCCGCCTTCCGTGTTGAATGAGAAATAGCCTGCGCTGTATCCCATCTGCTTGGCCAGCGGCTGGTCGGCAAACAGTTTGCGGATTTCATCATAGGCCTTGACATAAGTCACCGGATTGCTTCGGGAAGACTTTCCGATAGGGTTCTGGTCCACAAACTCGATGTCGTTCACCTGACGGATGTCTCCTTCCAGTGAGATGAATTCGCCCGGACGTTCGCTCGATTCACTGTATTCCCGCTTCAGAGCCTTGTAGAAAATGTCGCGTACCAGCGTACTCTTTCCGGAACCGCTGACACCCGTCACCACCGTCATCACGTTAAGTGGGAAGCGCACGTCGATGCCTTTCAGGTTGTTCTCGCGTGCTCCTTTGATTTCGATGTAATTGTTCCACGGACGATGGCTGGCAGGCAGGTCGATGGTCTCTTCTCCTAACAGGTATTTCACGGTATAGCTGTCGCTTCCCTTCTGTAAGTCTTTCATGTCGCCCTCATACACCACTTGTCCGCCCAGTCGTCCAGCCTTCGGACCGATGTCGATGATATAATCTGCTGCACGGATAATTTCTTCGTCGTGTTCCACTACTACTACCGTGTTTCCCAATTGCTGTAACTGGCGCAGCACCTTGATAAGGCGGGTAGTGTCACGGCTGTGCAGACCGATACTTGGTTCGTCAAGAATATACAATGAGCCTACCAGACTGCTTCCTAACGAGGTGGCCAGATTGATTCGCTGACTTTCACCTCCTGAAAGCGAGTTGCTCAACCGGTTCAGTGTCAGGTAACCCAATCCCACATCCGACAGGAATGTCAGACGGTTCTTGATTTCACTCAGCAGGCGTTGTGCCACGAGGGTGTCGTGTGCATCCAGTGTGAGCGTACGGAAAAACTCTTGTAATTGGGTAATTGGCATTTCCACCAGTTCCGAGATATTCTTTCCCCCCACTCGCACGTAGCTGGCCTCCTTTTTCAGTCGGCTTCCGTGACAGGTAGGGCAAGTCGTTTTTCCCCGGTAGCGGGCCAGCATCACGCGATACTGTATCTTATATTGATTTTCCTCCAGCATCTTGAAGAAAGAGTCGATGCAGACCTTCTCTCTTGGGCCGTGCCAGAGGTAATCTTTCTGTTCCTGTGTCAGTTCATAATAGGGAGCAAAGATGGGGAAATCATGAGCCGGAGCTTCCCGAAGGAATTCGTTCAGCCATTCTCCCATTTTCTCGCCCCTCCAGCAAAGCACGGCACCATCGTACACGCTCAGCGCACGGTTGGGCACCACCAGGTGTTCATCGATACCGATAATCTTTCCGAAACCTTCGCACGTAGGGCAGGCTCCCAGCGGAGAGTTGAATGAGAACATCTGGTCGTTCGGTTCTTCAAACTTGATACCGTCGGCTTCAAACTTGGTACTGAATACATGCAGGCGAGTGTCATCCGACAAATAGAAACGGAGCATACATGTGCCGTCACCTTCGTACATAGCCGTCTCGGCAGAATCCGTCAGTCGGCTGATGGCATCCTTGCTATCATCACAGCTCATACGGTCCACTAACAGATACACCTTGTCGTTCTCATTGTAGGCATAATCCTCAATGCGTACCATTTCGCCGTCCACCTCCAGTCGGGTAAAGCCCTGCTTCATATCCATGTCCAGCTGTTCTGCCACACTTCTTCCGTCACGGGGAAGGATAGGCGTCAGTACGGTATAGCGTGTGCCTTTCGGGTAAGACAGCATGCAGTTCACAATGTCTTCCACACTGTCCTTCTTCACCAGTTGTCCGCTTACAGGAGAATACGTTTTTCCTACCCGTGCGAAAAGCAGGCGCAGGTATTCATAAATTTCCGTTGAGGTACCCACGGTAGAACGCGGGTTGCGGCTCGTCACCTTCTGTTCAATGGCGATGGCAGGTGGAATTCCTTTGATGAAGTCACATTCTGGTTTGCTCATACGTCCGAGAAACTGGCGGGCGTAAGAAGACAGACTTTCCACATAGCGTCTTTGCCCTTCGGCATACAGTGTATCGAATGCCAGCGACGACTTTCCCGAACCAGACAGTCCGGTAATGACTACCAGCTTGTTGCGTGGGATACGTACGTCGATGTTTTTCAGGTTATTCACCCGGGCACCCTTTATGGTAATAAAATCATTTTCTGACATGTATCTTTTCTTGTTAGATGAACATGCGAAGTTACGAAAAATAGCTGGAATTATCAAAAGTGAATATTCCTGATGGTAAAGCCTTCCTTACAGATTTCTAATTTTATTTCGAACTCATGTTATTTATTGTTCATTTCGTAAATTTTATTCATCTTTGCTATAAAATGACATAACATGAACGTATTGAGACCTGAAATAATCGAACTACTGGCTAGCGCTGAAAGTAAATATGGACGGCGATTGGCTACTACCAACGATTTTGAGAAGTTTTCCCAGTTTCTTTTTTCGCAAAGTAACCAGCAACTATCTGCCTCTACATTAAAACGGCTTTGGGGATATGTGAATTACCCTCATACTCCAAGACCTCATACTTTGGACACTCTGGCTCAGTTTGTCGGTTATAAGAATTTTGGAGCTTTTTGTGAGGAACTGAGGCATACTCCCGCTTATAATTCTTTATTTATTTCAGAATATGAAGTCCTGAGTCGAGATTTAGCTTCTGATAGCGAGTTGGAAATAGGATGGGCTCCTAATCGTTATTTGAAATTACTCTATTTAGGAAATTCTCTTTTTGAGGTAAAAGAATCGCTGAATTCAAAAATACAGAAAGGTGACAAGTTTGAAACCTCTTGTTTTATGATGGGACAGCCGCTTTTGCTACCTTATATTTTGCGGAATGGAAAAGCTACACTTCCTTTTGTTGCGGGTCAGAAGGGCGGATTAACTATCTTAAATCTTTTGCAGCATGGATGAGGATATGCAGAATTCTGGATTCTTTGAATGTGGAATTCAAGATTCTTTTTTGCTTGAAGGATTGGAATGTGTTTATGTGTCAGATGCCGGTCATACTCAATTGTTTAAAGGAGTACGTTATGGGAAATTCCACATTCTGAAGGCCTTAAAGGAGGAGTATCGAGGTGTGTCATTTTACGAGCAGGCTCTGCAGAAGGAGTTTGCGATTGGTTACGGATTGGACCATCCCAATATCTGTCGTACCATGGGGTGGGAGAACATTCCGGGTATAGGTCATTGTATTTTATTAGAGTATATTGATGGTTGTAATTTGCGTGAACTGATGGAATGTAAGAAGTTGACGGCTGATTTGGCTTATAAGATATTGGATGAGCTTTGTCAGGCTTTACTTTATCTGCATAATCGACAAATAACACATCGTGACCTGAAACCTGAAAACATTTTGATTACTTATAATGGGTTGAACGTAAAGCTCATTGATTTTGGACTATCGGATTGTGATGATTATAATTTGCTTAAACAACCGGCTGGAACAAGGTATTATTTAGCACCTGAAGTTACCTCTCCGGGATATGTCCCTAATCACTTGGCTGATATCTATTCTATGGGAGTGTTGATAGGAGAAATCGCTACGCAATTGAAAGACCAGCATCTCTCTTCCATATCCAGTAAATGTACAAATCGAGATCCGGAATGTCGCTACTCTTCAGTGCGTGAAGTGCAGAAAGTGTTGCATACTTTCCATTTTACCACAAAACAGAAAATCATATTACTGGCAGTATGTGCTTTGCTGGCTGTTGCAGGGGCAAGCGTATTGAACATAAATACGAGTTATAATCCACCAAGTTTCCCTGATTATGGGAATAATCATATTCTTAGTCCGGACGAACTTCGGTCATTCATTTATTCTGAAGAACATTTGTCAGAAAGTAACGATACGCTTGAACTGGCCCCATAACGGATGGTTGAGATACCATGATTTTGACGATTGTGGAACATGAAGTGTGCATGTATTGTATACATTGTCTATTCCTGCAAAGCTTAGTTCTGTTGCATAAGGTGGCAAATCACATTTCAAGTATAAGTCTGTAAGCGAAGTCCCATCAAAACAGTATGCTGAGAGATATTCTACAGATTTGCCCAATGTAATCTCCTTCAGTTGGCTGCTGTTCTGAAATGTTCCTCTTTCGATACGGAGAACCTTGTCGGGAATAATTATGGATTCTAGTTGTGAGTTTGCAAAGGCATATACTCCAATCTTTTCAACCGAAGATGGAATAATTAGACTCTTTACCAGGCAACCTTCTAAAGCATAAGCATCTATGGTTTTCAGTGTGGGAGAGAGAGCCAGCTCTTCTGTTTGTTTACCTCGAGGATACCAGATTAATGTTTCTCCTGATTTATTGTAGAGTAAGCCATCTTCAGTATGGTAATATGGATTAATGTCAGATATAAAAACATCTTCCAAAGCCGGGCAATGAACGGAAGGGGCAACTTCTTTCAATTCATCAGGTAATGATAATTGGATTAAGTTTGAGCTTTCACTGAAAGCATTAGCTTCGATTACTTTCACGGAATAAGGCAATTGTAATTTGCGTAATGCAGGCAGTGCTGCAAACATACTCACAGATACCGTATCATTCTGTGTATAATGTCCATTGTTATATGCCATTCCGCCTGAAACGATTTTTGCATCTTTCAGTTCCATAACTTGCAGCTTTCCAGGGCTGGCTGTGCCATGTGCATCTGTACCGGCCATATCACGTAGCAAAAGAATGTCCGTTCCGTTCAGTGGTGCTACAATTCGTATTGATGTATAACTATAACGCTCTTCATCGCCGATGAGCTGGTTCAACATACCTGCGTCTTTACAGAACAATGCGTTGTCGGTAATGAAAGGAAATACGTCTGTATATGTTCTTCCTGTTTCATTTTCGGCAAAGGCATAAATCTGATATTCTGTCAGAGGCGACAAAGAAGATAGACGGGCACTGAAGTATCCTTCGCTATCAATCTTTGCAATGGTTTCTGTTGCGTTATTTTCATTGATTGTTCGGAAAGTGAATCCTGCATTTTTTATTGGACTTCCTCCATCATTTTCGATTTTACACGATAGCAGTACGCTCATTGGAGTATGCCCAAGTTCTGTAATTTTACTTAACACAGGGGATGTATTGGGAGCTGTGCGGAAACTGTCACATGCACTGGCTACAGTTTGGTATCCATTACTTGCCTCTAAACGGAAATAATATAAGGTGTTAGGTGACAGTTCGTTCAGCAGAACACTTGTTTCTCCTTTCGTGTCGTCTGTGGGAACTATATGTTCGGTCTGTGCAGTGGTTCCATAGCGAAAACATGCTATATCTACTTTCCCACTTCCCTGTATAGATATTTTTCCGGACAATACAGCCGAAGTGCGGGTTACATTGCTAGCCTTTTGCAATGTGACTAGAGGGGATAATGATTCAGGTTTCGGTTCTTCTATGCATCCGGTACATAGTATCAGAACCAGGAATATCATTTGTCCAATATATTTCTTCATATCTAATTTGCCTTATTAAAAACAGTATCCTATACCTAATACTCCCATCCAGTCTGTTCCACGAAGAGTCGACAATCCTCCACTGAACAGGTAATGATGATGCCGGAATATTACTCCAGTTTCGGCTATCCATCCTTCATGGGAGCCGGGAGAATAGCGTATCCATTCTCCTGTAGTGCATTCCCAATAAATTCGTCGGATACCATAGCCGATTCCTTCGTAAATATACCATAACTGATGTAAACGGTGTATTGCACCAGCTGTAACCAACAATTCTCCTGATGATGTGTTTCCTGTATAGTATGGAGTATAACCTTCGGTAGGTAGGTAACCGTTGGCATCGCAAATACCCGTCTGGTTTCGGGTCCAGTTTCCGAAATCAGTGTGTACGGATAAATAACCACCGTGTTTTTTCATGATACCTGCCCGTATGCCTGGCAACAACGTGCTATTTCCTATCGTTGCTGTAGCAGATACGAATGTTTCCAGTTTTATGGGAGTCTGTATTTTATCTGATATCGGTAAAGCATCAGGATAAAGCGCAGTCATTCGGGCAGAATGTAAAAGTCGGGTAGGCTGGCGGTCGATATGCAGAAACTGTGTCATTTGTACTGTTAGTGGAGGGGTAATGACAAGTTCGTATGTCATACGGGATTCTAATGCTATTGGCAAACAATAATCGCGCAATACTCCCCATGTAGGATGTTTAATTGTGATTAAACGGGTATTGTGCGGTACATATAACCAAACCTCGCCTACATTATTTTTCCGCCGGATAATGCCTAGCGGTGTAGAAAAAGCAAATCTGTCTTCACAAACTATTTTCAATAATGCACAAGCTTCATGGTTTAAGTCGTACTCAGGGTTAATAAAGGCAGAAATGTCATTGGGTAGTGGGCGGAATTGTTGTACTTTGAAACTCTGTGCCTTTACATGGGAGATGGTAAACAGAATACTTCCCAAGACAATCCAGTAAAAAACAACTTTTTGCATAAGACTAATTCAGATTAAACTGATTAATATTAATTATTTCAGAAGCCGAAAGCGGAGTCTGATCATCTTTTAACCCCGGTTGCCAGGTTCGTACGTGGATGGTAGGAGCTGTACGGTCTCTGAAATCCCACAAAAGAAATAAATATCCGTCATCAGAGTAACTGTCAGAAGAGTATTTCTGGTGTAAGGTTACTCCATAAATATCAGGTAAAGAAGGATGACGAACAATGCGGAAGTCGCTGAATTCCAGGTTGATGTTTTGGTTATTATGAAATACTTCTCTTAAACGGTCTAAGTACTCTTTTTTACTTTTTATGCTATACTTCACTTGGCTTTGAAGAATCTTTCCATCTGTTTGTTGGGGTGAACTATAAATCATTCTTCCCACAATGATCAGTGCGTTCTCACTGAACAGTTGGTTCAGAAAATCAATGTCACGAGTTGTGTATGAGGTACGAAAATGTTCCACGTAATCTAATATCATTGTGCGGTTAGTTGCATCTTTTTCTTCTAATTTACCAGATATAACTTCCATTGCTTCTTTATAAAAAGGACTCGACTTAGATACTTTCTTCCAGTCAGTTGAAGACATTTGCAGTGCTGTTTGAGGTAGTTGTATATTCTCTTTTTTGTGATTGTTATGAATCGCCTTTTCTTGTTGTGTAAATTCTATATGTTTGTTTGATAATGATGATTTTGTTTCAGCTGAATTTTTTCCCATCGTAACCGAAGTGCTGAAACGGTTAAATATTTGAGGTACTTTTTCTAGGGCTGTAGCATCCATTATTATGTGCAGATAACCTTCTTTCTCTTTCTGGTTATTGCGTTTTATTCCATAATATCTGTTGTTGGTTTTTATGATTCCCATGCTTGAAGTCAGGAATACAGGGATAGTATCCAACTCCGTTAGTATGATTTTTTTTTCTTTCCAGTTGTATAAGCTCCATTTTTTATTATCGTATAGTGCAACTTGATTTTTTCCTACAATCTGAATATCCCGGTAGTGTGGGGGAAGTACAGTTTCTCCTTTATGGTTGATTAGTCCGAATCCGCTTGGAGTGGTAATAATGGCAGCTCCTTTTTCGAAGGGTAGTGCTCCCGATATTGAGTCGGGAAGATATAATTGGGTATATCCTTTCCCATCTAAATAGCTCCATTGTTTTGTGTCTTGCGAATACGATAGCAATAATTCATCACTGTAGCAGTTGGCATATAAGTTATTATGGTGCTGTAAGGCGAATAGGACTTTCCCTTTTGTATCAATGACCTGGATACCTGTGCCGCCAGATTCATTCTGTATTCCGACTAGTGCTTTCCCTTCGTTAAAGTCGGATGCCTCGCTGTATATTGGAGGAATAATTAATTTACCTTGGGTATCGATATATCCGTATTTATTCTCTGAGGTCATAATCAGGGCTCTTCCATCAGAAAAGTTATGTGCTTTTACAATTTGGCCAATAGAGGGGTAGTCCAGAACTGATACAGTTTGTCCATTACGGTCTATCAGTAGCAGGGGCGAGTTCTTACGTTCCTGTGCCACGGTGATATTATCAAAGAAATATCCAATCTGTACGAATTTTTTAGGTATGACAGGCTCTTGTGGATGGTGCATATCATATAACAGAAGAAAACTGTCCTGGGTTTCTACGGTATAACGGCCGTTGATTACTGCTGATGGACTTTTAGCGTATTCTCCTGCTGGAACAATAATCTTTCCTTCGTCATTGATAATTCCCCAACCCTGTTGAGCGGATTGTCTGAATGGGAGCCCATCAATTTGTACAGCCTGTTGGCATCCCGCCAACAGGCTGTACACTAGTAATATAAGCACCAGATTGTACTGTTTCATTTCCTGTCTGTTTTCTGATAGGCAAATATACGAGATTTACCTGATTATACAGTAAAGGACTAATATAAAGATATGAATCAGTTCCAATTCTCTAACTCACCGCCAATTTCAATTTTGATTTGTTCTGGATTTTTTGAAATAACCAATGTCAGTGTGTGGCAAACTCCCTGTTTGAATAGAAATTTACTTTCTACAAGGTATGACACTCCTTTCATGACAACTTCTACCAGTGGTACTCGGTTGTCTAGACGTTGTGGAACCAGAATAGCCGAGTATCGGTGGTTACCTAAATCGTGGGCTGTTACTGTTTGAGCCGATGCGTACGGATTCTTGGTCACAATTCCAGCATTTAAATCGGCTGTGGCACTGGTTACTGTGTTATGAATGTATACTACAGCGTCTTCCGGCAAGTCACCTTCGTAGTCCTCTCCTTTAACAAGACGGATATCCAGACGGCTCATGCAGTGGCGGAAAGTCATTGATACAGGGGAGGATGTAGCTGATAAATTGGGCGATTTGGCCCAAAGAAAGTCACTTAGCTCATAGTTACCAACTCCGTTTTCTTCCATCCGTTGATCGGACATGACAGAGAGAGGGTAATTATCGACCGAGTGGATAGGAGTGGTATAAGGGTAATAGGCATATGCTGTATAAGTACCTTCATTCCAATATACTGGAGTTTTAGGTTCCCAGGTAGAGCCGTTATAAATTAGTAATTCGTTATTGACATAATTACTTGATGGCTGAAGAGGTTTTTCTCCTTCAGTGATAAATAGTCCGATACTATCGGATACCTCGAAACCTGATTCATTTACACGTGATGTTGCTGCTGACGGATGGACTAAGCGGAAGCACATTCGTCCGTCTTGTACTGTCTGCTGAATATTATGTTCGGAGGAGCATCCGCTTACTCCTGGCAACAAAATCATGCAGGCACAAACTAAAATATAATGATAATTTCTCATAAGTAAGTGATCAAAAATATTTTTATATTCAACACAAAATATTAATATTGTATC
>OGIS01000775.1_pt1 | contig 15569 bp, 15 predicted proteins | sample 1571821 | NCBI WGS metagenome assembly OGIS01 (sample SAMEA2581965, study PRJEB24529) | metagenome | biome: Human gut stool | place: China | collected 2011
AGTGGCTCACGAGGTATCTGACGGTGCATTTCTACGGGGCGATGCTCTACTTCGTAATATCACGATATTTCATAACTAATTGTGTATCAGATATTATATTAAGGCATTTAAGGCTTACACAACAAAGTTGCAACAAAAATATCATAAAATGTTGCGCGTGTATTTGAAGTATATGTTCAGCCAGTTAAAATCAAACTCTGAGAGTATGATATGTTAATTTACCATTTTTAACCTATGCCGTTTATCCGGCATTTGAAGAAGCCGACTTGCCGCTCTCATGGGCGAAAATTATCTGGCAAGACTGGCAGATAAATATGTGGCAAAGTTACAAATTTCCTGTCAGATTAGCCGCCTTTACTATGAACAAGATATTGCAAAAATTATCCGGCATTCTTGTCAGATAATCATCTGACAGAAAAAGCCGAAAATGCACACATTGGAAGAATAAAACAGACAGGCTATGTTGCCACAATACATCGCAAAATAGACTGTTAAACAAGAAATTGCGTGTTTGTTTGCAGATTCTTTTCGCATTAACTTTGCACTGACAAATCGAATCGGCAGCAATCACAACCGACAAAAAATAAATCAAATTATAAAATAACGACTATGTGTAAAACAGAACAAAAACCGAACGAAACCGCCTTGCTCCGAAAGGTGGTGGACGGACTGAGACAGGAACTGGAGAGAGTCAAGAACGTGGTTTACGCCTCAAAGGAGGTTCTGAATCTGGAGGAAGCCGCCATGTTCTTGGGCATTTCCAAAAGCTCGCTCTACAAGATGACCCACAATCAGGTCATTCCGTACTTCAAACCCAACAACAAGATGGTGTACTTCGAGAAGTCCGAACTCCTGAAATGGCTTCGGCAGAATCCGGTCGCCTCACAGGGGCAGATTTCGGAGGAGGCACACACCATCATGCGTAATCTCGCCAAAAATGATTAGTTCCCTTTCTTCAAACACAGACACAATCCGTATATGACTGAAAGCGAAAATACACACCTGTCTTTTGACAATCTCCCCCGGTCGGTGGCGGAACTCCATGAGAAGATAGACCGCCTGACCGGGATGTTTGAGCAGATCATTTCCTCAACCGCCGTCACTCCCTTGCCGGAAATCATGACGGTTGAGGACGTATCTGCCATGCTCTGCAAGTCCGTTTCCACCATCTATGCTATGACTTCCGAACACAGGATTCCATACCGCAAACAGGGCAACAAACTCTATTTTCTTCGTTCCGAAATCCAATCGTGGCTTATGGATGCTGTTGTACCCAAAGATACTCCGAAGCGCAGAAGAAAGCCGCAGGATGATGAAAATTCTACTGACAATGAACGGCAACCGGGGAGCAACTCGGACAAAAATCCACATGAAAGCAGCGCAACCTCTACACAAATTATCTCGGAAAATGTTGATGGGGATAACGGAAAAGTCACCGTCTCTGAATGTGAAAACATACCGTATTCCATCGAAAGCAGGACACATTCAAAGAGCGGTGCGACCATCTTCGCCGTGCTTTTCTCAAAGGAAATTGAAGCCGCCGGAGAGCGGAAGTTTGTGCAGACGGCACGGAATTTCAACGGCTATTGGAGCGATTTCGGCAAGGGCGGCTACATCTTCAACTCGCAGCAGGAGGCTGAAAATTTTGCAAAAGCAATAAGAGGGAAAGAAGAAACAGACCGAATGTCACCCCAACAACCGGTATCGGGGAATGACGGTTTGACCGCAACTTATACGGAGAGCAGACCGCCAACCGTGCAGGGCGAACAGACCTCATTTGATGGTAATACCTCTTGTACGTGAATGGCAGACATGGCAGGGAGTGGCGTTTTTACAGGGGAATGTTTTAGGGCTGGCAAGTTTATGTTTTCGTCCACGAAAACTACGCCACAAGCGGCGACCCGGTCACACCGAAAGCGACCATACCCCAATCATAGCCCTAAACATCAATCCATTTATAACCGATAAAAACAATCGTATGACAGACAACGAAAAATCACATAAAGGCGGCAGACCGAAATCCGCAAAGGGCAAGGCACGGACAAAGACCCTATCCACACGGCTCACGCTTGCCGAGTGGAAAGCGGTCATGAAACGGATAACCGATGCAGGGAAGAAGCCGTCGCACTTTCTGCGCGAACTGTTGCTGCACGGTAAAGTCGAGGCGGCACGGACACAGGAGGACAGGCGGCAGATAAGGATGCTGGAAGGAGGGTGCAACAACCTGAACCAACTGGCGAAGCTGGCGCACCAACAGGGCTTTTCTCTTTTGAAAGGCAAAATCACGGACTTGCTGGGCGAGTTCAACAAAATCATTGAGAGGATATGATGGGCGACTTGAAGAAACGGGCGAGTTTCGCCAGAGTGGTGAACTACGTGAACAACCCGAAGAAGGCACGGCTCATAGACAGCAAGGATGTGAGGTTGGATGACAATGCTACCATTGCAAGGAGTATGCAGGGACAGGCGGACGACAAGCCGGGGCGCAAGCTGAAAAATCCGGTGTACCATATCTCACTGGACTTCGCACATGAGGACGCGCCCAAGCTGACGGATGACCTGATGGTCGAAATCGCCCGTGAGTACATGCAACGCATGGGCATTGTGAACACCCAGTACATCGTGAGCCGCCATACAGACAGGGAACACCAGCATCTGCATATCGTGGCTAACAGGGTGGACAATGACGGTAACACCATCAGTGCCAGCAACGACCGTGTGCGCAACGTGAAAATATGCAAGGCTCTCACGAGGGAATACGGACTGCACTTCTCCAAGGGCAAGATGAACGTGAAGCGTGACCGCCTGCGTGGGAAGGACAAGGTGAAATACCAAATCTATGATGCAATCAAGGCGGCTCTGCCCCTTTGTAACTGTTGGTCGGATTTATGCGACAGGCTGGCAAAGCAAGGAATCGGGGTGAATTTCAAATATGACAGACGCAACGGCAAAATCCTCGGCGTGTCGTTCACGAAGGATGAAATCTCGTTCAGCGGCTCGCGGATAGACCGGAGCATGAGCTTTTATAAATTGGACGGGCTGTTCGGGAACCGCATTGCCGAGGGTATGGAATGGCAACCCCGTGTGCCGGACAACGGCTTTGACGGACGGACACAACCAATCCGGCAGGATGTGGCATCAAGCAGCCATGCGGCAAGCACCTTTATAGGGCAGCCGTCACCGACAGGAACGGAAGCGGACAACAACGGCGGCAGTCCCGTTGAATCCGGCTCGAACATCGTTCAAGTGACCATCGGCGCACTCATGGAGCTGTGCGTACAACCGCATCAAGCCAAGGTGTCATCCGGCGGCGGAGGTGGAGGAAACGAAAGCGGCTGGGGCGAGAATGACAACAACAAGAACAGGCATAAACAAAGAAAGATGAGAAGATGAAGGACAATAAGCAGAACTTAACCGACCTTATCGGGGCATTGGCGGTGGACATCGAGGAAATCAAGAAAAAACTGGACGCAAAGAATAGCCCGGACAAGAACGAGGCATTGAAAAGGCTGGAAGCGAAGCTGGAGCCTGTTATACGGTTCTTCAATGGCAATGCACCAGAAAATGTCAATGCCATTTTCGGAAGCAAGGAAGCCATCGAGGAATACAAGCAATCAATAGGTGATGAAGCGGTAGCAAGTCTGCGGTTATACACCGAAGCCAACGAGAAGGATATGCGCAAACATGGTGTTCTCACCATCAAGGAACAGCTCAACAAGATATTGGAAAGGCTGACAAGCCACATTGAGAATGACAAACTGGCTTCGGAAAAGTCACGCCAAAAGCAAAGTGCCATATCGGAACTATGGCAGATAATCCGCCCGGACAAGGCAATAAACGCAATAAGGCTGTTATGGAGCAAAGTTCCCGATGGCTGGCAAAAGAACCCTTACGCATGGGCTGGTATCGGTTGTATGCTCGTATTCTTTGCCCTGTTTGCCGTCAGTTGGGTACAATGGCATGAGTACCGGGAAGAAAACAGGCGGTTGAGAACGGTTGCAGACAAACACCATGTGACTACAATCATGCTTAACGAGTTGTACCCGGAACTGGCCGTAACCGTCGGGGCTTATGAAAAGCTGACGGAAACGGTCGGTGTAGATTCGACTTTGACCATATTCTGGGAACAGGTCAAAGCCGTTAGAAAGGAATCCCAAAATCGAAGCAAATAAAATATAATTCTCATTTTTGCAGATAACAAACACTCTAAAAATCCTTGTTATCCGCATTATTTCTTTGTGTAAAGAGCGGCTTTTGCCGATTCAATACATTAAAATGAGCAAAGTCGCATTCTTTTTTATTATTATCTGCCGACCATAGACTTCGTTTGAATTAAAATAAGTACCTTTGTAAACTGGATTTGGTATATACTGTTTCCCCAAATAGCACCAATGGACCACTTGACAAAAGAACAACGCCATAAAAATATGGCAGCAAATAAGGGCAAAGGAACCAAACTGGAACTTCTATTTGGAAAATTGCTCTGGAATGCAGGAGTGAGATATCGTAAAAATGACACATCCGTATTTGGTAAACCGGATTTTGTAATCAAAGGTCATAAAATTGCGATATTTTGCGATGGCGAATTTTGGCATGGTAGAAATTGGGAGATAAGGAAGAATGACCATAAAAGCAACTGCGATTTTTGGCACTCTAAAATCGAACGAAATATTGAGCGCGATAAAGAGGTTAATACTACATTGCAGAAACAAGGTTGGAAAGTTTTCCGATTCTGGGAGACAGACATAACCAAAGAACCTGATAAATGCTTAAATAGAATTTTGAATTATATGAATACAGATAATAAAACTTCCGAAAAAATTGCCATCACAAAAATGTGTGGCGGTAACAAGGTTGTTATGCAAATGTATGGCCCTCATTCTTTGAATGAAGATGGAACTGTTATGGCATTTGACGAACAGATGGCAATAGTTTCTCATTATCTGCATAATCAAGGGTATAAATATGCTAAACCGTATGAATCTAAAGCAGAGGGATTGATAGAGGATATATACAATGTCCACAACAAGCAAATTGAGGAAAGATGCGTTTCGGATGTTTGTGTCCAATATTCTCTGTTTTCAGATTTGTTCTCTGTTCCGTTCTTGCCTATAGATAATCCTAAATTTACATTCATTGATTTATTTGCAGGAATTGGTGGATTCAGAATGGCAATGCAAAATCTTGGTGGAAAATGTGTATTTTCGTCTGAATGGGACACACAGGCTCAAAAAACATATCTGTTAAACTATGGAGAAGTTCCATTTGGTGACATAACTAAAGAAACCACCAAATCATTTATTCCCGATGATTTTGATGTTTTGTGTGCCGGATTTCCATGTCAGGCATTTTCGCTGGCTGGAAAACGACTCGGATTTGAAGAAACAAGAGGTACTTTGTTTTTTGATGTAGCAGAAATCATACGTAGAAAGCGTCCGAAAGCATTCTTCTTAGAGAATGTGAAAGGTCTGCTTATTCATGATAAGGGAAAAACCATCCAAACAATACTAAAAGTTTTAAGGGAAGATTTGGATTATTACGTTCCTGAACCTCAAATTGTAAACGCAATGAATTTTGGCGTTCCACAACATCGAGAGAGAGTGTACATAGTCGGATTTAGAAAAGACCAGAATGTCAGCGAATTTTCATATCCGAATCCAACTGATACAAGCAAAACATTTGCGGATATAAAAGAAGAAAATACAGTTTCTGCAAAATACTATTTATCTACTCAATATGTGAAGACTCTTGTAGCTCATAAAGAAAGACATGCAGCAAAAGGTAACGGTTTTGGATATGAAATAATACCTGATGATGGTGTTGCAAATGCCATCGTTGTTGGAGGTATGGGACGAGAGCGTAATCTTGTAATAGATAATCGCCTTGAAGATTTTACCCCGGTAACTAACATCAAAGGTGAAATTAACCGTGATGGTTTACGCAGAATGACTCCACGAGAATGGGCACGTCTGCAGGGTTTCCCCGATAAATTCATAATCGGAGTAGCAGATGCTTCCGCTTACAAACAATTTGGAAATTCTGTTGCCGTTCCGGCTATTCAAGCTACTGCACAGGAAATAATTAAAAGAATTAATCTCTCAAAATCCAAGAAATATGGCACTGACAGGAAATAAAGGAGAATGGAGTGAAATATACACTTTGCTCAAACTATTGGGTGAAGGTAAAGTCTATGCAGGCGACCAGAATTTGAACAAGATTCAGGACTTGTTCTATCCAATAATAATGATTCTTCGACAAGAAAAAGAAGGCAGTTATAACTATAGCTTGCAAGACAAAGATGTCGTAATTCAAACGCCCGAGGGGGAAGATTTGTTACGTATTCCTGCTTCTGTGTTTTTAGATGAATCTGAGAAATTATTAAAGGCTATCAATGAAAGTGACGGAGCTTTTTCCATTCCGCAAATTGAAGCCTTTATGAATCGCATTTATTGTCATTCTTTAAAGGCAAAATCATCAGATAAAACGGATATACGAATTATTCTACATGACCGTAGGACCAAAATAAACTCCGAAATGGGATTCAGTATAAAATCTCAGTTGGGAGGAGATTCGACACTGTTAAATGCAAGTAAAGCCACAAACTTTAATTTTAAGATACAAGGTGTAGCACTTTCTGATGAAGATATCGTCAATGTTAATTCATTGAATCCTAAACGGAACAAGGTTATAGATAGGGTCGATACTATTAAAAAGAAAGGTGGCAAGCTGATATTTGATAAGGTTGATAATCCGACATTCCGCAATAATCTTGTTATGCTTGATGGTGATTTACCAGTTATAATCGCTCATTTGCTTTTGGAACAGTTGAATAGCGGTATCTCAACATTGAAGGAATTAGCAGAACTAATTACGGAAGTTAATCCTTTGGGATATGATACAGAACAAGCATCACCGTTCTATGCGTATAAAATCAAGCACCTTTTAACTTCTGCTGCATTAGGTATGATGCCAGCTACCGCTTGGAGTGGGAAATTTGATGCAAACGGAGGATATTTGGTCGTAAAGAAAGATGGTGATATCCTTTGCTACCATTTTTATGACCGTAACCGTTTTGAAGATTATCTTTTCTCCAATGCGTATTTGGAGCGCTCAAGCACTTCACGCCATGAATACGCATCGATAATAAAAGAAGATGACGGCACTCTGTCGTTTAAACTCAATTTTCAAGTAAGACTAAAGTAATGTTATGAAGTTAAAGACTATATACTTAAAAAATTTCAGATGCTATAAGGATGAGGTGTGCATTGAATTTGACGACTTAACAACATTTGTCGGCAAAAACGATATAGGTAAATCTACCATATTGGAAGGTTTGGAAATATTCTTCAACAATGACTTGGTAAAAATTGAACCATCTGACGCAAATATCCATGGAGACAACAATGTCGTTATTACATGTGATTTTGGCGATTTACCTTCAGAATTGATTTTGGACTCTGGAGAAATAACCAACTTGACAGATGAATATCTTACTATTTCAAATGACACTTTGCGTATAAAAAAAGTTTACGACTGTAGTAAATCTAAAGTTTCTTCAACAGTGTACATTGTTGCAAATCATCCAAATGTTGTTGAAGCGGAAAATTTGCTATCATTAAAAGAAAAAGAACTACAAAAAATCATCAAGGATAAAGGTATAGATGGCCCTTTGAAAGGCAACCCACTGATGAGAAAAGCTATTTGGGCTTCTATAGATGATTTACATCTACAAGAAACAGAAATAGAAGTATCCAAGGCAAAAGAAGATGGAAAAGAAATTTGGACTAAAATAGATGCTTATTTGCCTAATTATGCGTTATTTCAAAGTGACAGAAGTAGCCATGATTCAGATGGAGAAGTTCAAAATCCGATGAAAGTTGCTATACAAGCAGCCATTTCGGAAGTAGAAGAAGAAATTAACGCAATCCAAAAGAAAGTGCAAGATAAAGCTATGGCTATCGCCCAACAAACACAAGAAGCCTTAAAATATATCGACAGTAATCTTGCCAATCAATTAACTCCTAAATTCACACCTCCAGCAGCTTCCAAATGGAATAGTTTGTTTTCAATTGCAATGGATACGGATGAAGGTATTGCTTTAAATAAACGAGGAAGTGGTGTTCGCCGTATGATATTAGTAGGCTTTTTTAAAGCAGAAGCAGAACGGAAGTTATGTAATAGCAAAAAGAAAAATATTATTTATGCTATAGAAGAACCAGAAACAGCGCAGCATCCAAATAATCAACGTATTTTAATTAACTCCTTTAAAGAGTTGTCAAAATCTGAAAAATGTCAAGTGATACTAACGACTCACAGTCCTGGACTCGCTCAAGAATTACCAATTGAAAGTTTGCGTTTCATAGATCGTAACGATGAAGGTCTCCCTTTTGTTAAATATGGTACAGATATATTACCTTCAATAGTTGACGCATTAGGCATATTGCCCGATTCAAATCAAAATGTTCAGCTTTTGTTATGCCTTGAAGGTCCTACTGATGTCGTTGCATTTAAGGCGTTTAGCCGCTGTTTGAGAACGAAATACCCTGAAATCATCGACCTCGAAAATGACAATAGAGTTCTCGTAGTTCCTCTTGGAGGAAGTATTTTAAAGTATTGGGTAGAGAAACAGTATTTTAGAAAACTTGGTTGTCCCGAAGTTCACATTTATGATAATGATGTAAAAGCGTATCAAAAAAGCATAGACGATATTAATGCACGTGGAGATAAATCATGGGGAGTATTAACACGTAAATATGAGATAGAGAACTATTTACATCCTCATGCAATCAAGACTGTTTACAATATAGATGTAGATACTGACCAACAGAATGTCCCTGCAAAAGTTGCTCTTGCATATTATGAAGCCAACAAAGATAAATTAGATGGGAAATGGAAAGATAGTACTTCTAAGACATATCTTAGTAAAGTTTTTACCGATGCAATGACTTGTGATTTGTTGGAAGAAAGAGACCCAGAAGGAGAGGTTAAGGGTTGGTTTGACAAAATAACCTCTATGTTACATTAAAAAATATTGGAAAATACTTTTGAAAGAAAAGTGTTTTCCAACATTTTATCCTTTCAATACAGAATGTCGAAGAATTTGTGTAAATGAGCATCAAGCTATTTGACAGTAAAATATCGCAAAACACTGAAAATCGCATAGTTGCTAAGTTGTTACCATTACTTTTCGAATACTCCATTAAATATTTTATTCCTCAAACGGTTATATAAAGCCATTCACAATCCAAAACAAGAATTTGCATCTTACTGAAGGTTTTATTTTTGTATCGAAAAGAAATCCGAAATCCGGTTCACCGCTTCAATCTTGGTTTCCATTACCACATCGGCATAGACTTGTGTAGAGTTTATGTTGGTATGCCCAAGCAACTTGCCCACTGTATAGAGGTCGCCTCCGGCTGCCAATGACAGCGTAGCCATCGAGTGCCTCGCCGTGTGGAAACTGACATTCTTTTTTATCCCTGCGGCAGCAGCCATCTTTTTAAGACATTTGTCACAGGTACTAAGGCAGGTCATGTCAAAGACCTTTAGCCCCAGCTTGCAGCCGTTTCTATCCGGTAGCCATTTTAACGCCGACTGGTTCAATGGGATTGTTACCTGTTTCCCTGTCTTTTGCATGGATTGGATTGAAACGACCAATCCTTCATTGACCCGTTTTATATTCCGCCATGTCAGTGCGGAAACATCGCTGTACCGCAATCCGGTAAAGCAGCAGAACAGGAATGCCCGTTTTGTTGTCTCGTTGGTAGTCGAAGCCTCAATAAGTGCAAGAAGTTCCTCTTTCGTGAGATATTCCCTTTCGGCCTGTTGTTTGGCTATCCGCTCGTGCCTGCCCAAAGCATAGAAAGGATTTTTATCCATCACTCCCTCTTTTACCGCAGCATTGAGCATTCGTACCAGTGTGCTCTGGTGTAGATGCAGCGTATGAAGCGACATATCCTTTGGATTGTCGGGCGATTTGGTGTTCTTGTAGGTGTTCTTCATGAAGTCAAGCAGTCCCACAACAAACTTCTTGTCGATTTTCGACATCAGGAAACGGGGTCTGCGGCGGTGTTTCAGATACTCCTTTATTATATTGACACAGGAGCGGTAATTGCGGTACGTTGCCGGAGAATAGGACGGATTGCGTCTAATCCCTTCGATATGACTGTCGAGCCAATCCGCAAAAATCCGTTTGGGCAGTTGTTTTGAATTGCCGTTGTCTGCCTCCGTTTCGTCCTCGTCAATGCCGAGCATCCGCTTTGACTTTATCTCATTCGCCTTTGCCATAGCCGCCTCGTTGAGCCGCCTTGCATCGGGTGCATCGTCCGGCACAAGAAACAGGTTCAGGTACTCGCTCCACCTTTTCCCCTTCTCATAGAAATCGAGGTATATAGAGCGGCTTCCCGTTTTCAATGTCCGTGTCCTTATCGTTATTTTCATCTGTTTCCCTCCGTTTGCGGTTGTTTTGAAAAGAAGTCATCCACAAGATTGACCGTTTCCACTTTCTTTTGATCCACAATCTTTGCATAGATGGCGGTTGTGTTCACGTTGGCATGACCGAGCAGCTTCGATGTTGTATATATGTCCGCACCGAGTGTCAGCAGCATGGTTGCGCAGGTATGCCTACTGCAATGGTAGGTTATGTGTTTGGTTATCTGTGCGTTCTGCATCCACTTCTCTATGTTGCGCTCAATGTTAGATGCCCCGGTCGGCAATGTAAAAATCGGTTCTTCGGGATTCTCTTTGGGATTCAGGCAATCGACAGCCTCTTTTGACAACGGCACGTTTACCAGCTTTTGGGTTTTCTGCATCTTTATCCTTATATATAAGGTCTTGCCGTCGGGTGCTTTTACAATCTTTCCCCATGTCAGCGACCGCACATCGCTAAGGCGAAGCCCGGTGAAACAGGAGAATAGGAATGCACGTTTCACGTCCTCATGGGGACAGGGTGCAGCCATCGCCGCCTTCATTTCCTCCAACGTGAGGTATTCCCTCATGCTTTCGGTAGGCTGGTACTTCTCTTTTGAACTTATAGACTTCAGCGGATTCGCTGACAGTATGCCGTCACGCACGGCTTTGTTCAGCGCACCGTTCAGGACAGCCTGATGATGATGCGCTGCACCGTTACTGATGACACTGCCATCCTTGCGCACCGCATTCCTCGCATAGCGCAGAAAGTCTATGAAGCCACGGCAGAAATCCACATCCACGTTTGCCAAGACAATATCCGGGCAGTTGGCTTCTTTTAGATACGTTTCGATTTTCAGCCGCAGGTCACGCCTGCCTTTGAGGGTGGATGTAGAGAAACCGAATTTCTCCTGTTCGTACTCCTTAAGGAAATCCACAAGCGTTATACACGACCGCTTCACCTTGTCCCACTGGCGCACCCCGTGGTTCTGCAATGCCAGAATGCGCTCGGCTTTGATTTTCTCGGCAACCTGCCTTGCGTGGCTGTTCTGCTGGCGGTCTATCGGTGTCGATTCGGGCACAAGGTACAATCCGAGAGATTCAACCTTGCGTACTCCTTTTACATAGACATCGAGATACAGGCTCATGTTTCCGTTAGCCAGTTTGCGCTGACGGATGCGGACAGGTTCTTTCACCTTTTGTACTTTCTTCGGTCGTGCCATGATGTTTTCCTTTCCTTATATTTTTCTTTTCACAGGCAGATTTCTTCTTGTTTTCACGCTGCAAAATTACCAAAAAATTCTGTGATACGCAACAAATACGCAACAAAATATCGTTAAAACTGTTGTTCGATATGCTTTCTTGGATAAAATCGGAAAAGTAATTAAATCGCTAACATACAATATATTCCACCGCTTTTGTTTCTTTTCATACGATTATTCTTTTCTTGTGATAAGCCTATACTTCGTGGGCTTCTACGTGCTGCTGCTGTTCGACATCGTGCTGTGCATACAGGTGGAGAACCTGACGGCAATCACGGCGAGCGAGCAGACGATGGCGGCTTACCTGCAAAACAGCTTCTTCTCCGCCGGCTACCTGATGGCGGCAAGCATCGTGGCCCTGAAATGCCTGAACCTCGTTCCCGACCTTGCGGCATGGATGATACCGGAGGGCGATACGGCGTTCTCGACCCGAAACTTCGGTGAGGGCGTGGCGCAGCAGGCCAAAATGACGGCGACGGGCGCAATGGGTACGGTAATGAGATAACAAAGTAACGATAAATATTCAAACAAAATGGTCATCAAGAATTTAGAGAACAAAATCAAACTGGTCGGAATTATCTGCACCGCCTTTCTCGTGGGGTGCGTCATCATCAGCATGTCGAGTATCTGGACGGCCCGCATGATGGTTACGGACGCTCAAAAGAAGGTGTATGTGCTGGACGGCAACGTGCCCATACTGGTACGCCGCACGACGATGGAGGAAACGCTCGACGTGGAAGCCAAGAGCCATGTAGAGATGTTCCACCACTACTTTTTCACGCTTGCCCCTGACGACAAGTACATCCGCTACACGATGGAGAAAGCGATGTACTTAGTGGACGAAACGGGCTTGGCACAGTACAACACGCTCAAGGAAAAAGGTTTCTACTCGAACATCTTGGGAACGAGCGCCGTCTTTTCGATTTTCTGCGACAGTATCGCCTTCAACAAGGAGAAGATGGAGTTTACCTACTACGGACGGCAGCGTATCGAACGGCGCAGCAATATCCTGATGCGCGAACTGGTTACGGCGGGACAGCTCAAGCGTGTACCCCGGACGGAGAACAACCCGCACGGGCTGCTCATCGTGAACTGGCGCACACTGCTGAACAAGGACATCGAGCAAAAGACGAAAAGCAACTATTAACACCATCAGCCCTATGAATATCAAAGGATTCAGACGTATGCTGTTCGGTGAAAAAATGCCGGACAGGAACGACCCGAAATACAAGGAACGCTACGAGCGTGACATAGATGCCGGACGGCGTTTCGCCAAGGCAACACGCATCGACAAGGCTGCGGCCAAGGTGCAGGGCTTCGCCAACATGCACCGGACGCTGTTTCTCGTCATCGTATTTGGCTTCGCCATCTGCGGGCTGACATGGAATATTTACCGCCTGACGGTGGTGTACCGCCATCATCCGACCCGCCGGACGGCCACGGAGATGCAGGATTCCGTGCTCCGGGAACGGCATAAGATGCTTTCCGTACCGCATGTACGAAGATTCGATACGAAGGAAAGTGGTACGGAAAGGCCGGAATAGAACGGCAGGCTTATGAATATGCCGTTTGAGAGAACTATAAGCAAGTATGTGCAACTCAATTAAAGGGAAACAATGAACAATATCTTCAAGAGAATTAATTTCAGGCAGCCAAAGTATATGCTTCCGGCTATCCTCTATATTCCCCTTCTCGGCACGTCGTACTTCTTTTTCGACCTGTTCCATACCGAGAAGGTCGAGGTACAGGATAAGACACTCCAGACGACCGAGTTCCTGAATCCCGAATTGCCGGACGCCCAAATCAAGGGTGGCGACGGTATCGGCAGCAAGTATGAGAACATGGCCAAATCATGGGGCAAGATACAAGATTATTCCGCTGTGGACAACATCGAGCGGGACGAACCGGACAATAACCAAGAGGAATATGAATCGCAGTACACCGAAGAGGACATCGCCCTGCTTGACCGGCAGGAAAAGGAAAATGATCTGGCAGCGGAAGCGGCCGATGCCAAGAGGCGGGAACAGGAGGCTCTCGCAGAACTGGAAAAAGCACTCGCCGAAGCGAGGTTGAGAGGACAACGGGAGGTCATGCCGTCCGAAACGGACAGCACCGCAACGGCGGCTCCGCCGGACACGATGACGCAGGCCAAGGGAACCATCGACGAGGAAAGCCGTTCGGTCAAAGCTCCTGCGGAGACGGACAAGGCAAGCGAGGTGGTGAAGAAGGTAAAGACGGCTTCGGACTACTTCAACACACTGGCGAAAGACGCTCGGGAACCGAAACTCATCAAGGCGATCATCGACGAGAACATCAAGGCCGTGGACGGCTCGCGTGTGCGGCTGCGCCTGCTGGACGACATCGAAATCAACGAGAGCGTGGTCAGGCGTGGTACTTACCTGTATGCCACAGTCAGCGGTTTCTCTTCCGGACGTGTAAAAGGAAGCATCAACAGCATATTGGTGGAGGACGAACTGGTCAAGGTCAGCTTGTCAATCTACGATACGGACGGGCTGGAAGGACTTTACGTACCCATCAGCCAGTTCCGCGAGACAAGCAAGGATGTGGCGAGCAGTGCCATGTCGGGCAGCATGAACATGAATACCAGCGGATACGGTAACAGCCTCGCCCAATGGGGTATGCAGGCGGTGAACAATGCCTACCAGAAAACGAGTAACGCCATCAGCAAGGCTATCAAGAAAAACAAGGTGAAGCTGAAATACGGGACGTTTGTGTATCTGGTGAACGGACGGGAAAACAGGAACTAAAAGGGCAGTGACAATGGAATCAGACATATCAAAACTTCATAAGGGAACGGACGGCTTCTATTACGAGGACTACATCGCTCCCGATAAGCCCGAAACATTCGTTGGGAAGCTCGTAAGTACCGAATGGTGGCACAAAGGGGTACGATTCGCCCTGATATGCAACTTTCAGGCAGAAGACGGGCGGAGGATTGCCTTATTCGCCTTCCAGAAGCATACCGGTTTTTACGGGCCGAGAGACGGTGCGGTCAATTTCAAACATGTGGAGAAGAATACCCTCTGGGAGTGTGAAATCCGGAAAACCCGGACGGAACGCTGTACCTGGATGAGCGCCCGACAAATTGTAGAACTGAAAACAGACGCAATATGATAGAGACGGATCGCATTTACCTTATGGACTGCATGGAGGGCATGAAACAGATAGCGGATAGTAGCGTGGACGCCATAATCGCCGACCTGCCTTACGGGGTGTTAAATCGCAGCAATCCGTCGGTGAACTGGGACCGCCAGATACCGTTCGCAGCCTTGTGGGAGCAATACCGGCGGATTACCAAGCCGGACAGCCCCATTATCCTGTTCGGACAGGGGCTTTTCTCCGCATGGCTCATGCTGTCGCAACCCCGGCTATGGCGGTACAACCTCGTGTGGCAGAAAGATCGGGTGACGGGACATCTCAATGCCAAACGTATGCCGCTCCGGCAGCACGAGGATATTCTGGTATTCTATAAAAAACAGCCGGTCTATCATCCGCAGATGACACCGTGTCCTCCGGAACGGAGAAATCACGGGAGGCGTAAAACGGAGGGATTTACCAACCGTTGTTACGGAACGATGAAACTCTCACCGGTACGCATAGCCGATGACAAATATCCGACCTCGGTCATCTTCATGCCGAAGGAACACAAGAAAGGCGCGTTCTACCACCCGACACAAAAGCCCGTGGCGTTGATGGAGTACCTGATACGGACCTACACCGACGAAGGCGATGTTGTACTGGACAACTGTATCGGGTCAGGCACAACCGCCGTGGCCGCTATCCGCACGGGACGACACTACATCGGATTTGAAATCGAACAGGTGTACTGCGAGATTGCCGAACGGCGGATTCAGGAGGAACTGGAATGCAGGAACAAAG
>OGIS01000788.1_pt1 | contig 15438 bp, 11 predicted proteins | sample 1571821 | NCBI WGS metagenome assembly OGIS01 (sample SAMEA2581965, study PRJEB24529) | metagenome | biome: Human gut stool | place: China | collected 2011
CGGCATTGCAGAACGCCGAAATGGAATGAAACAGCGCGTACCAGATCCCGCGCAATCCATAATCGGCGCAAAACGTCGGCAGCAGCAGTGCAGCACCGGCCAATTCAAACAGGGCGGTGATCCGCAGAATAAAGCCTGTCAGCCGTACGATACCGCCCATCTGTGGGGCAGCAGTAGCTTCCTGCATCGTGCTGCGCTGCTTGAGGGAGATCTTTCGCCCGGAAAGCAGCGCAAAGGCAGCGCCCACTGTAATGACACCCAATCCTCCGATCTGGATCAGAAGAAGGATCACACTTTGCCCAAAAACCGACCAGTAGCTGCCGGTATCCTGTACTACAAGACCGGTCACACAAAGAGCAGAAGTGGAGGTAAACAGTGCCTCATAGAACGGTGTGACGCACCGCTGCTGTGCAGCAATCGGAAGCATCAGAAGCAACGCGCCCACCAGATCAACTGCCGCAAAACCTGCAATAATGACCTGAAAAGAAGAAAAACGGTGCCGCTTGTAACGAGGATATTGAATCATAAAAGCTCCTTTACCTATCCGTGTGCATAAAGATTAGCATGGAATAGATAAAAGAGCCGTAAAGAAAATTGTAGAAGTATAAAGATTCCATTAAAATTGATCGGGCAACACCAAATAACAAATGCTGGACATCACCAGTTAAAAAACAGTGATATCCAGCATTCATTTAGATTTCTAGTCCATGGCTCCCGGCCACTCCATGGCTCCCGGCCACATTCTTCAAATACCCCTCCGGGTCACCATTCAAAATCAAATCCGCATAGCCCAGCGGGTCATTATAGATGAGATAATTCAGTTCTAACCTCTGCGCCATGGTCACATCCAGTGCACTGGGGCTTTCATTGCTGCGCAACCGCGGCATTCTGCTTTCCGAAGAAAACAAAAAATCCGAACCCCTCTCCTATCGAGAAAAGGTTCGGATTTTCTATTTTAACGGCAGTCTTCCCGGTAGACATTCCTACGGGTCCAGGAACCGCGCACGAACAAAAGCCCCACTGGGGCTTTTGTTGCTCCACCTGCGGCAGGGCCGTGTTGTTCAAGTCCTCTGATCCGCATAGCAGAGCGTTTCCAAAAGGACGAATACAAAAAAGAAAAACGACAGCTTTTTTGAAAGCTGTCGTTTGAGAGTGCGGATAAGAGGACTTGAACCTCCACCGAGTTGCCTCGATTAGAACCTGAATCTAACGCGTCTGCCAATTCCGCCATATCCGCATATTTTGTTTTCGTTCGTGAGCCGTGTCGCTCGGAACGATAGTAATTATACCATGGAAACGGGAAATGTCAAGCGCTTTTTTCGAATTTTTCTGACAAAAATTCCGGATGAAATTTTGGCACCGGAATGAGGACGATGGGGCGAAATTTTCGGTGAAATATGATACAATAAGACCTGAGCTGTCCGGGGCCGGGGGCCCTGCGGCAAAATACGATGGAATGAGGGAACCACACATGTTCAACTTTCTGATCTTTATCATCGGGGCGGCGCTCATGCTCGGCATGGGGGTGCGCAGTGTGCTTGCGCGGCGGCGTTTGCAGACAAAAGGCGAAAAGGTCACAGCCCGCGTTGCGGGCACCGCGCAGGGCCGGGACGGTCAGGCCTATGTGCTGGAATTTGAGACGGCAGGCGGCAGCCACCGCCTCCATTACCCGAAAGCGGCCAAGGGCAAGGGCTTTGCGGCCGGGGAGACCGTTACCTTATATTATGACCCGGAAGATCCGGAGAAGATGTATGTGGAAGGCGACCGCGCCGTGCTGGGGGCCGAAGTGCTGTACTTTGCTCTGGCGGTGGTGCTGGTGCTGCTGATGGCTGGATTTGTGCGGTGAGGAGGAAATGCCATGAAACTGGAACATTTTGGGATGCCGGAACCGGGCGACTGCCGGGTGGTCTTTTCGGCCAATGCCGAGGAGCTGGAAGCAGCGGTGCAGGCCGAGCAGGCGGCACCGGATGCGCCCAAAGAGGAAGAAGACCTGCTGACGGCAGCGGTGAACCGCGCCATTCTGGAAGGCTTTTCGCCGCTGTTTGCGCAGCTGATGGAGGAGCACCGGCTCGTCCCGGTGACCGACCCGGACTTTGAGCTGCTGGCCGTCAACCGGGCCGAAGGGTTCCGGGCGGGGGCGGAGTTCTTCTGCCTGCCGCCGCTGGAGCTGGGGCGGTACACCGGCTTTGTGCAGCCCATCCGGCCACGGCCCATCCGGAAACTGACCCTTGAACTAGAGATCAACCGCCACCACGGCGACGAGGACCGCGCCGCCGACGAGGCGGGCAAAAAAGCCCTGCGGGACCGTGTGGCGCGGGAGATCTACAAGACCCGCTGCGCCCAGGCCGAGACGCTGGCCGAGCGGGAGCTGGTCTACCAGCTCGGCGGCGAGGTGAAGGGGGCGCTGCCGAAGCAATTGGTGGCGGGCAACTACTTTGCCGAGCAGCGGGAGTTCAACCTGCGGATGCAGGCGAACAACATCAACTTTGACCAATACCTGAAGGTGCAGGGCCAGACGGTGGAACAGTTCCGGGCGGAGCTTCACGCGCAGGCGGAACAGAAACTGCGGGGGCGTCTGGGGCTTCTGCTGGTCGCCGAAACGGAACATCTCTGGCCCACGGAGGCCGAGGTGCAGGCCGCGCTGGAGGGCTGGAATGGGGAGCGGACCTTCCCGTCCAACGATCTGCGGAAGCTGCGGCAGGGCATTGCCAGCCAGCGCGCAGCTGCCTTTGTGCGGGCGCACTCCACGCTGACCCCGCCGCCGGAGGAGCCGGTGGTGGTCGAGGCGGTCTGAAACGACGGGCGGCAGGATTCCGGCAAACAAAAATGGGATGCTTGTTTCAAGCATCCCATTTTTTGTTTGTGCCGGTCAGGTCTCCACGCCCTCGAACTGGCTGTTGTAGAGCTTGGCGTAGAAGCCGCCCTGGGCCAGCAGTTCGTCGTGATTGCCCTGCTCCACGATGTGGCCGTCCTTCATCACAAGGATGACGTCGGCCTCGCGGATGGTGGACAGGCGGTGGGCCACGATGAAGCTCGTGCGGCCCTGCATCATCCGGGCGAACGCGGCCTGGATGCGCACCTCGGTGCGGGTGTCGATGGAGGAGGTGGCCTCGTCCAGAATCAGCATGGGCGGCAGGCAGAGCATGACGCGGGCAATGCAGAGCAGCTGCTTCTGGCCCTGGCTGATGTTGCCGCCGTCCTCCGCGATGACGGTATCGTAACCGTCCGGCAGGCGGCGGATGAAGCTGTCGGCGTGGGCAGCTCTGGCCGCGGCAACGATCTCTTCGTCGGTGGCGTCGGGCTTGCCGTAGGCGATGTTCTCGCGGACGGTGCCGGCGCGCAGCCAGGTGTCCTGCAGCACCATGCCGTAGCTGCCGCGCAGGGAAGCGCGGGTCACGTTCCGGATGTCGTCGCCGGAGACGGTGATGGAGCCGCTGTTGACGTCGTAGAACCGCATGAGCAGGTTGATGAGGGTGGTCTTGCCGCAGCCGGTGGGGCCGACGATGGCGATGCGCTGGCCGGGCTTGACGTCCAGATTCAGGCCCTCGATGAGGGGGCGGTCCGGCAGGTAGCGGAAGGAGACATCCTTCAGCTCCACATGGCCGTCCGGCTGCAGCACCCTGGCGTGTTCGGCTTCGGGCACCTGGTCGTCGGCGTCCAGCAGCTCAAAGACGCGGGCCGCGCAGGCCAGTGCGTTCTGCAGCTCGGTGACGACGCCGGAGATCTCATTGAAGGGCTTGGTGTACTGGTTGGCGTAGTTGAGGAAGATGCTCAGCTGACCGATGGTGATGCCGCCCGCCACAGCATAGATCGCACCCACCAGACCGACGCCTGCATAGACGATGTTGTTGACGAAGCGGGTGGCGGGATTGGTCATGCTGGAAAAGAAGATGGCCTTCAGGCTGACATCCTGCAGCCGCGTGTTCACCTCGTCAAAGGCGGCAAGGCTCTCGGCCTCGTGGCCGAAGGCCTGCACGACCTTCTGGCCTTCGATCATCTCGTTGACCAGAGCGGTCTGCTCACCGCGCACGGTGCTCTGCCCCTGAAAATACTTGTAGCTGCGCTTGGCCAGAAAGCTGGCCACCACCAGGCTCAGCGGGGTGATGCAGACGACCACCAGCGTGATGGGGACATTCTCCCACAGCATGAACAGCAGGGTGCCGAAGATGGTCAGCAGGCCGGAGAACAGCTGGGTGAAGCCCATCAGCAGGCCGTCGGCGAAGGTGTCCACATCGGCGATCATCCGGCTGACGATGTCGCCGGAGGGGTGGCTGTCGAGGTAGGAGAGGGGGAGGGTCTGGATCTTCCGCAGGGCGGCATTGCGCAGGTCGCGGCTGACGGAGAAGGTGATGCGGTTGTTGCAGACGCTCAGCAGCCACTGCGCAAAGGCTGCGAGGATGGCTACGGCCACGATCTGCACGATGATCTGCATCACACCGGCAAAGTCCACACGGCCCTTGCCGAGCATCAGGTCGATGGCGCTGCCGCAGAGGATGGGGATATACAGCTGGGCGGCCACGCTCACGGCGGCCACGATGAGGCTGCACCCCACGAAAAAGTAGTAGGGGCGGATCTTTTTCAGCACCCGGCGGAGCGTTGCCTTGCGCTGTTCCGGGGTCAGGCTGCTCTTTGCTTTTGCACTCATTTCTGCGCATCCCCTTTCTTGAACTGGCTGGCATAGATCTCCTCATAGACCGGGCAGGAGGCCAGCAAGTCGGCGTGTTTGCCGAGGCCGACGAGTTTGCCGTCGTCCAGAACAAGGATCTGGTCGGCGTGCTGCAGGCTGGCGGCGCGCTGGCTGACGATGAAGACGGTCAGGCTGCCGGGCAGAGCCGCCAGCGCCTTGCGCAGGGCGGCATCGGTGGCGTAGTCCAGAGCGCTGGCGCTGTCGTCCAGAATGAGGATGTCGGGCTTGCCCACCAGTGCGCGGGCAATGGTCAGGCGCTGCTTCTGGCCGCCGGAGAGGTTCCGGCCGCCCTGCTCCACCGGCTCGTCCAGCCCAAGGGGCTTCGCCTTGACGAATTCTGCGGCCTGTGCCGTTTCCAGTGCGGCCCACAGGTCGGCGTCCGAGGCGTTCTTGTTGCCCCAGAGCAGGTTCGAGCGGATGGTGCCGCCGAAGAGCTGCGCTTTCTGCATGACGACGCTGACGCTGCCGCGCAGAACGTCCCGCGGGTATGCCTGCGCCGGATGGCCCAGGATCTCAACCGAACCCTCGGTGGCATCGTAGAAGCGGGGGATGAGGTTGATGAGGCTGGATTTGCCGCTGCCCGTGCCGCCGATGACGCCGATGGTCTGGCCGCGTTTGGCTGTGAAGCTGATGTCCGACAGGCTGGGGGCACCGGCACCGGCGTAGGTCAGGCTGACATGGTCGAACCGGACGGCGTCGTCGGCCTTGTCGGCCTCTACGGCATCCGGAAGGGCAGCGGGGAACGCCATCCCCGGTTCCGTGTCCAGCACGGCCTGCACACGGCTGGCGCAGGCCAGCGCCTTGCTGATCTGCACGATAAGGTTGGCCAGCTTGACCAGCTCGACCAGGATCTGGTTCATGTAGTTGACCAGCGCGATGACATCACCGGCTGCCATGCCGCCGATGTTGATCTCGATGCTGCCCACATACAGCAGAGCCACGATGGCCAGGTTGATGATCACGTAGGTCAGCGGGCTCATCAGGGAGGAGAGATGGCCGACGTGGAGCTGCATTTTGGTCAGCAGGTCGTTGGCGGACTCGAAGCGGTCGATCTCGCTCTTCTCCTTGTCAAAGGCGCGGATGACGCGAACGCCGGTCAGGTTCTCGCGGGTCAGGCCCAGCACCCGGTCCAGACGGGTCTGGGCGGTCTTATACAGCGGGTTGGTCAGGACCATGACGCCGAAGACCACGATGGACAGCAGCGGGATGGCCACCACGAAGATCCATGCGGCCCGCGCATTGACCGTGAAGGCCATGACCATGGCACCGACCACCACGAACGGGCTGCGCAGGAACAGGCGGAGGAAGAGGTTCAGGCCGCTCTGCACCTGATTGATGTCGCTGGTCATGCGGGTGATGAGGGTGCTGGTGCCCAGCGTATCCATCTCGGTGAAGCCGAGCTTCTGGATGTGCTCAAACAGCGCATGGCGCAGCGAGGTGGAGTAGCCCACAGCGGCCTTGGCGGAGAAATACTGGGCCGTCAGGCTGCAGGTCAGGCCGATGACGGCGAGCAGCAGCAGGATGCCGCACCGCGCAAGGATATACTGCAGGTCGTGCGCCGCAATGCCGACGTTGACGATGTCTGCCATGACCAGAGGGACAAACAGGTCGAACGTGGCTTCCAGCATCTTGAACAGCGGCGCGAGGACGGCCTCGCGCTTGTAGCCGTTCAGGTGGGTAAGCATTTTGTTCAAGGCGAAAGACTCCTTTTCTGAAATGTAAATCGGGGGAAACTTTCCCATCGCATATTATAATACAACCGGAGTCGGAATGCTATTGTTTTGCGGAAAAATGCGATGTGTCTTCCCCATTGTGAAACTTGGGAAATCCTGCTATAATAAATTATTATGACGGATGGAAAAAGAAGGGTGATGCAAATGGCATACGAGAAAAGCGCACGGCGGTTCCGCCCGGTGGGCAGCCGGAAGAAAAAGGCCGCCCCCCAATACAGCCCGGCGGGCACGGGCTGCCCGGTGGTGGAGCAGGCCGTGGAGCGGCTCTACCGGGAGCAGAACGAGACGCATTTCTGGAACCTGATGAACGCCCTGAACTATGCACTGGAGCTGAAAACGCGGGTGCTGGTGCCGCTGGATGCCGCAGCCGACCCGCAGAGCGGCCCGGCTCCGTGGGCTTCCATGCCCATCCCGGCGGAAAAGGCAGAAGGGCTGGACCCCTGGCTGCTCCACACCCGGAAGGAGCGCAGCTACCTGCCCCTGTTCACGTCGGTGAAGACGGCGGAAGCCGAGCGCGCCACGGCCACCCGGCCCATGGCCGAGCGCGGGATGCGGGAGGCCATGGAATATGCCCTGAACACCGACGGCATCGACGGTGTGGTCATCGACCCGTGGACCAATTCCGCTACGCTGGATGGCTCCATCCTGAACGGGCTGCTCAAGTCGGAGCGGGGCAGCGAAGGCCCCGGTCTGGAAGAACTGGATGCGGGCTACGATGCCGCGCGGCAGGGCAGCTGGGCCGAGGCAGTGCAGCACTATGAAAAAGCCGCCGAGGCGGGCAGCGCCGAAGCGCTGGCGCTGTTGGGCGACTGCCTGTATCAGGGCCGGGGTGCCCGGCGCAGCAAGGTACAGGCCCGGCGGATGTGGAAAAAAGCCGCCGAGGCCGGGGAAGTACAGGCCATGATCGCCCTTGGCGATGACGCAGCGGCCTCCGGGCAGGAAGCCGCCGCCGCGCTGCAATACTACCGCCGCGCCCAGAGTGCCGCCCGCGGGATGCCGGATGTCTCCTATACGCCGCAGATCCGGCTCCGCATCGCCCAGTGCGAAACGCGGTATGTCTCCCGCAAAAAGGCGCTGATGGAGCTGGCGGAGGCCGAGCAGGGTTTCTGCATCCAGCTGGAAGAGGGGGCGCCGGACGCGGAGATCTGGCTGGACGAGACCCGGAAGACCGTGGCGGAGCTGATGAACGAAGGGCTGGAGAACCGATGAGATCGGCAGGAACACAAATTCTTTACATTTGTTCTATGAAATCGTCATAGGAAATCGGTAAGATGATTCTGGAAAAACATCTGTGCCGCAAGAAAAGAGGACAAGCACTATGAGCAATGTGATCGGAATCGACCTTGGAACGACCAACTCCTGTGTGGCAGTGGTCGAGGGCGGCAAGCCTGTGGTCATCGCCAATGCCGAGGGCGAACGCACCACCCCCAGCGTGGTCGCCTTTACCAGAGATGGTGAGCGTCTGGTGGGCGGTGCGGCCAAGCGCCAGATCGCGACCAACTCCGGCCGCACCATCTCCAGCATCAAGCGCTACATGGGTTCCGACCACCGGGTCCACATCGACGGCAAAGACCTGACCCCGCAGGAGATCAGCGCCATGATCCTGACGAAGATCCGCCGCGACGCCGAGAGCTACCTCGGCGAGCCGGTGACCGAGGCCGTCATCACGGTGCCTGCCTACTTTGACGACAGCCAGCGCAAGGCCACGCAGGATGCAGGCCGCATCGCGGGGCTGAACGTTCTGCGCATCATCAACGAGCCTACGGCCGCAGCGGTGGCCTACGGCCTGGACAACGAAGCACCGCAGAAGATCCTGGTCTATGACCTGGGCGGCGGCACCTTCGATGTCTCCATCATCGAGATCGAGGATGGCACCTTCACGGTGCTGGCCACCGGCGGCGATACCCATCTGGGCGGCGATGATTTCGACGAGCGGATCGTGGAGTATGCGGTGGCGGAGTTCAAAAAATCCGACCGCATCGACCTGAGCCGCGACCCCGCCGCCATGGGCCGCCTGAAAGAGGAGGCCGAAAAGGCCAAGAAGGAGCTGTCCAGCGCGCTGAGCGCACAGCTGAATCTGCCCTTCATTGCGGTGGGCAAAGACGGCCCCCACCATCTGGACCTGACGCTCACCCGCCCGCAGTTCGAGATGATGACCGGCGACCTGCTGGCCCGCACCGTGCAGCCGGTGCAGAATGCCCTGCGGGATGCGGGCATCGCCGCCAGCCAGCTGGGCAAGGTGCTTCTGGTGGGCGGCAGCACCCGGATGCCGGCCGTAGAACGTCAGGTCAAAGAGCTGCTGGGCTGCGAGCCCAGCCACAGCCTGAATCCGGACGAATGCGTCGCCATGGGCGCAGCGGTCCAGGGCGCTCTGCTGCAGGGCGGCGGCAAGCTGGCCGGTGCTTCCGGTGCCGCTGCGCAGGGCCTTGTGCTGATGGATGTCACCCCGCTGACCTTGTCCATTGAGACGCTGGGCGGCGTGGCGACCCCGCTCATCACCCGCAACAGCATGATCCCCACCCGGAAGAGCCAGATCTTCACGACGGCGCGCCCGATGCAGACCAGCGTGGAGATCAACGTCCTGCAGGGAGAACGCCACTTTGCGCGGGACAACAAGAGCCTGGGCAAGTTCAAGCTGAACGGCATCCGTGCCAGCTTCTCGTCCAAACCGCAGATCGAAGTGACCTTTGACATCGACGTCAATGGCGTCGTGAAGGTCTCTGCCAAAGACCTCGGCACCGGGCGGGAGCAGAACATCACCATCACCGGCAGCACGAACCTGTCGGAACACGAGATCCAGCGCGCCATGGCGGATGCCGCCGCGTATGAGGCCGAGGACAGCCGCCGGAAAGAGCGGCTGGAACTTCACAATCAGGCCGAAGTGCTGGCCTACAAGGTGGATGAGGCCCTGTCCAAGTGCAAAAAGGAGCTGGACAAGGACGAGAAGAACCGCATCAAGGCCGATGTGGCCAATCTCCGCCGCTGCCTGCGGAAGGACAAACCCGAAAAGATGAACGAGACCGAGGAAGCGAACCTCCGGCAGGCCAAAGAGCAGCTGGAAGCCTCGGCCAACCACCTGATGATGCTCTACACGAGCGAAGAACAGGAAGAACCATAAGAAGGCAAAAAAATCTCCGCGCAGCTGCGCGGAGATTTTTTTGTCGACAGGGCCGGAACAGAGGGCTGAAAAACGGACATGTTTACACGATCAGCTCCACCGTGCTCCCCCCGCTGCGGGCCTTTTTGACGAGGACCTGATGGTCGATGCGGTCTTTGAGGGCGGCGACGTGGGAGATGATGCCCACGAGCCGGTCGCCTTCGGTCAGGCCGGAGAGGACCCGGATGGCCTGTTCCAGACTTTCGTCGTCGAGGGAGCCGAAGCCCTCGTCGAGGAAGAGGGTATCCAGCCGGATGCCGCCGGCCGTGCTCTGGACTTCGTCCGAAAGGCCCAGCGCCAGCGCCAGCGAGGCCTTGAAGCTCTCGCCGCCGGAAAGGGTCTTCACGCTGCGGCGGGTGCCGTTGTAGTGGTCGATGACGCCGAGGTCCAGGCCGGACTGGCTGCGCTGGTTCTCGGCCCCGACCCGCTCCAGCTCGTACTGCCCGGCGGTCATCTGCATCAGGCGGGTGTTGGCGTGGACGAGGATGCGGTCGAGATAGTGCATCTGGATGTAGGCTTCCAGTTTGATCTTCTGCTTGCTGCTCAGGGTGCCGCCCGCTGTGGAGGCCAGCGCGTTGACCCACTGCCAGCGGGTCTCCAGCACCTGCCGGGCGGCGGCCAGGCGGCGGTAGTCGGCGGCGGCGCGGCGGTTGGGCACGAGCTGGGCCGTCAGGGCCTTTTCCTGCTCGGCAGCCTGCTGGCGGGCCGTTTGCAGCGCAGTGAGCCGGGTGCGCAAAGCGTCGAGGTCTGCGGCCCCGGTCTCCGGGGCCTGCTGGTCTTGCAGGGCCTGCACGGCAGCTTCGGCGGCAGCGACGGCGTTTTCCGCAGCGCGGCGGGCGGCTTCGGCCTGCTCCATGCCGGTGCGCAGGGCAGTGCGCTGGGCCGTCAGGTCGGCGACCGTCTGCTGGGCCTCGGCGCGGCTGGCCGGTGCGCTCTGCCGGGCTTCGGTGATCTGCTGTTCCAGCGCCGCAGCCGTAGCTTCGCGGGCAGCGGCAATCTGTTCGGCAGAGGTCGCTGCTGCTTCCAGCGCAGTGCGCTGGGCCGTTTTGGTCTTGCGGGTGGCATCCAGCCGGGTGTGGCGGGCACAGTCGGCGGCGGCCTTTTGCCGGGCTGCGCGGTTCTCGGCCTGTGCGGTCTGGAGCGCGGCAGTCTCCTCGGCAAGGGCCGTTTTCAGCAGGGCCACGGTCAGAGCGACCGGCCCCTCCGGCGAGGTGAAGCGTTCGGGCAGAAGGCTTTCGGCGTCCCGGCGGAGGGTGGCTTTGCCCTCCCGCTGGGCGGCGAGGGCTTCGCGGGCGGCGGCTGCGCGGTCCTGCGCTTCGCGGTCTGCCGCTTCGGCCGCCTGCTTGACGGCGGTCACCTGCGCCTGGGTGGGGGCGGTGCGAGGCAGCGCTGCTTTGGCCGGGTGGTGGACACTGCCGCAGACGGGGCAGGGGGTGCCTTCGGCAAGGCCCTGCGCCAGAAGTCCGGCCTGTGCGTCCAGAAACGCCCGCTCGCAGGCGTCCCGCTCCGCGTGGGCGGCTTCCTGCGCGGCGGCTGCGGTGCGGTAGGCGTCCTGTGCCTGTCGGGCTGCGTGGGTGCGGCGCTGGTCTTCGGTCAGGCTCTGGGCCAGCGCGGTGAGGGCGGTCTCCCGGCGGGTGAGCTGCTCGGCCTGAGCGGTCAGGGCCACGTTCCGGGTCTCCGGGTCGCCGAGGGCGGCCGCTTCAGCGTCCAGTGCGGCGAGTTCCGCATCCAGCGCGGTCAGCTGGGCCCGCGCCTTGCGGGCTTTGGCCTGTTCGAAGTCGGCCTCGCTGCGGGCGGCGGTCTGTGCGCGGCAGAGCTTGTCCAGCGCGTCGCAGGCGTCAAGGCCCGCTCTGGCCCGCTCCAGCTGGGCGGTCAGAGCGTCCAGTGCGGCGGCATCGCCTGCATGGCGGGCCGCCTCGGCGCGGGCCGCGTCCCGGCGGGGGAGCAGGGCGGCAAGCTCGGCCTGCTTTTCGACCCGCTGGCGGCGGAGGGCTTCGGCCTGCTCGGCCCGGCCCAGCGTCTGCTGCAGCGCGTCCAGCTGCGCCTGCGCGGCGGTGTGGGCGGCGGCAGCAGCGGAGAGTTCCGCTTCCTGCCGGGTGAGGAGCCCGTCCAGCAGGGCGGTGACTTCCTCGGCGGGGCGCTGCGCCGAAAGCCCGCCCAGCGCTTCGGCGTCGGGGTCGGTCTCTGGATAGCGGATGCCGGAGAGCACCGCGTCCAGCTGGACGTTCTGGGCCGTGCGCTGGGCCGTGAGGCGGGCGTTTTCCTCTTGCAGCGCGTCCTGCAATTTCTGGTAGCGCTGGGTGCGGAACAGTTTGCGGAAGATCTTGCTCCGCTCCTCGGTCGTGGCGTTGAGCAGGCGGGTGAACTGCCCCTGCGCGATCATGGCGATCTGGCAGAACTGGTCGTAGTCCAGCCCGATGAGGGCGGTGACGGCGGCGGTGACATCCTTCGACCGGGTCACTGGCGGGCGGCCGTCCGGGTAGGTGAGGACGGCGTCCGCCTTTTCGGTGGTCGTGCCCTCCCCCCGCGCTTTGGGGCGGAGGTAGTCCGGGTTGCGGCGGACGGTGTACCGCTGGCCGCGCACCTCAAATTCTAGCTCGACAAAGGTGGGGGTGCCGGGGTCAGCGTACTTGCTGCGCAGCATGGCACCGTCCCGCACGCCGCCGCTGGAATGGTCGTACAAGGCATAGGTGATGGCGTCGAAAAGGGTGGTCTTGCCCGCGCCGGTGTCACCGGTGACGAGATACAGGCCGCCTTTGCCCAGGCGCTCCAGTTCCAGCGTGACGGCGCTGGCGTATGGCCCGAAGGCCGAGAGGGTCAGCTTCAGAGGTCTCATGCGTCCTCCTCCTTCCAGAGCGTTTCAATGAGCTGCTGGCAGAATGCAGCCTGCTCGGCGCTCAGGGGCTGATTGTTTTGCAGCGCATAAAAGGCTGCAAAGTGTTCCAGCGGCGTTTTCTGCTCGGTCTGGGCCGGGGCGTCGAGGTCAGCCTGGGTGCGGGTGCGGAGGTTGTCGTAGTCCAGCCGCATCAGGTTCGGGTAGATGACCCGCAGCCGGGCCAGCGCATCGGGCACATCCTGCTCGTCGGTCAGGGTGATGTGCAGATAGTCGTCGGTGGCCGTGCCTGCATAGCTGCGGCGGTCGGTCAGCTCCATATAGCTGCCGCGCAGCTCCCGCAGGTCGTGCTTCGGGGTCAGCGGCGCGGTGGAAAGCGTGACCTCTCCCTTCGGTCCCAGCTCCACAAACGTTGCGCTCTTGTGCTGGTGTGCCTCCGAGAAGGAATACTTCAGCGGGGTGCCGCAATAGCGCAGGGTATCGCGGCCCACCTTTTGGGGGCTGTGCAGGTGGCCGAGGGCCACATAGTCGAAGCCGTCAAAGAGGGCAGCATCCACACAGTCCAGCCCGCCCACCGATGGCTCCTCGCTCTCGCAGGCGGCGGCACCGACCACGAACTGGTGGGCCACCAGCACGCTGCGGCGGGCCGGGTCGGGGGCACAGCGGCGCAGCACACAGCCCAGAGCGTCGCTGTAGCTCTCGATGGGCTCGTCCGGGTAGATGTGGCGCACCATGGCGGGTTTCAGGAAGGGCAGTAAGTAAATGTCCACCGGGCCGTATGCGTCGGTGAGGGGGATGGGGGCCGGGGCCCCTTCGAACACCGGGCTGACGTAGACCTGGCTCCCCGCCAGCAGATGGGCACCGAACGCGACCCGTTCGGCGGAGTCGTGGTTGCCGCTGATGGCGAAGACCGGCAGCTTTCGGTCGGCCAGTTCGGTGAGGAACCAGTCCAGCAGACGGACGGCTTCGGCAGGGGGCACGGGTTTGTCGTAGAGGTCGCCCGCCAGCAGAACAGCATCCACAGGGCGGGTGTCGAGGAGCGACAAGATCTCCTCCAGAATATACCGCTGGTCGTCCAGCATGGAGAACTCGCAGACCCGCTTGCCGAGGTGCAGGTCGGAGAGGTGAAGAAAACGCATGGGAGCACCGCCTTTCAATTGGGGATGCTCTTATTATAAACGGCCTTACCCTCTCAGTCAAACCCTGCGGGTTTGCCAGCTCTCCCGAAGGGCGAGCCATTGGCATGCCGGGCAGCCCCTGCTGGATGCTGAACGTATTTCGTATCGTAAACGGAAGCGCTCCGCTGTCAGGGCCAACAGCATCTGGACTGCGCTCTGACAAAGAGCGTTTGGGTAGATGCAGTCGAACGAAACAACGGAGCACCCATTTTAGGGTTTCAAGAAACTTTGCTCATCCAGTACGCCCAAAACCGTCTCGCCAGTGGCTCCCCCTTTGGGGGAGCTGTCTGCGAAGCAGACGGAGAGGGTGGGCCGTCGTCAGAACATCTTCTCCCAGGTGGCTTTGCCGACTGCGCCGTCGGCAGTGAGGCCGTTGCGGCGCTGGTAGCGCTCCACGGCGGCTGCGGTGGAAGCACCGTATTTGCCGTCGGTGGAGAGCTTTTCACCCAGCGCGTTCAGCTTCTGCTGCACCAGCCGGACCGTGCCGCCGGAACTGCCCTGCCGCAGCACGATGCCGGGGTAGGGGACGTGCAGGCCGTGTTTGGCGGTGTACTTGGTGTAGAGCACGTTCCAGGTGTTTGCGCCCACCTTGCCGTCCACATTCATGTCGTTTTTGAGCTGGAACTCCTTCACCGCGTTCACGCTCTTGATGCCGAACCGCCCGTCTGTGGTCAGCTCGTGGTACCAGGTGCAGGTGTCGCGCAGGCCGTTGAGCCAGGTCTGCACCAGTGCTACATCGGGGCCGGTAGAGCCGCGCTGGATGAGGGAATAATAGGCCGGAATTGCCATGGTCAAACTCACACTCCTTCCACCAGGAGCTTATGCGTCGGAAGGTGAAAGTGTTCGTGGGAACCTTTGTCAGATCCAGCAGGCAATGCCCGACGGCCAGGGCCTCTCCTGCCGGGAGAGGCGGCATCGCGGATGCGATGACGGAGAGGTCATCCCAGCAGGATGACATCTTCCCGGCGGGCGGTGTGCTTCTGCCACCACTCCACGCATTTGAACCGCAGGAGATACCGCCCGCAGACGAGGTCGTTCTCGGCGGGGGCGGCGTAGCCGCCGCAGGCGGTGCGGCAGAGGCCGGGGTAGAGCACACACCACCAGTTCCGGCCATAGGGGGCTGCGCCGATGTCGATGCGCAGGGCCTGATACCGCCCGGCGGGCAGGGCCGAGGCAGCGTAGCGGGTGGTGCCGAAGTACATTTCCACCAGATACACCCGCACCGGTGCAAAACTGCCGCGCCCGGCCAGCACGGTGCGGGCGACCCGCTGCAGCTCGGACAGATGGGCCGCAGCCCAGCGGAGGGCGGCGGGCTGGTCTGCCGCCGGGCAGGCCGTGTCCAGATACGCGAGCACGGCATCCCGCACGGCCAGCTTGTCGGTCTGGTCGGCGGTGGTGTCGCTGGCAGCGCGGATGTGGAGCCGCAGAGTGTCGGCGGCAAGCGCAGCTCCGGTGTCGAGCTGGGTGCGGCCCCAGCCCAGCAGGCCCTGCAGACCGATGCAGAGCGCGAGCGCACCGCTGAGTGTGATGCACCAGACGGTCATCTGGCGGCGGGATAAAATGCGGCTGTACATAAAAAACAGACCCTTTCTCTGGAAATACTATCCAGAGTCTGGGTCTGTTTGGGTGTGATTATACAGCGGAAACCCTCTCAGTCGCCTGCGGCGACAGCTCCCCCGAAGGGGGAGCTTGAATGGAAAAGGGAAACATCATAAACGAGATTGGATTGTTTGATGAATCTTTTCGCAGACAGAGTCAAAATGAAAATCCACTTCCGCATTCGAAAAACGCAGGACTTGTAAATGGTATTGCGCTAAAATAGCGCTTCGTTCGCGGTCATAAGTCTGTCC
>OGIS01000826.1_pt1 | contig 14995 bp, 9 predicted proteins | sample 1571821 | NCBI WGS metagenome assembly OGIS01 (sample SAMEA2581965, study PRJEB24529) | metagenome | biome: Human gut stool | place: China | collected 2011
ATGGTTATTTCTTTATTTTTAAGGTATATATTAACAAATAAATCACGCCTACGGTCATTACCGCTACAGCTCCCGTCTGTCCCACCGCATCAGCGGCAACTCCCATTGCCAATGGGAATACCGTGCCGCCGAACAAGCCCATTATCATCAGACCGGACACTTCATTCTTCTTGTCGGGGGCGGCAAACAGGGCCTGCGAGAAGATAATGGAAAACACATTGGAGTTTCCAAAACCAATCATGGCGATGCAAATATAAATAATTGTTTCGGTATGGAACATAAACAATCCCGCCATAGCCAACAACATTAACACCACGCTGAAGGCAAAAAACAGTTTGGCAGAAGCTTTCCTCAAGATAAAAGCACCCAAGAAACAGCCAATCGTGCGGAATATAAAGTATAGGCTGGTGGCAAAGCCCGCCTCGGCAAGTGTCATTCCCAAACGCTCTATCAATATCTTCGGGGCAGTGGTATTGGTACCGACATCGATACCCACATGGCACATGATACCGATAAAAGAGAGCAAAATGAACGGTTTTCCCAGCAAAGCCAGACAAGCCTTGAAACCGGAAGCCTTGTCAGGCTGTTCCTCCTCAATGGGAGTAGAGCCCAATAAAACGATGGCAAGCACTGCAATCACCATATACATAGGAAACAACACTCTCCAACCCAGTCCGAAAGTGGGAATAGTCTGGGTGGCTCCCCACATGGCAATATAAGGAGCCAGAAAAGAAGCGATTGCTTTGACAAATTGACCGAAAGTAAGGGTACTTGCCAATTTATCCCCCGTTATAATATTGCTCAACAAAGGATTCAGAGAGGTCTGCATCAGTGCATTGCCAATGCCCAGCAAAGAGAAAGACAACAGCATGATGACATAACCATCGCCGAACACGGGAATCAGCAAAGAGGCAAAAGTCACAGCAAGGCTCAGAAGCACTGTCTTCTTACGGCCTATCTTATTCATCAATATTCCTGTGGGAACCGAGAAGATAAGGAACCAAAAGAAAACCAGCGACGGAAAGATATTGGCCTGCGCATCCGTCAGGTTCAAGTCGACCTTGACATAATTGGAAGCAATACCCACCAAGTCTACAAACCCCATGGCGAAGAAACAGAGCATCACCGGGATTAATTTGGCATATAGATTTTTATTGTTGTTCATGGTTTTATTATCTATTGTTTTTTCTGTACGTTGTTCTTATTCATTCACCGTAGGGGCAGATACATGGGTCCGCCCCTACGGGAACACCCGACCTAAAATCACAAGCCTAACTTATACACTGTGAAATCCGAAACTTTCATTTCCCCTCCTTCACTATAAAAACGAAGCGTGTCATAAGGTTCATTCGGAAAGACCAAATTAGTCATGGCTATGCGTCCGCCATCCACAAATATCTCGATAGAGCATTTATCCACAAAGACATTCAGATGATAAGTTTTGCCTTCGCACAAAGAGAGTGGAGCCCAAGTGCCCAGGGCAAAATCATTCTTATAGTTCACTGAAAGTTTCATGCGATGATTATCTGTCTCCTTCTCGTGCACATTAAATTTACTCGGTTCACCCAAGTCGGTAATTCCACTCTCTGTACGGTCCATCACCAGCCTGTTTTCTTTCATATCCAGATAAATATTCACTTTCTCACCCTTGCCGTTCAGCAACTCGAAGCCTGCCAACTGCGATGCCCCCGGAGTAATATCCATCGAAAGTTCATACGCTCCATCTGTGTCGGGAACCAATTCCTCCAACCGGCTCTCCCCATTCACAACCAGACTGCCCACCTCATGCTCATCTTTGCGCAAAGTCTCCGTTTCTTTCACCGCATCGGCAGCCATATATATCTCTCCGTCCTTTGTATAAAGGCTCAATTCGCGAGGCAACGAATTGGCGCTGCGATATTGTTTGGTGGGAAGGATATTGGCATACTGCCAATTGCTCATCCAGGGCACGGCAATCGTGCGCTCTCCCGTATTCGAGAAGCAAACGGTAGCATAATGGTCCTTGCCATAGTCCAACCATTTAGTCACTTCGGGTTTTGTGTCACATTTAAATTCCTTTCCGTCAAAGTCACCGATAAAATACTGTGTAGCGCTACCGCCAAACATGCATCCCGGATTGATATTGACAATCAATGCCCACTTCATGCGGTTCTTATCACCGTCCACAGGCAACTGAATAAAATCGGGACACTCAAATTGGCTGGGCTGTACTCCGTAACCTTCACCGAAACCGCTCATAAACTCCCAGTCTTTCAAGTTCCGAGAAGAATAGAAACGCATCTCTTTGTCGGCAGATACCACCATCACCCATTTTTGGTCGGGTTCATACCAAAAGACCTTCGGGTCACGGAAGTCTTTCAATCCGTCAAAAGGAGTCAGAATGGGATTGTTCTCGTATTTGGTATAGGTACGTCCATTGTCGGTGCTGTATGCCATGCACTGAATCTGACCATTCTTGTCACTGGCCGAAGTATAGAAAGCAACCATTGTATTTTCACCGTAGCCTGCGCTGTTCTTTGTATCCACCACTGCACTCCCCGAGAAGATATGTCCCAGAGTATCCCTTGCAATGGCAGGGTCAAGATGCTCCCAATGCACCAAGTCCTTGCTCACGGAATGTCCCCAATGCATATTCCCCCATACCGATCCGTAAGGATTATACTGGAAATAAAGGTGATATTCACCGTCTTTATAAACCAGCCCGTTGGCGTCATTCATCCAGCCATAAAGCGGAGTGTGATGATAAACGGGACGGAATTTGTCTCTGTTGGTTGTATCAAAGGTATCTGCAACCTTAATGCTGTCCCAACAAAGGGCATCGGCTGCCACATTCTTCACAACAACGACAGCTTCAGCAGCTCCCTGCGGTAAAGCAAACGGAACATAATATTCAACACTGTCTGTAGCCAGACGAACATCCATATAAGTATCCGCCGGACTGCCGGTATCCAGTTTTACCTGTCCTTCATTGCTGCTTTCCTGAACGGGAAGCAACAGATACTTGGCGGGAGAAGCAATGCGTACAACGGTCATTGTATCTCCTTGATGCTCGAACACCGGATTATTTTTCTGTGACTGACAAGAAACCGTGCCTGTTGTAAAGGCTAAACCTAATGCAAGGTTCACTAAATTTGTTTTCATGGAATATATGGTATTAAAAGTTTTATTATTAAAATCAGAATGTAATTTTTGCTGCAAACTCTACGGTAAACGGACGGATATAGCTTCCTGCCATCCATGCCCCGTTATAGGCGGCAGCATTTTCCTTATCCACCAGTTCCGCACCCGAGATGCTTCCTTTTGCCCCCGTCTGGTTGAGGAAGTTAATGACAGTTCCGCTGAGTGACAAGTGTTTGTTCACGTTCCAGTTGACACCGCCAAAGGTTTCCCAACGTCCGTTAAAGTAATAAGCGTTCTTAATATTGGCATACGTCTTGCTAAAATAACGAAAACTGGCCCATACCTTCAAATCTTTTGTAATATTATAACTCGGATCGAGTTCAATCAGCACCTTGGGTATTTCGGTCACAATATTGCCTGTAGCATTGATGCCCGAGGTGGTTCCGTCACCAAAAGTCACCTCCGTTTCATATTTCTTGTACTTCGGACTTTGGTAAGTAAACAGAAAATGAAAATCAAACCCTTTGAAAGGTTTTACTACCGCATCCGTTGTCCATCCGATGGTTTCAATATCATAGCTCAATGCTGCGGCTTTGATATCCTTATCGTTATGGGGGTTTATCAGATTCAGCGTAGAGTTGTTATTCGTTTTGGCAATATAAGTAAACAAAGAAGTCAGGCTAATCCAGTCGTTATTAAAATAAATACCCGCACGTCCCAACGGAATGGTTATCTTATCTACATTCGGCATCTCGGCAGGCGCAAAATTCGACATGTTCGGGCGCTGGGTATTGTAAGTGAAATCGGCAGTAAAACCAAACTGTTGTGTCATCTTATAGGTAGCCGCCGCCGTGAAAGCCATATTGAGCCAATCATAACCATAGCCGCGAGGAGCAATCTTAGTGCCGTCGGCTGCCACTGCCCCGATGTGGTAATTGGCAAAACGGCCTACCGCTTTTCCGTCTGCATTGTAAACAGCCAGATTCTTTCCCGCCAAACGCTGGTATTCGAAACGGGCGCCATAATACACATTCCATTTATCAGTAATATCCCAATCGTGAGTAGCATAAAGAGCCAGCTTGTTTTCATGACCTTTATAGTATTCCGAAGCATTCTGGTTCAGGTTATAATAAGGAGTATCACCATAATGATGAATGTCTTTGGTATCGGCGCTGTAAAGAATCTGAGGATATTCTTCCACCGTATGGTCGTACATCGTAGTGTTTGAAGCATAGTCTACATCGTAATACCATTCGTTCAAGCCCACACGCCAAGTCATGTTGTCATACTTCCGTGACAGTTCGGTGGTAAAGAAAAACTCGTCGATACTGCCGCGATTGAAACATGACATACGGCTCTGCACATACCCTTCGTAAGGGGTCAATGTCCCGTCCGATACTTTCCGGCTATAGCCGTCCGCCAAGGTTTTCTTTTCCATCGACATGGGAGTCTGGTAGAGATAAGAACCCAATGCGTGGTCATACTTCATATTCACAGTCCACTCCAACCCGTTATCCCATTTGTAACGGTTCAACAATGTGAATTGATTACCTTTGCTGGCAGTGGCGTCATAAAGACTTGTCTTTTTCATCTCGCCCGTACGTATATCCATATAGACAATGTCAGAAACATCGGGAAGATAAGACGAAGTACCGAGACTGAATCCGGGAATTTCTTTCACACTGCCGTCGCCCACATAAATAAACGGTGCGCCGGTAGTGGCATTTGACAACCAGTGACTATTGCTGTAATGGTAGATAGCCGACAATTGTCCGCGACCTTCATGGTAGAACTTTGTCAAAGCAAACTTATAGATTTGTGTGCGGTCCTGATATTGGGCGAAACGGAGTTTGAACGAACCCGGGTCAAAGTTCTGATAAACGCTTCCGCTGTAGAACCAGTCCTTGCCGATGCTTCCGTTTAAGTTGAAATCAAACTGCTGTTTGCCGAAGTGATTGGTATTATAATTCAGCACGCCATTAAACCGCTTCTCTTTATTCAGTCCCAATTCGGTGAAAGAGTTCACAGCATAACCGATGTTTCCGGTAGTAATGGCCGTTTCGGATATTTTAAGCAGTCCGGTATGTCCCAAACTGCTGTCTCCGCGCCAATGAGTATTTACATTATGAGGATTTGAGTTATAGACCACGGGCAAACCGTTTTCGAGTACATTGACATCGCCGCCGGGCAATCCGATGGAAATTTCACGGGGACCATTGGCACTGGCTGCATTCAGCATGACATTTCGATTACCTTCTTCCTTAGAATTAGAAAGGACTTTGGCTGAGTCTTGTTGTGCGTGGCTGTTCAAGCAAGCGGCTGCCCATATCATAAGGAGCACGCCCATTCTGTTCATTTGCTGATTCTTGTTCATAGCATTAAATATTTTTAGAAGTTTTTCTGAGGCAAAGGTATGGGTTGTCTCACAACACTTCTAAAACATTTGTTGCATGAGATAGCTCTTTTGTTTCATCGTAACAAAAGTGCTCAATTATGTAACATTCTCAGCATACAGAAGTAATTCCGAAAGTCCTTTCACACCTCACGCATCCAAAAACCGCCATTCCATCGAAGAAAATTGTGAAAGGAATATCATTATGGTAATAATTTGTAATTTCATACTGCTACTATTTTGGTCTTCTCATATTTCAAGTGTTTTTCTAATTTATTTGACTTCAATATTCTTAATAAAACGAACCGGATTACCTGCTGCTACAGCCACAGGCGGCACATCTTTGGTTACAACTCATTCCACCAAAAGATGTCCGAATAACGTAATGTATTGATTCTGCCCGTCATTTCTTTATTTAATTATAACTACTATTTCTTTTACAAAGAGAATTCTTTTCTAAAGAAATCATTTTGTTGTATCGCTCAAAATTATATCTTGCCCCTAAACTCTTTTTTCCGTCAGATTAATAGGTTTTTACGGTATGATTAAGTACTTTTGTACTGAATACTAAGACAGACTCCGCCAACAGACTGTACAGTCCGTTACAGTAGACCGTACAGTCCATTACCGCAGACTATACAATCCATTGCAGCAGATTATAAAAGCCCATAGGAAGAAAGCCCTTAGCCTTCAGGAAGAAATGACTTAATTCTCTTATCAAAAAGCATTAACATGACAGCAAAGTATGATTTCAAAACGTCACCCGACATACAGGGGGACAAGGAGCAGGCTACTCTGTATCCGCAACTTGTAGTATCGGGCACAAAAGACCTGACAGATTTGGCTAAGGAGATAGCCCGACGTTCCACCATCAAGGAAGGAACGGTTATGGGACTGTTCTGTGACCTGGAAAACATTATCGCCAATTATCTGGCAGACGGTTATAACGTAAAATTGGGAGAGTTGGGCACTTTGTCCGCCACCCTGACCTGTCGCAAAGTGGCTGACAAACGCGAGATACGCGCCGCATCGGTACACTTTGACAACGTGAAATTCAAACCTACCCGGCAATTCCGCAAGGAGATACGTGCCAAAGGTGAATTGGAACGCGCAGAATATGGCTTCCGGGTTTCTTCCTCCCAATATTCGGAAGAAGAACGCTTTGCATTACTGACGGTCTATCTGAAGGAACATTCCGTCATTAACTGCAAAGAGTATTGCAAACTTACGGGACTGCTGAAGACAAAAGCGGGCATGGAACTGCGCCGGTGGGACAACGAAAAAAAGATAGTAAGAGAGGGACGGACCCCTCACGTGATATACAGGGCGGTGCCGGAGGCTTAATTCAATGCTTGTTCGCATTCCGCCGGAAAGAGTGCAAGTTATCATGAGTTTCTCTTTCCGCACGTTTGATTCTGATGAAAACAAGAGGCTGCTCCCAAAGATATATTGCGTTATCTTTTTGAACAGCCTCTTGCAAGAAGGTTATTCGCCCCTCTTATTTGGTTGGCTTTTTATACCATTCTTGATGTGAATTTCTATCTTCACCCCACGCACCAAAACCTTCATATTTTTCATTAATCATCTGGCGTTCTGCCGGATATGCCCAATCTGTAGGAATACATAAAGCAAAAGGTACACCGCCCAGTTGAAACTCAGGGTCGTCTTGTGAGATATAAACTCTTAGATTCGGGTTATTCTTTTCATGAATATAAAAGGCTATGTCTCCAAGACTTGTTATATTTTTGATAGTTTGCTTGGGCATATCTGCCAGCGTAGAAGGACCGGGATTTACTATGGTACCGGCCGATACACCTAAAGCTTCGTGCACACTGCTCCATAAAATATTGTCCCGACCGTTAACCTTATAGCCGGCAGATAGTTCTTTGGTTGCTCCGGCAGCTGCCAATGCGATTGTGACCTGTCCATTGTTTACAGCCGTCACTTTCAACACGACATCATTAAAATCATAGTCACCGGTCGTAGTAGTAATATCCTCAAAGACATAAGTAAAGATAGCCAAAGGCGGAGTTGTCGAAGGTTCCTCTTTATCATAATCGGGATTACAACCCTGCGCATGGTCTCCGACAGTTGCATTCACCAATAATACATGACCGGAGGCAGCCCAAGAGTCAAAAAAGTCATTTCCACATGTCACATAAGTAACTCCGCTCATTGTAAGTTCTCCTTTATCATCATACAAGGCTTTGTTAACACACAGCAGCAAAGGCTTATCCTTATCCTGTACGCCTGCATCACTATTCAGCCGAACACTCTTCTCAAATTCCAGACTTTGGGTCTTAAAGATACTTTTACCGGCCATATTTAAAATTGCATTTTCCAATTCAGCCTTTCCCCCACAATGAATGAATCCGCTATTATTAAAGATTACATCCTTACCATCAGAGCCATCTAATTTAAAATCTTCACCAAGATGTAAATTGCAATTATTCTGTAACCGATAGCCCGAACTTACTTTAAATCCATCACAAGCATAATAACCATCATTTACCCAGGTAGCACTTGATTTGTTCTCATTGGCACCATCAGTGCTGTTACTATCTATCGATGTTTCATAAGATACACACTGTCCACTTTCTCCATTATAGAATTCCCCTGCACTCAACTCAAAATCAGCTTCTATATATATTATTCCATAATTAACAAGTTCGGCTTCTTTATTCTGCATGTAAAAATCATCTCCATTAATAGTAACTGTTCCTTCATTGTAAATAGAACCTTTCAAAGTAAAATCTTTATCGTCCTTTCCGGTTCCGTTAATACGTAACGTCCCCCCTTTACATACAACGATTGTTCCTTTGTCAATCTTATCAACATTGAGAGTCAAGGTAATACCGGACTTAATGTACAGTTTAGTATCTTCCGAGAAATTTATCTTATCTATTTTTAGACTTTCTGAAATGTAGTAAGTTCCCTCCTTCACATGTCCGGTAATGTCTTTCTCGGCCAATTCTTCAGCATCATTCGGACAAACAAAACCGGGAACCGGCAAATTATCAATCGTAATATTAGCAGCCCGTTCAGAAACCGCACGCTGAGTTGCAGAACGTCCGAAAGCAGCAACAAACTTATCATCTTTAAGGGCAGCAACAGTCACTTCGCAATCCTTAGTTCCCACTTGGCGCATCACGTATGCATATTCCATGGCCGACGGTGCATCAAACTTCAAGGTGGCAGTAGTTCCATCTTTCACATCTGCCACAGCAAGCACATGCGCATCATTCTCTACCTTAAAAGGATTGTCTGTCAATACTTTGACAGTATAAACAGCCCCGGTTCCCGCATTTATCGTTATATCCAGAGTACGTACAGCCATCATATTCCAATCCTGATCAGGGTCAATATCCTTTATCGGAAAATTTTCTTTTGCTTCTTCTTTCACTCGCCCTGAATCGAACAAATCTTTACGGTCTGTGCACGAAGCAAATGCAACTAGTACCATCCATAGAATTAATAGTTTCTTCATATCATAATAAGTGTTAGCGTAAACAAAAGTAAATCTCTACCAAGGGTTTGACAACCTCTTTTCTCCGATGAAACCGGTAACTTATGATAAATTACTTATCAGCATAAGGATATTCACCATTGGCTGCATCCCATTTTTCTTTAAACTCAGGCATGTGTTCTTCATACCACCTTGTATAAATTGTATGGTTCTGTGCCCAGTTTGCAAAGTAACGATAAAGAGCGGTTATCTGATTACGCTCTCTCGGAAATACCCAATCTCCGGGAATGCAAAGTCCATAAGGAGGATAAGTAGAAGCGGGAGTTACTTGGGACGCAACATGTATTGTTATATTGTTCGCATTATCGGCCTCATATATATAAAAGTCTCCATTGTCTTTCAATGTACCGGTTATAGTGATTTCCTTTTCTACAGAAGTACCGTTAGGACCACTACCGGTATTTATCAACGTACCGGGATCACAGTTCATAGCCGCATGAACCTCTCCAAATAAATCTGATTGAGAATTTGCCCCGTTCGATGTATCCGTAAATCCCACCTTCAAATTCTTAGCAGCACCGGCGGCAAACAAAGTCACAGTTGCCTTTCCGGATTCATCGGGGACTGTAACTTTTAACACCACATCATTAAAGTCAAAGTCACCGGCTTCACGGGTCATGTCTTCAAAAACGTATGTATACACTTGAGGAATATCTGTGGCATCCGAGTTCGTTCCGCCACCGTTCGTCGTATAATTATAGCCACATCCGACCGGTTCTCCTAATCGTACTTGTTCTACTTTTACAAGCTGTGCACCATCCGAAAAATTTGTATCACCGGTATACCCTTTCAATGCGACCTCTAACTCACCGGAATAAGTAATACTCTCATCGGGAGTTTTAATACAAACCCCACTTACCCAAAACAGGGCCTTTTCATCTGAACCGACTCCGGTCACATCAACCTTTCCATTCTGGTATTCCACGTTGTCTTTTACATGGAATACACTCTTTGAACCTAACCTCAAAGGTATATTCCCATTTGTTTTCAGCGTATTTGTTTCAAAAGAAGAGCCACCATCTTGTTCAAATGCAAAGCCCTCCCCATTTTGGAAATAAGTAGAACTAAGGATTTCCATCCTGCACCGGTTATAAATATAAGAACTACGGGTATCTAAAGAATTAGCTTTGACAGTTCCTTCTTCATTTATTAATTCAGAACCTCCGGTCATGGTCACATCCTGCAATGAAGCAGATTGAAGATTTACAAAAGTTGCCTTTCCGGACATGGCGAATGTTGTCTTCCCGGTTATTTCAAAACTACCGTCATTATATATATATCCACCCGAAGAGTTAGATGCCCCCGCAACAGTAATTTTCCCCTTATTGTATAAAGAACAATTAATGCTTATTCTATTAAGCTTCATCGTTGAATTTTGCGCGATATAGAAAACCGTATTAGGGTTAAATGTTTCAGCAGCAGTGGCATCCAAAGTGCTACCCTCCAATAAGTAAACCACTAATCCGTCAGGATAAGCACCTGTTATTGTAACATTTCCTTTAATATATAGCGTATAGTTGCCATAACGTAGTTCATAAGAGCCGTCATTCATATAATATCCACCACGCATTTCAGCCCATTGTATCGGATACTGTTCAGCATCTGCAGGCACCTCTTTCAAGAAATTCTTCTCATCAGGCACCTTGTAATCCCAACTGCTTCTTGCCATAGCGCTTCTCTTTCCTGCCTCACTTCCTTGCTCTTCCCAAGAAACCGAAGGACGACCGACCTTCATATCTGCCACCTTTACCCAGCCATTGTACATTTTATCTTCAAAAAGTACATAAACAGATTCAATGGCTTTGGGTACATCAAAAGTAAATAATACTGTTTCTCCGTCTCTTACCCCCGTTTTCTTAGCCAACAACCGAGCATTGCCTTCAGAGTTCAAAGGATTATCCGTATATACTTTCACAGTATAAACCTCGCCTGTCTTTTGATTGATAGAAACAGACAACGTTCCTACCGCAGCCATATTCCAATCCTGACTCGGGTCAATGTCTTTCACCGGAAAATTCTCTTTTGCTTCTTCATCGATATGATGGGGGTCAAAGAAGTCTTCTTTCTTCGTACAAGAGAACAAGACAGAGATACACAATAATAAAAAGATGCTTTTCTTCATAATAAGCTTGTTTCAAGTTAATCACATTTTATACAAAGATATGAAATATAAAAATGATTAAGCAAAGAAAGAGCCTTCAAATTAGTTCATAAGCATCTAGTTTTCAAATATTTATTCTCGCTTGAATAATATACCTATACTTTTGATTAATTTACCGATATCTATACTTTGGCCGTTTTACTTTTATAGATAAGATATCCTCCCAATAATATCAAAGGTACACTCAACCATTGTCCGATATTCAGGGTCATATTCGTTTCTTCCACCACTTGCGGATTCTTCATAAACTCCAATGCGAAACGCGAGCCAAAGAAAATGAGCAGGCTCACTCCGGTAATTAATCCCACACGATTCTGCAAATGGTATTTATGATACATCACCCATGCAGTTACGCCCGCCACCAAACAATAGAGCATTTCATAAATCTGGGTAGGGTGACAAGGTAAACCTTCATATAACTGATGCCATTCACGCGAACGCACAAACTCAAAGCCCCACGGTAAGGTAGTGGGATAACCATAAATCTCGGAATTCATCAAGTTGCCGAAACGGATACAGAAGCACACCACCGCAACTGCCGGAATCATTCGGTCAAACAACCACCAGACACTCTTCTTCGTCACTTTCTTAGAATACCAGACAAGGGCGAGAATAATGGCAAAGACTCCTCCGTGACTTGCCAGCCCGCCTTTCCAAATCTTTAATATCTCAGCCGGATGCACCGAATAATAATCCCATTCATAGAATAAGCAATGTCCCAACCGGGCCCCTATCACCGTACTGACAATGCAATAAACAAAAAGCTTGTCTACCCAGTCTTCAGGATATTTTTCTTTTTTGAAAAGGCGACCGACCATCTCATAAGCCAAGATAAATCCCAGTCCCCACATCAAACCATACCAACGCACTTCCCAACTGCCAACCTTAAACCATACGGGATCTACATCCCACAGAATACTAGCTATCATTGTTTTATTTCTTTGTTTATTTATATAAGCACAAAGGAAATAAAAAAATCCCTTCCCCGAAATAAATCAGAGAAGAGATTTCCCTATTCCTTATATATTATGATATTTTACACCAAATGTGCAATCAATTCCTCGCGGTCTCCATACATCAAATCGATAACCGGAACTTCAATCATTGTATAGCATCCCGGTTGCTGTTTCATTGTAGCGCGTGCTACACATACCAACACCTGAGCTGTCAGAGCCGGATTATTAATCTTCATATCAAACTCAAACAACTGATTGTGAGTCTTGCCCGACACTCCTTTACGAACCAGATTAACACCATGTCCCACATCATTCAAGTCGTCTACACAAGGCACCTGAATAACATGTGTCTCATCATTGACAAAATAAGGATCGTTCTTAACAGCCGCTTCAACAGTCTTGAAATCCGCTCCTTCTTCCAGTTCCACATAAACCATACGACGGTGAATACCTGTACCTACAGGAATAGTCATAGACAGAGCATCTTTCACCCCTGCAATAGCACGAACGGCTACAGAGTGTCCCATGCTGCGACCCGGACCAAAGTTGGTATAAGTAATGCCTTTCGGAGCAATTGCTTCCAAGAGGGTACGTACTACCGAGTCACTTCCCGGATCCCATCCTGCCGAAATAATGGCAACAGCATTGCCTGCTTTGGCCGATTCGTCCAGCGAACGGCGCAGTGCGGTAATCTGTGTATGGATATCAAAACTATCTACCGTATTGATGCCCATAGCCAGAATTTCTTTCGCATATTTTTCTACACTGCGAGTCGGAGTAGCCAAAATAGCAACATCTACATCTTTCAGTTCCTTTATATCTTTAACAACAGCGTATGGTTCCAATTCTGCCGGTTTGTTTTCGGCTCCATTACGGCGAACAATACCTGCGATTTCAAAATCGGGAGCTGCTTCCAGAGCTTCCACTACATACTTACCAATGTTACCGTATCCAACGACGGCTGCTCTAATTTTATTCATCTTTATTGGTTTTAGTTTACTATTATCTTTTATTTAGCTGCAAAAATAAACATTTTGCCTCATTCTTTTGTTCTTCCAAACCTAATATTTTAAAAATATTCTTGCCTAACTTATAATTTGAAAGATAGATATCCTATTTTTGCAAAGAACTGTAAATTACAAACTAGAAGAATCATGATAGAATATATTAAAGGAGACATTGCAGAGATTACTCCGGCAATGGCGGTGATAGATTGCAACGGGGTGGGCTATGGAATCAATATCTCGCTGAACACTTACTCGGCCATTCAAAATCAAACACGTACCCAACTCTATATTTATGAAGCCATCCGTGAAGACGCATACGTGCTCTACGGATTCTCTACCAAGCAGGAAAGAGAACTGTTTTTACTGTTAATCTCGGTATCGGGTATTGGAGGAAATACCGCAAGAATGATTTTATCGGCCCTTTCTCCTTCCGAATTATGCGGGGTAATCAGTTCGGGAAACGACAAACTGCTGAAAACAGTTAAGGGTATCGGACTGAAAACAGCCCAACGCATCATTGTCGATTTAAAAGACAAGATAGCCTCTTCCGGCATGGAAACGGTCAACAGTGAAATGTTTGCAAGCGCTGCCAACTCGGAAATTCACGATGAAGCTGTAGCTGCACTGACTATGCTGGGATTTGCACAGGCTGCTTCACAAAAGGTAGTGGCAGCCATATTGAAAGAAGAACCAAGCGCCCCTGTTGAAAAAGTCATTAAGCTGGCTCTGAAAAGATTATAAAAAGAGAAGTGTGGCAAAGCATTTTGTTGTAGTGGCATTCCACGTGTTGGCTGCTACAACAAAATGCTTTAATATCTATTTATCTTCTTCCGGTTTGTCTTCCTGCATCTTACGGGTAACAAATTCTATTTTCAGCATAGCTTCCTTTTTATCTTTCCGAATCTGCTCCATACCCGATAAGATACGCGCCAGCCCGGTCAACTCGGCAATTGCTTTACGGTCATTGGGATGCATAACTGTTCTATAAGTCTTATCCCCTATAAATTGAAGTTGGATATTCTTATCTTTATTGGCAACAATGAACCCGATAACGCCACCGTCATCGCCCATTTTATAATCAGCTTTCTCAATGGCACGCCCCAAATTCGTCGTCTCATAACTGTCTTTGGACGCGGGAGTTTCGGCAAAAGTATCGCCCACACTGACTTTCACTGCTGCATGATGAAGCTTCCCACCGGCACAATAAATAGAGGTAATAGACATCTCGCCCTGCTCATTCACTTGTCCGCGAAGAAAAGAACGACCGATATTCTTTTCCACTGTCTGCGTAGGATAGAAATAATTACCTACTTCCTGATAGGCTGTATCTTTTTCCAATACAAAATTGCCTTTGATTGAATCCAACTGAGCCTGCTTCACCTGCATCATACTGTCCAAATAAACCAAACTCTTCTGCTGTTCCTTCAAGTCAACTTGTTGCATCAACTTAATTCCCTGCTTCCTGGCCTCAAAAGCCTTTGGATATAAAATACGGATACTATCTATCTGCAACTTGGCTTCATTAAAGTTCTCTTGCTTCAATGCCGTTTCCGCTTTTTGCAAATGCAGTTGAGCCTTCTTTTCGCCGCCATCGTCACAAGCCGCCAGTAATAAGGCAAATAATGCCACTAATCCTATCTTTTTCATGTATTTAAACGTTTTATATGAGGACAAAAATACAATTAAATTGCTTTACTTCTCCTATTCACAAGCAAAAAAACATAAAACCCAGTTATTCTTTAAATATATAAGCGATAACAATGAAGAGAAATAACCTGCACACAAACAAAGGAGTGCTTAAAAAAATATATATTTCTACATACATTCGTTTAT
>OGIS01000842.1_pt1 | contig 14869 bp, 9 predicted proteins | sample 1571821 | NCBI WGS metagenome assembly OGIS01 (sample SAMEA2581965, study PRJEB24529) | metagenome | biome: Human gut stool | place: China | collected 2011
TTCGTTTTTGGAAGTAATATCTGCTTCGCAAAGCATCATCAGATCGTCGATGTCATCACCGGCTTCGAAGAGCAGGCGGCGTACGGCCGAGTCGGTCACTTCTTCATCGGCAATCACAATCGGACGCATGTGCAGACCGACGAGTTTCTGTACGTACTTCATTTTCTCGTTCATTGGAAGCTTCATCTTTCGGAAGATTTCCGGAATCATTTTCTCACCGATGAAATTGTGGTTATGGAAGGTCCATCCTGCCTTAGGTTCCCAGCGTTTGGTTCTCGGTTTGCCTATATCGTGTAGCAGGGTAGCCCAGCGCAGCCACAAGTCGTTGCTTACGCGTGAAATATTGTCCACCACTTCAAGCGTGTGGTAGAAATTGTCTTTGTGACCGCGTCCGTTGCGAACTTCCACTCCCTGCAGTGCTACCAGTTCCGGGAAAATCAGTTCCAGCAGTCCGCAGCGGTCCAGGTCGATAAAGCCCTTGGAAGGGACAGGCGACAGCAAAATCTTGTTCAGTTCGTCGGCGATACGTTCGCGCGAAATAATCTTGATGCGTTCCTTGTTGCGTTCCAGTGCTTCGAACGTTTCATCGTCTATATAGAAATTCAATTGCGTGGCAAACCGTATGCAGCGCATCATGCGCAGCGGGTCGTCACTGAACGTGATGTCCGGATCAAGCGGAGTACGGATGGTACGTTCCTTCAGGTCATCCAATCCTCCGAAAGGGTCCACCAGTTCTCCGAAACGTGCCTTGTTCAGGCAGACAGCCATGGCATTGATGGTGAAGTCTCTGCGGTTCTGGTCATCTTCCAGCGTGCCGTCTTCTACTATTGGTTTGCGGCTGTCGTGGCTATACGACTCCTTGCGTGCACCCACAAACTCCACTTCCGTATCCTTGAACTTGACTTGTGCCGTACCGAAGTTCTTGAAAACAGATACATGCGCACCTCGTCCCAGCTTCTTACCGAAAGCCTGAGCCATTTCAATTCCGCTTCCTACCACCACTACATCTATGTCCTTGGAAGGTCTGTTCAGGAAAATATCTCTTACATATCCACCTACAACATAGCATTCCAGTCCCAGCTCATCGGCCGTTTCTGATATCAGACTAAAAATTCTGCCAGCGAAGTGTTCTTTCAGTTCCATTGTATGCATTTTTTCAATTTGCCGCAAAGTTACAAAAAAAATCCCTTTGTCCATTTTTTGCCGCTTGCTTGAAATCTTGCATTCGTTTTTCTGGTTGTGGAAAGACATTGAGGAAACATCAGGCTGTTAAGAAACAAACCTTTCTGCATGTTTTACGTTTCGCTTGTGCGAACCTTATGTTTCTCAAGGCCGAAACGTAGGTTCCCCTTCCGCAAAACGTAGGTTTCCAGTGAGGGAAACGTAGAAAATGCGCGGAAAAAAGAAAGAATGTGCGGAGGAGTTCCGAAAATAGTTGTATTTTTGCCTGCATAGAATGATAGATAAACGTATGAAAAAGATAGGATTATTGCTCGTTCCGATGGCATTGGCACTTTCTGCTTGCCAGAACGGTGAGAAGGAGGCTGGCCAGTTGTTTCAGCGTGCGGAAGCTGCGTATGCGGCAGGTGAGTACAGCTTGGCTAAATTGCAGATAGACAGTATTCGTACCCTGTATCCCAAGGCATTTGAAGTGCGCAAGGCGGGTATCAAACTGATGCAGCAGATTGACCTGGCAGAACAGACCAAGACTTTGGCTTATCTGGACAGCATGATGACGGTGAAGCAGGCTGCGCTTGACTCCATCAAGGGAAAGTTTGTATTGGAAAAAGATACGGCCTATCAGGAAGTAGGAAATTATTTTTATCCCACTCAGGTGGTCGAAAAAAAAATCGGTCGTTCGTTCTTGCGTGCGCAGGTGAGCGAATTAGGCGAGATGTCGCTGACCTCTATTTATTGTGCGGGAGGAAGTATTCATCATACGGCTGTAAAGGTTTCTGTGGATGATACTTTTGCGGAGACTCCTACGTCAATAGATAGTTATGAAACTACAGACTTAGGACGTCCGGTAGAAAAGGCCGACTATAAACTGGGTAATGACGGAGGGGTGATTGCATTTCTGGTTGCCAATCGTGATAAGAAAAACATCCGTCTGGAATTTATCGGCGACCGGAATTATAAGACGGTGATGCATCCGAATGATGTGAAGGCAGTCGCAGAACTGAGTGAGCTGGCACGTGTGTTGTCTGCCATCGAAGAAATCAAGAAAGAACAGAAAGAGGCCAACTTGAAAATCAAGTTTGTGAAACGGAAGATGGAAGAGAATACGGAAGAATAATAGAATGCAGAATTAATTGTAAATATTGTCTGATAAGACGGAAAAAGTGAAAGCCGGAAGGATACTTCGTGTATCTGTCCGGCTTTTTGCTTCCCCGTGGGGATAGCTGATAATTAAGCATGTTCACGTTTCATGATCTGCTTGATGCGTCGGATGCGAGGCAAACGCCCCACTACATTTTTATTTAAGAACTTCTCGAAGAGAATCAAGGCCAGAAACCACACTCCGACAATGCAGACCCAGCCGTACATTTCTTTCAGACTGACCAGGGTGGCCTGCTTCATGGCTTCTCCGTAAATCTGTTGGAAAGTCTGGTTGCTGAGGGCCGTATTTACCTCGTCAAGTTCAATGGAAAGGGTTTGAAAATTTTCTGGAATGATGTATTGCAGTACACGGCTGTAGATGGCTCCTCCTAAAACAGAACCGAATCCTGTACGCACGAATCCCAAAATCGACAGTACTTGGAAGAAGTGCTGGAAAGGTACGATGCCCGTGACGTATACAGTGAGCGAGATGTAGAGAATAATGTAGCCTGAGCCACGAAGCATCGTGGGCAAGTAGAGCCATTCGATATTCATTCGCGGGTCGATGAGGAAATACATGACGCACTGGTAACCCACAATCAATGCAAATCCCAGAAATACGGGTACCTTGTAACCTTTGCGCAGACGGGCATGCCAGTAGTAAGCAAAGGCGCATCCTATTACGGTGCCTGCTAGGTTCCACCAGTTCAGCGATACGGCATTCAGTACGTCGTATTGCAGGATACTGCCTGTAAAGATGTTCTGTAATACCGTAGGAGCAGCCAGGAAAAAGCAGAGCATCAGGAACAGGAAAAGCAGCGACGTAAGGTTCCGGTACTTGAAGGCGGTCAGTTCGATGTACGGATGCCTTCTCACAATCATCCGGTGGATGCTGAGGCCCAGTGAAAGAATGGCAATCAGGGTGCCCAGGCAGATGGGAAGGGAATCAAACCAGTCGTAGAACTTGCCATATTCGAAAACGAAAATGGTAGACAAGAGGAAAATAGCCCACAAGAAACCGCCCAGCCAGTCGATGCCGAAAAGCGGCATCGGTTTCATGAACCGGAAGTGATGTGTCAGCGCGGCTACGATTCCCCATCCTACGAACAGCAGGCCCATGATGCACCAGTGCATGTAGCGCCAGTCGGCCCAGTGGCCGAGGTATACGGTCAGCAGTCCAGAAAGCTGGATACTTCCTAATACAATCAGGTAGACCACGGGAAAGAATACGGCAAAATCGCGGGTCGGCGTAATGCTTAGCTGTACGTTGGAGAGCGCTTCAAAAGTTCCCCACATACGTAGCATTCCGGCAATGAAGCAGACAAGTACTAACACTGGAAGGCTGTCTGTGTGCATCGTAATGAAGTTGCATGCAATCAGTGCCGGATAGATGAACAGCAATATGCTGCGGGTGGTAAACCGGAACTTCAGCCGGAACAGGATGGGGAAGATAATGGTCATACCCACAAAAGAGGCATAGCCGGCCATCATGATGTCTTCTTGCATCAATGCCAGTGAGCCTACCATCTGCGATACAGACGACAGATATATGCCTCCGCTGAACTGAAAGCTGAGCGCCAGAAACAGGCAGAGAAACACACGCAATTTGTCCGGCACAAAGTCGCGGAACATTATGACGCGTGTAGGAATATTGGGACCGGCCATATCAGTATCTTACTTTACATTCCACATTCATTCCGGCACGGAGGCGGGCAAGGTCTTCTTTCTTATTGTCGGAGGTAAATTCGATGCGGACCGGTATGCGCTGTTCCACTTTGACAAAGTTACCCGCAGAGTTATCCTGTGGCATCAGAGACAGAGATGAACCGGTGGCATCCGAAATGGAAGAAACCACTCCTGTAAATTTGACTCCCGGCACTGCATCCACTTCAATGTCTACTTTTTGTCCGTTTTGCATGACAGAGGTCTGTGTTTCCTTGTAGTTGGCAATCACCCATTTTTCGGAATCATCAATAAGGGTCACCATGGTCTGTCCTGGTTGTACAAGCTGGCCTTCGTGGATGTTTTTCCGTCCGGTCATGCCGTCGGCGGTAGCCAGAATGACGGTGTACGACAAGTTCAGACGAGCCAGGTTGAATTCAGCTTCGGCCACTTTGATGGCTGCATCGTTCTGCTCCAGACGTTGGGTCTGTTCGTGTTTCACCAATGAGGTGGACTGCTTCTGGCGTGTCATCTGTTCATAGCGTGCCTTGGCAGCCTCATATTCTGTTTTTACACGGTCGAACTGCTGGGCAGTTACGGCGTTTTTCTTGATCATTTCCGAATAACGTTTGTAGTCGGCTTCTGCATTTTTCAGTCGTACACCTGCTTCACGGATACCGGCATCGGTTACCAGAATGTTGTTTTCAGTGGTACTGATAGTGGTGTGCATGGCATCTTTCCCTACTAATGCATTCTGATAGTTGGCTTCGGCCTGTGCCAGGCGCAGCAGGTATTCCGAATCCTCAATCATGAGCAAGGTATCTCCCTTATGCACTTTCTGGTATTCTTCAAAATAGATTTTCTTGATGAATCCCGGTACACGAGTATTGATGGGAGTGATGTGCTGCTTGATTTGTGCATTGTCTGTATATTCCACGTTGCCTAAATGGATGAAGTGGCTGCTTACCCAGCAGATTCCTGCCAGAATGATGACGGTCAGAATGATGTTTGAAATCTGTCTGTTTCTTTTTATATTGGCCATGGTGTATTTCTTTTTTTATGGTTCTTGAAAATGAAAAGTAAATTATAATGTACCGACTGTTTTTTTCAGCATGAAGTACTGGTAAAGGATGCCTATCTGTGCGTTGGCCAGCTCAAGTTCGCTGCTCAACTGTATGTTGCTGGCATCCAGCATGTCGGTCACCAGCGACAGTCCGTTGAGGTAGCGGCTGTGCACCACTTCGTAGTTTTCGTGTGCCAGCTGTACACTTTTCTCCTTGGTATCCAGTCGGGTATAAGCTTCTTCCAGTTGGATATAGGCAGCATTGATGCCATTGGAAAGTTGTTCATCGGCCAGCCGTTTGCTTTCCTGTGCTTTAAGGGTTGCCAGTTTGGCCTGTTTCAACTTTTTGTTGTTTTTGAACAATGAATCAAACTTGTACGTTACGTTTACCCCTACGAACCAGTAGTTGAAATTCTTGTTGATGGGTGGTACTTCTATCAAAATCGGTCCGTCGAAGTTGTTGCTGGCCATCAGTCCGATGGTAGGGCGGCGTCCGGCGCGGATAAGATTCTGTTGTTTTTCGCTCATCTGTATGCCTAAGTCGGCCAGTTGCATCACCGGAGCATTGTTGCGTTCATTTTGCCAGTGCAACTCGTTTTTCTTATCCAGGTTCATGGAAAGCAAGGTGGTGTCCGGAAGGATTTCGATATTTGTTTCCAGTCCGATGGTAGTGACCAGTTGCCGGTTCAGAATCCGGATACGGTTCGACACATTGGTTCGTCCCAGTTCCAGGTTCTTGAGCTGAAGTTCATAGCGGGTGATGTCACTCTTAAGAGCGGTTCCCTGCTCAAAAGCCGATTCTATTTCTTTAATAAGCAGTCGGGTTTGTTCAATGTTTTTTTCATATACCCGTTTCTGGTTATGAAGTTGAAATAAGTCTAGGTAGTGACCTATCAACATGAAGCGTACATTCTGCTGGTCGTTGTCCAGTTCGGCTTCAGCCATTTTCTTTTGAAGCTCACTCATTTCAATACCGGTAGAAATGGCTCCTCCGGTATACACTGCCTGAGTAGCCTTAAAGGCAAAATTGTTTCCCCAGTGAGGCATTTCTGCTTTTATCCCGTTAGAGAAGTCACGGTCGCTCATCCATCCGTCACCAATGTAGCTGAAAGACAGACTAGCTTCTAAAGAAGGTAGTCGGTCATTCTTGGCCACTTTAATAGCTTGTATGGCTTCGTCTACAGCCAACTGATGTACTTTCAGGCTTTTGCTATGCGCATCTGCCAGTTCGAAAAGCTCCTCTATGGTAAGGGCTTTTTGCTGCTGGGCCGACAGAGGAATGAGTCCGATGCATCCCAGCAATCCAGTTATTACACGTTTGCGAATCATAAATTACGTTGTGGTCTTAATTATCGCTGCAAAGTTCACGCTTTTATGCCAAACGCCCGATGTCTGGATTTAGAAGGAATTTGTCTGATTTGAAACTTCTGTTCTTTTATACTTGAACATTTAAAAGGTATTTTCTATTTTTACAAGACGAAAAAGATTCGTCTTATGGAACATTATCAGATAGTTAACATACAAGAAGTCTTGGAACAGAAGGAAGGAGTGGCTTATCAGGGAGAAATAGGCGTATTTGTTCCGGATAACACCCGTGATTTTGCTTTGGCAGAGGGCAATCCTGTATATGTCAACGCTTTCTCATACGTCTTGGTTCTTGGAGGAAGTGCTGCGCTGTCGGTTGACGAACAGGTGTATGAGATTTCTGTAAATCAGATTTGTGTGTTGTCCCCCTTGCATCTTACTTGTTTTTCCCGTGTCTCGGATGATTTTAAGTGCATGTTTTTATGTCTTCACAAAGATTTTGTAGACCGGATAAGTGGGTTTAGTCTGAAGCAACGTATATCCAAAGGGATGAACTTGCATCGTAATCCGGTGTTAAGTATTGCTGCATGCGATATGGAGATACTGGCAGAGTGCATTGTAAACATTCAAAGCCAGATTCTGCGTAAGGGACATTTGTATCACCAGGAACTGATACAGAATGCATTGGTGAAATTCTATTTGGAGCTGGACAATGTGCTTGACCGGAAGACGAATCATGTGGAACAGACCGTTGTTCCAAGCAGAAAGGATGTGAAACTGCGTGAATTTATCACGCTTTTAATGCAACATTTTAAAGAAGAACATCAGGTAGCATTTTACGCTGATGCCTTACACATTACTCCGCAATATCTCACATTGCTCGTGAAAAGACAGACAGGGAAAACGGTAAATGCGTTTATTTATGAACTGATTTATAGTGAAGCACGCAACCTATTGTTGGCAACGGACCTGAGCATTCAGGAGGTCGCAACGAAGCTGAACTTTGCTGATCAGGCCTCATTCAGCAAATTCTTTAAACGGCATTCAGGAAAAGCCCCCCAGGGGTTTAGAGAGATGTCTTCCAAAGATTGAATGGAAAAATCAGAATGTGACAATACAGAATATGCAAGCCAGAAGAACAAGATATGTTTTTTTAGGAATTTTGTTGCCAGATACAGGTTTCTGGCAACTCCTTTTTCGGAGATATGCATTTCTTCTGCAATCTCTTTTACCTTTAATCCTCTTTTTTTACTTAAAATGAATGCGGTTCGTTGCCGTTCAGGAAGCATGTGAACAAGTTTGTCTATGTACTTTTTTAAATCTTCAGCTTCTATTCCTTGTTCAATTTCATTTGAGGCTTCTGTTGCCAGCTGTAATGTCTCAGCTAGTTTTTCTTCATTGATAGATTTGCGGATATGGTTGAATATCAAATTTCTTGTGATAATGAAAAGTAGTCCGTCCAGATCTTTTTCTTCGTCCAACAGTTCGCGCTTTTCCCAAAGTTTAATAAATACTTGCTGTGTAATTTCTTCCTTCTCGTAGTTATCCATGAGATACAGGCCTGTAAAACGATATACGATGTTCCAATATCGGTCAAAAATTGCTTTAAAGGCCTTGGAATTCCCTTGTTTAATTTGACGGATAGTATTAATCATACTGCGAGGTCGAAAAAAATTATTAGCGTTCTTTAAATATTCTATGTGTGCAAATGTAGATAAATAATCTTATTATTGAAAATCTTTTGAATAAAATGAATACGAATGTAAAAAATAACAATAAAGTGATATAGCTTTGTAGTCAATTCTTTTTATGGCGTGTATTTATAGTAAATAAAATAAGTTTAGGTGCATGAACCAGAAAAAACATAAAACAGAAGATTTGGGAAATTGGAAACCTTTTGTGGAACAGTTACACAAGGAATGGGAAAAAGTAAAAAGTGAACAGGTGGATGAGAATCTGGAACTTAAAGAAAAGACTTGGAAAAGGGTAGATAGAAAAATATTCTCTCCTCGTCGTTATATTTTGCGGGCAGGATGGGCGGTTGCTGCAGCATTAGTAGGGGTTATGCTTTATTGGGGATATAAGATACCTGAAAAACATGAAATAAAGAGTGTGGCTTATATAGAGCATTCTTATGTAGAAGGCCGTATGTATATATTGCCAGATAGTTCAACTGTTTGGTTGGAACCAGAGAGTAAGATACGAATTTCTTCAGACTTCCTGAGTAAACGTGAAGTTTGGCTAACAGGAAGTTCTGTCTTCGAAGTAAAAAAGAAAGCCAATACAGATTTCAAGGTCTATATCAATACAGCTTGTATAGAGGTTAAAGGTACAGTCTTTTCTGTAAATCAACCTACGTTAGATACTTCAATTATAGCCTTATATGAGGGAGCCATTGATTTTGTTGGTAAAAACCAGTCATTAATTAGTATGGCACCTTCTCAACGTTTAGTATATGATGTACATACCGGTTCTACTTTGGTCGAGAATTTTCCAGAAAACATACAATGGGTAGATGGAAATTATCGTTTTACGGACATTCGGATTGATAATTTGATGGATTTTATCAGAAAAAGATATCGGATAGAGGTGGAATTGGATAAAGCTGTAAATCATAGCTTATTGTTGACTGGCACTATACGAAATGATGAGAGTATAGATGCTGTAATAGAAAAAATATGTTTTTCTTCGCAATTGACTTATAAAAAAGATGGTTTGCATTATTTGTTGCTGAAGTAGTCTTCGTTATTGATATACAGATATTTATTCCCTGTAAAATTGCGTAGTTGCAAATTTTGCAGGGATTTTTATTTCTACAAATAAAAATATTTTTAGAAAAAAACTTATAGTTCATGTAGTCTTTTTTTCATGATAAGTGTATTTATTACAAAACCTAATTCTTGAATGATGGTTAACTATAAATTAAACACATGAAAAATGAAAAAGAGAAGTTTGTTTTGTAGGAGTTTGATTCTTTCGCTCTTGTTGTATCCTTCGTCGGATGCTTGGTCTGCACCTTTTACCGGGCAGATTCCTTTACGGGGAAATTCAATGTCTTTGTTGGAAGTGGTAAGAGAAATAGAAGAAACCACTGATTATTCTTTCTTTTATAAATCCAGTGATTTGGAAGGAAGTGCTAAGAAAAACTATAATCTCAACGGGGATATTGAGAAAGTGCTTTCAGAAGTATTTGAAGGTAGTGGGATTGTATATAAAGTAAATGGAAAAGAAATTATCTTAAGTAAGGCCTCTGCTAAATCGGTGAAACAGCAGCGTACTATTTCTGGTGTAGTAACTGATGCTACCGATGGTTCGACAGTGATAGGTGCCAATGTAGTTGTAAAAGGTACTACTAATGGCGTTATTACTGACTTGGATGGTAATTTCTCTCTTACTTTTTCTGGGAAAAGTTGCACCCTGGAGGTTAGTTATGTAGGTTATAAAAAACAGGAAGTTTATATTACTGATCAGGGACTTGTAAATGTGAAGCTTGTACCGGATAATGAAATGCTGGCTGAGGTAGTGGTTGTAGGACAGGGAACACAGAAGAAAGTTTCTGTAACTGGATCTATTGCTACTGTAAAAGGTTCTACTCTAAAGGTTCCTTCTTCTTCGCTGACTAGTTCTTTAGCTGGTAAGTTAGCTGGTATTATGTCTATGACAAGCAGTGGAGAACCTGGATCTTCTTCTGAATTTTATATCCGTGGTATCAATACATTCGGAGGACGTTCTACCCCATTGATTCTGTTGGATGGAGTGGAAATTTCATCCTCTGACTTGAACCGTATTCCGGCAGAATCTATCGAAAGTTTTTCTTTGTTGAAAGATGCTTCGGCAACGGCTATTTACGGTAACCGAGGTGCGAATGGTGTGATGCTGGTTACTACAAAAAGTGGTACGGAAAACTCAAAAGCGAAGATAAATGTTTCTTTGGAGGCATCTTACTTCCGTCCGATGAATGTAGTGGAATTTGCAGACGGACCGACCTTTATGCGTACTTACAATGAAGCGGCTCAGGCTAGAAGTCTGACTCCTATCACGAATCCGAAATATACGGAAGAACAGATTCTGAATACTGAAAAAGGATTGAATCCGTATGTATACCCGAATGTGGATTGGTATGACTTGATTTTTAAGGAAGGAAACTACAATCAGCGTGCCAATATTAATCTTCAAGGTGGCGGTTCTCGTGTGACATATTATATGAGTTTGCAAGCCAATCATGATACTGGTTTGCTGGATGCACCGAAGAATTATTATTATGATACCAACATCAATAACTGGGAGTATAACTTCCAGAATAATATATCTTATAAGGTAACCAATACGACTACGATTGACCTTCGTATGATGGCACAGATTGGAAATCGTCAGGGGCCTAACTACAGTGTGTCGGATATGTACCAGACTGTAATGAGAGCGAATCCAGTGGCTTTCCCTGCTTATTTTCCAAGTCAGGAAGGGGATGATGGTTTTATTCGCTTCGGTAATGCAGAAATAAAACCAAATGTACTCGGAAAGAACCCTTATGCAGAAATGTTAGGTTCATTTAAAGAAACGAACTACAATACACTGAATACTTCTATCAGTTTAAATCAGAAACTGGACTTTATCACGGAAGGATTGAGTTTAAAAGCTTTGGTGAACTTCAAGAACTGGTCAGAGTCTTCTTATAATCGTTCTATCAAACCTTATTATTATAAGGTAAAAGACGGTAGTTATTTACCGGATACCGATGAGTACGAACTTCAATTGTTACAAACAGGTGATCAATATCTTAGCCAGTCGGGAATTAGCCGTAATTCTGATCAGACCTTCTATTTTGACGCACGTTTGGACTGGAAGCGTAGTTTTGGCGACCATAACTTGTCAGCCATGTTGATGTACATGATGCGTGAATACAGAAATGATGTGTTACCTAATAGAAACCAGGGGTATTCAGGACGCTTGACGTACGATTTTGCTAATAAGTACTTGCTGGAATTTAACTTTGGTTACAATGGCTCTGAACGTTTGGCAAAAGGAGAGCGTTTCGAATTCTTCCCGGCTGCTTCTTTGGGGTGGGTAGTCAGTTCAGAAAAGTTCTGGGAACCAATTAGTAACTATGTTAGCCATTTGAAGGTAAGAACTTCTTATGGTTTGGTAGGTAGTGATGAGTTTAACGGAGGGGCTCCTCATTTCTTGTATCAAAATAATATTAGTATAGGAAGTGCTAATGATTTTTGGACAGGGTTACCTACTAGTGAGATAAATAGAAGAGGTCCTGCCTTTTATGTATTGGCTGTGCAGAATGCAGGATGGGAACATGTCAAGAAGTTTGATATTGGTTTTGATATGTCACTGTTTAACCAGTTGAATATTACTTTTGATTATTTCCACGATAAGCGCGACAGAATCTTGATGGCACGTGCTTCCTGGCCTTATATGTTGGGTTATTGGGGATCATTGCCTTGGAGTAATATTGGAGAAGTAGTGAATCAGGGATATGAATTGAGTGTGAACTGGTCTAAACAGTTTGGAAAGGACTGGTCTATTGATTTGCGTGGAAACTTTACTTATAACCAGAACGAATATAAATATGTAGACGAACCTAACTATCCATATACTTGGCAGACTAAAACAGGTAAGCCGCTGAATACACTTACCGGGTATGTCGCAGAAGGATTATTCACTAGCCAGGAGGAAATTGATCAATGGGCAGACCAGTCTCAGCTGGGCTCTAACATTATGCCGGGAGATATCAAGTATCGGGATATAAACGGAGATGGACAGATTACGACAGAAGACCAGGTGATGCTTTCTCCTTACAATGGAGTGCCTCGCATCCAATACGGTTTCGGTTTGAATATATCATATAAGAAATTTGATTTTGGAGTATTCTTTAACGGTTCTGCCAAACGTAAAATTATGATTAATAGTGGATACACTCCATTCCTTGCCGGTGGTGGCGATGGTATCACAGTGGAAACGCTGGAAAGAAACTTGATGCAGTGGATTGCAGACGATCACTGGTCGGTAGATAATCCGAATCCTAATGCAGAATATCCTCGTTTAGGTATTACTGAAGCGGATGTTTCTAATAATACTCAGCCTAGTTCATATTGGTTAAGAAATGGAAACTTCTTGCGCTTTAAGACACTGGAAATTGGTTATCGTTTCCCTTATTGCCGTGTATATCTGAGTGGAGATAACCTGGCTGTGTTCAGTCCGTTTAAATTATGGGATCCAGAATTAAGTTGGAATGCTTATCCTTTGCAACGTACTTTTAACTTGGGAGTTCAACTTACATTTTAATGAATAATACATGAAACTATGAATTTGATAAAAAATATATATAAGACAGCACGGATGATAGTAATACCTTGCTGTATGTTGACTGCCTGTAATTATCTAGATGTGATTCCTCCCGCACAGGCCGATTTTGAGGACACCATGAAAGATCAAAATGCAGTAGAAAACTTTTTGTTTACCTGTTATGGCTATGTACCTCGTTGTCAGCCTTATGACTTCAATGCTTTTGAACAGTCTGCAGATGAAATTGTAGCACCGAAGGCTTGGAATGATTTTCAACAGCAAATTGCTTGGGGAACAGTTTCTGCTTCTACTTATATGACTTGGGGAAACGGTAAGAATTTTGATGATTTCGGATTCTGGGTACCGGGGTATAACTGGATAGGATATGTACATCATTTTTTAAGTTTAATAGATGAACTTCAGCCTGTGGGAGTTACTGAAGAGGATAAGGATGAATACAAGGCTGAATGCTGGTTCTTGGAGGCGTATTATCATTTCCGGATTCTTCAGGCTATGGGCCCCTGTCCGATTATCACAGAAAAAGTGGACCCGAATATAACGAACAGCCAGATTCCGGGTCGTTCTCACTTTGATTATTGTGTAGATTATATTGTACAGAAGTTGGATACGGCTGCAACGATTTTGCCTGCTGTCAGAGAAACGGATGATTTGGGACGTGCTACTTCTACCATTTGTAAGGCTTTGAAAGCAAGAGTATTGCTGTGTGCGGCATCTCCTTTGTGGAACGGTTCATTCCCTTATCCAAACTGGAAGAATGTAAATTTTGAAACTCCTGGATATGGAATGGATCTGGTAAGCACTACTTATGACCGTAGTAAGTGGGAGCGGGCGTTGACAGCTGCGCAGGAGGCATTGGCTGCTGCAAAAGCGGCTGGTTATGAGCTGTTCAGTATAGAGGCTGCAGATCAGATAGCAGAAAATGATGGATTAGGCTTACCTTATATACCTGGAAAAGAAACGGAGACAGAGGAAAATGACCTTTTCAAGAGAAGAGTACGTATGTTCCAGTATCTGGTGACTGCTAATGAAGGTCAGGGCAACAAAGAATTGATTTGGGCAAACCGTATTGATTCTGATGTGAATAATGGAGGAGAAGCTACAGATTCTCGTCTGCCGAGTAGAGTGGTGAAGAAAAGCGATGGACAATATGCCGGTGGATGGTCGGGAATGGCTCCTACCTTGTATGCAGTGCAGCATTTCTATACAGAAAATGGCAAATTGCCTAGTCAGGATGCGAATTTCTATCCGGAATCTGATTGGTATGAACGTTTTAATGATGCCGTTCAAAGTCCGGAATTGGTTACAGACCGTTTGGATGGAGAGGATGTGAAGAATGATATCATAAAATTGAATGCAAAGCGTGAAGCTCGTTTTTATGCTTGGATTGCATTTGATGGATGTGAATATGCGAAGAAAATTAATGACGGAAACTCTCTTTGGTTGAATTTAAAGAATACCAATACGAATGGATGGAGTCAGAGTAATACTCGTAACTGTGCAGGAACCGGATATCTGTCTAAGAAATTCATTGATCCTAACATCCGTTTTGGGGCAAATGGAACAAGAACTCATCGTGCGGCTCGACGTCCTTATATCCGTATGGCTGAATTATATTTGAATTTAGCTGAATGCTATGCGGCATTGGATAATACAACGGAATCGCTTGCCAACCTGAATGAGATAAGAGAAAGAGCGGGCTTGAAAGAATTGACGGATGCAGATTTGACTGGTGATATGACATTGATGGACTGGGTTCGTAATGAGCGTTTTGTGGAATTGTACGAAGAAGGCTTCCGCTATTATGATGTGCGCCGCTGGATGATTGCTCCGACTATGTTGAAAGCTGGAGTCAGATACGGTTTGAATGGATTAGTTGAAAATCCTAGTTTTGAAGAGTTCAATCAGCCAACCTTGATTGATCAGCCCTTTAAATGGGATAACCGTCTTTACTTGATGCCGATTTGGTCTAGACAAGGAATGGATGAACTGTATAGCAATCCTCAGTTAGTACAGGCTCCAGGTTATTAATGTTTTAAGAAATGAATCTGATGAGAAAGAATATAATTTATTTGGCAGGATGTCTTATGTTGTTGAGTGCCTGCAATAACTCCAAGTATGACTTGGAAAATCTTGTGCCACAAGAATACGATAAATCTCTGGAAAAGACGAATAAAAAGGGACAAATGTCTTCGTAATGCCTGTCAA
>OGIS01000849.1_pt1 | contig 14784 bp, 8 predicted proteins | sample 1571821 | NCBI WGS metagenome assembly OGIS01 (sample SAMEA2581965, study PRJEB24529) | metagenome | biome: Human gut stool | place: China | collected 2011
GCTAATCAGACGCGGGTCCATCTCATACCACCGGAGTTTTTCACACTGTACCATGTGGTACTGTGCGCTTATGCGGTATTACCAGCCGTTTCCAGCTGCTATCCCCCTGTATGAGGCAGGTTACCCACGCGTTACTCACCCGTCCGCCACTCAGTCATAAAAGACTTCAAACCGAAGTAATCTGTCTTAAATGCTTCGTTCGACTTGCATGTGTTAAGCACGCCGCCAGCGTTCATCCTGAGCCAGGATCAAACTCTCATAAAAAGTTTGCCTTGTCAGTCTTAAACTAACTAGCTTTAATAGTTTCCTTATACTGTGTTTAAGGATTCATTCAATTGCTTGAATGATGTTCACAAAAGATGTATACTTAATTCTAATGAATTCTGTACTCATCTCGAAATTCTAAAAAGAATTTTCAAGGTTGTCTTTCTATTCAATTATCAAAGTTCATCACTCCCAAGTTCAGTATTTATCTGTGTTTGAGAAGCTTTTGTGTCGCTCATCTCTCGTGGCGACTTGATTATAATAGCACCACCCCTCCCATATGTCAACAACTTTTTTCAATTTTTTTGCATTTTCTTTTTATGGTTAATTAAAAAAGCTGCCAAATCCGCTTATTTACTAGCTTTGTTGGCATTGCGCATATTTGAATTTTTTTCTTATTTTTTGGCATTTTTTGATATTCTAATGTCATTTTTCTTTCATTCCCATTATTTTTTGTTCTTAAACCCTTAAAAATTTTCAAATTTTTCCTATTTATTTTTGTCAAAACAATGCTTTTTAATCTTTCAGCTACATCAGATTATCAATTTATATATCCAGAATTTTATAAAAATATAGTCTTTTGAACTCTTATATGTTCAATGAAATTCAAGATGTAAAAGTCAGAAAGCTTTTTCAACCTTACATCATTTCAATATTACAACCATAAATAAGCTAATCATAGAAAATACACAAAATGACTTGCAAGGGATTACAGGTATTTTTATCAACACGTTTTGTCTATCATCAAAGTTATTTTAAAAAGGATTAAACCGCCAACCGCCCTCAGCCATTTAATTTCAAGGGCTGAGAGCGGTTTCTATCAACACATTTTGTCCTATAAGTCTCATTTTGTCCTATAAGTCTCATTTTGTCCTATAAGCCAGACAAAAATAAAACCAAACAAAAATAAAGGCAGACAATATTTCATCATTTCTAAATTCCTAGATTTATTAATTAAATAAAAAAGGACTTGCAACAGATATTCCCATCCATCACAAACCCTTTCCTGATAAACTAAATTGGTTCTAAACTTTACTTTGAGGTAAGGTTTAGAACCAGTAAATTCATTATAGCATTTTCATATAATTTAGAAGCTATGGCCTCCGCCACCGCCGCCTCCACCTGACGAGCCGCCAGATGAGCCTCCTGACGAACCACCACCGCCGGATGAACTGCTGCCCGAGTCGGTATCTCTAGGTGAATAAATCTTGCTCTGATATGTAAAGTTGACCTTACAGTTATCAAACGCCTTATTGACAAAGATACCTTTCATTATATCTTTTCTTGATGGTGCCTTCTTCCTTAAATATAGTCTTACAATTCCATAATTAATAATTAATGCCGCTACAACAGCAAGAAGTGCATTGCTTATATACTTCATTGGTTGTGATATTCTTCTGCCTTTAAGAAGTGCAAGTTCCTGCTCATACACCTTATATGCACACATATAATAGTCTTTTGATGAAGCATATCTGTATACATTATCAGTTATTGTATCTGCGTATGAGCTTGTAACTGTACTGTATATCTTACCATTGCTATGTATCCAGATATTACGGTTATACATATCAATTATAAATATCGTCCCACTATCAGTGCCATATTTTTCCCTGTACAGGCTTCTTACATAACTTTCAGTAGTGGTGCTGTTGGTATCTATAGTCTTTAACATTACATTACCATACACTGTTATCTGTTTCATAATGTCTAACAATGAAGAATAATTACTCTCATCTATAATGTCTGCGTCATCTTCTATAACAGCCTCATATCCTGTATCAACATTATTATATTGATACTTCTCTTCATCAGCTTTTACCTGTAGTAAAGAAGAAGCCGCAAATACTAATAGCAATAGAACAACTGCTGTTAACGCCATAACTGCGTGAATACATCTATGTATGTCTTTAACAGTATATTTTCTATCTATAGCACATATAATACTTCTATTATGCATTATCATCACCTCCACTATAATTATCAAACTGTGGAAGCTTTCTAGTTGCAAGAACATTGTAATATCTGATTAAATCCATAATAGTATACATTATTGCAATTAATTCAGCTATAACAGCACCATAGTAATATAGATCCGATACAGGATTAATCCACAGCACTATGGAGGCTATTGCCATCGCTGCAAGTGAACCTATATTACCTGATATCTTCTTATTAGTTATTATTTTAAATGTCTTATGATTAACAAGAGTAAGCACTATACCTGTTATAAGACATATAACACTTATAGAAAATCCCGCCCCAATATCTCCAGAGCCATAGAATATAGACATCATCTGAAGATAGACATACAACATAGGAAATACACAACACACCAATGAAATTATCATAGTTACCACTGCCATATTAGTTCTTGTTGTTCTTCTTTTATTCTTACGTCCATATGACCTTGCTTCACGCCTGCCTTTGTCTATAACATCAGCTATATCGCCTGCAAGCTGGTCTTCACGCTTACGCCTTGCCCCTGGTGATTCATTGGCATTAATAGCTGAACCTGCATACATTCTGCCCTTGTCATCTAACTGCTGGTCTTTCTTGTATATTTTCTTTAATTCTAATACATAAAGAATTATTGTAAATAACGCTATAATCGATGCAATCCCCAATGTAGTCTTAGGTCTTAATGTAAATGAACTGTTAAGCATTAAAAATATAGGTATTGCAAGAATAACCGAACCTATAAAATACCTCATAAGTGATACTGGCAGATCTGCTGCCACCTTCCCTGTCTGTCCATTAACTGTCGCATATGCAACTCTGTCTTTATTACGGTATGATAAGAACCACACCGGAAACATTGTTCTATCCTGTGCTACTACCTTTGTCGAAAGTCTTCTCTCAATATCCCCCTGATAATTATCAAGTTGCACTGACCCAAGATGTGCTGACCTTTTGACATAGGAATATGTCTCGTCAACAGCTACATTTTTCGCATCAGCCCTGTATACATCCGGTGCAACATCTGCTGTATCTGCATAGAATCCACTAAGCATTGATGGAGTAAATGGATTCATATTCTTAACGTCATATGGTGCTATCGCCTCACTTATACTGTCATCAAATGACGATGAAGCATCATATGACAGACCCTTATACTGGCAATCCAAATCGCCAGTTATATCATAATAGTCTGTATAAATGTAATCTCCCCGTCTATGGCTTTTAGAACCGCTTAGGCACATTGGTCCTTTCTGGGTTATATAATACGTCCAATAAGGCATATATATACCTCTGAAACCATCTATAAACTTCTCATCTTTTAATTCCTTAGGGGCAAACCACGCGTGACGTACCATTTTCTTATAAGCCTGCTTACAGTCTTCCTTTGTCTTGGAAAATGGTATTATATATCCTGGTCTTTGCTGTTTTGATACTCTGCTTGTCAGAATTGTTGATGCTCCACAAAAGCTGCAAAAATTAGCTGCAGTATTATCAGTACTTAATATCTCTCCACCACAGTTCGGACATTTGAATACAGTAACGTCATATTCCTGACTTTCCTCCGCATCCTGTTCCTTACTGATTGCATATGGGTCATACTTCGTACTGCAATGGTCGCACATCAACTGCTGTGATGGTATGTCAAAGACTAACCTTCCACCACAACCCGGACACTGATACATATATTAATCCTCCCTCATATAATAATATGTAAATAAAAAATCCGCTTACCCGAATATAGCTACATCAAAGCATTCTTAGCCTTATCTGTAATCTCTCTCTGATATGCAATTTCGTTCTCGATATTTCTTGCAACCTCATTAGCAGTGTATGCGGCATCTACAACTTTATTAAGCACATTACCAATCTCATCTGCCTTTTCTTTCTGCTGATTAGAATTCTCATATATGTTCTTCATAGAGCCAACTGTCTTATCAACTGACTGCTGTACCATATTGATTGTATCTGTAATCTCCTTTGATGACTTGGCCGACTGTGCAGCAAGATTCCTTACCTCACTTGCAACAACTGCAAAGCCTCTTCCGTGCTCACCTGCTCTTGCAGCCTCAATAGAAGCATTAAGCGAAAGTATATTGGTTCTGCTTGATATTGATGCTATAACACCTGCAAACTGTTCAATGTCTTTAGAAAGCTTTTCAAGTTCCTTAATTCTTGCCGCTGATTCTTCTGCTATCTCATTAAGTTCAGTTATCATCTTAAGAATTTCCTCAACACTTGATATACTTTCTTTCACGAGATTAAGTGATGTATCTGATGAATTAATTACATCAAAAGCATCTTTTTCTAACTGCTCCTGTGATGAATCCAATCCTTCAAGAATTCCTGACAGGTCGCTTACTAATTTACTGTTATCCATATTCTTCCTCCAAATATGTATATTATTCTTGTATATTTATATTAAGTCAATTGCTTCGTTAACATTATGTATACCAATAAGATTAATTTTATCATTATTTTTAATATTTTTCAAGCATACATATGGTAATATGCAGGTTGTGAACCCTAGCTTAACAGCTTCATTCACCCTCTGCTGTGCTTGTGTTACGGCTCTTACCTCGCCTGACAATCCGACTTCACCAAATATAACTGTCTTGCTGTCAACTTCTTTATTCTTAAAACTACTGACAAGTGCTATAACTATCCCTAAATCAAGTGCTGGTTCAGATACCTTTATTCCACCTGCCACATTAAGATAGGCATCGCTTGAGGACATTCTCATTCCCGCCCTTTTTTCAAGGACTGCCATCAACAGATTAACCCTGTTATAATCCGTTCCCGCAGCAGTACGCCTTGGCATACCAAAGTTAGAGTCACACACAAGTGCCTGAACCTCAACCATAAGAGGTCGCGTACCTTCAATAAGACATACTACAACTGAGCCTGACGCCCCCTCTGGTCTTCCAGACAACATATACTCCGATGGATTGGCGACCTCACTTAAACCGTCCTGCCTCATCTCGAACACCCCAATTTCATTGGTAGACCCAAATCTGTTCTTTACACTTCTTAATATTCTGTATGAAGCATATCTGTCCCCTTCAAAATAAAGCACTGTATCAACCATATGCTCAAGTACTCTCGGCCCTGCAACAACACCTTCCTTGGTAACGTGTCCTACAATAAATATCGTTATATTAAGTCCCTTGGCTAACTGCATAAGAATAGATGTACTTTCCCTTACCTGTGACACGCTTCCCGGTGCCGCAGATATTTCTTCCCTGTACATAGTCTGTATAGAGTCAATTATAACCACCTGTGGCATTTCTTTTTTCAGAACCTCTTCTATAATATCAAGATTAGTCTCGCAGAACGTCTTAAGGTTATCGTTACATTCACCTATCCTTTCAGCTCTTAGCTTAATCTGTCTTAATGACTCCTCTCCAGATATATACAGCACCTTATTGCCTGCATCTGATAGGTAATAGCACATCTGTAACAAAAGTGTTGACTTTCCAATACCGGGATCTCCACCTACAAGCACCAGTGAACCCTGCACAATTCCACCACCAAGAACTCTGTCAAGTTCGCCTATTCCTGTTGATGTTCTCTCCTTCTCTTCAGAATTAATCTCTTTTAAGCTCACCGGATGGTTGTCCTTATAGGTGCTTTCTTTCCTGACTGCTGATATACCCTTAGCCGATAACTTAGATGCTATTGGTTCTTCAACAAATGTATTCCACGCCTTGCACGCCGGACACTGCCCGAACCATTTTGCTGACTCATATCCACACTCACTGCAAAAAAATGCCGTATTCTTTGCTTTTGCCACTTCTCTTCTCCTCTCTTTCTGATACCAAATATAAAAAAGCTGCACCCCGCATTGGTCTATATATGACTTTATGCCAGGCACAGCATTTATTAAAATTTACAATTATGACACCTGTTAATGTTAAAGATTGTAGTATTATTATGCTTTAACAACTTCTACACTAACACTCTTACCTTCTTCAAGGCTTACTGAAAGTACAATCTTGCCACCCATATTAGTAGCCATAGTTCCCTCAGATACTCCATTGATTGTTACATTATAAGAAGCGCCTTCTTCAAGCTCAACTGTTATCTGTGCATCATCGCTTCCTTCTACAGTAAATGATAAGCCTGTATCTGCAGCCTTAAAATTCATAACAGCTGTTCCAGGAACAGATTCATATACAAATGAACCATTGCGTTCGAGCTTTGTAATCTCCTTAAATGTCTTTACCTTGTAAGAATCTCCACAATGTTCAAAATCTGATAACTTTGACTTAGTATCCAGCTTATAATTACCAAAGCTAAGAGTTCCATCCTTCTCTGAACGAATTAACTCATTAATTACTGGCATATTATTGTCCTCCTATGTTTTATTACGAATATCTATATGCACATTATACAACATAATGTACAATGACGCTAGTATTTTAGTAGTATTATTTGTGAATATTTCTATTATGACCTCGTTTGCAGCTAAAGCTCAGTTTGCCATCCTTAACTGTTACCAATACTTTATTGCCAGCCTTTATACTGCCTTCAAGTATCTTCTCCGCCATAACATCTTCTATTTCATTCTGTATTGTTCTTCTTAATGGACGTGCTCCATATTTAGAATCGTATCCCTTATCAACAATATAAGCCTTAGCCTCATCATCAAGTTCAACCGAAAGACTCATCTGCTCCATAATTCTGTTATTAACGGTTCTCATCATAATATCAACAATCTGTCCAATCTGTTCTTTCTTAAGCATATGGAATACAATTATGTCATCAATTCTGTTAATGAATTCCGGACGGAATATTCTCTTAACTTCTTCCATTACTTTGCTCTTCATATCTTCGTGCTCTTTTTCCTCTGATGTTTCCGAAGTAAATCCTAAAGATTTAGGTGCTACAATATTCTCCGCACCTGCATTGGAAGTCATAATAATAACTGTATTCTTAAAGTCTACAACCCTGCCTGTTGAATCTGTTATATGCCCATCATCAAGCACCTGTAAAAGTACATTGAATACATCAGGATGGGCTTTTTCAACCTCATCAAAAAGTACAACCGAATAAGGATTTCTTCTTACTTTCTCACTTAACTGTCCACCCTCATCATATCCTACATATCCCGGAGGTGAGCCAATAAGCTTAGACACCGTATGCTTTTCCATATACTCAGACATATCAACTCTTATAAGGGAATTATCCGTTCCAAACATACAGTCAGCAAGTGCCTTTGAAAGTTCTGTCTTACCTACACCTGTAGGCCCTAAGAATAAGAATGAGCCTATTGGCCTGTTAGGGTCTTTTAAACCTACCCTGCCTCGTCTTATAGCCTTAGCTACTGCTGTAACTGCCTCATCCTGTCCTATAACCCTGTTATGAAGCATTTTCTCCAAATTCATAAGCTTCTCTGATTCAGCTTCTGCTATCTTGGCAACCGGAATCTTAGTCCACATAGACACTGTCTTTGCTATCTGTTCTTCATCAACAGTAAGGTCACTGCCATCTATGCTCTCCTGCCAGCTTGTGCGAAGCTTCTCAAGCCTGTTCTTCTTTCTTGTCTGCTGTTTCTTAAGCTCTGCCGCTTCATCATACTTCTCTGACTTAATAGCCTGCTCTTTCTTAACTGAAAGTTCATCTATCTGTGTTTCAAGCTTCTTGATATCCTTTGGCACAACAAATGCTTCAAGCCTTGTTCTTGAAGAAGCCTCATCTATAAGGTCAATTGCCTTATCTGGAAGAAATCTGTCATTAATATATCTCTTAGAAAGCTTAACCGCCGCTCTTACAGCATCATCTGTAATAACTACATTATGATGTTCCTCATACTTAGGTCTAAGCCCCATAAGTATATCAATTGCCTCATCTTCTGTTGGTTCTTCCACCTTAACTGGCTGAAATCTTCTTTCTAATGCCGCATCTTTTTCTATATGCTTTCTGTATTCTTCTAAAGTTGTAGCACCTATAAGCTGGATTTCTCCTCTTGCAAGCGATGGCTTAAGAATGTTAGAAGCATCTATGGCTCCTTCTGCACCACCAGCACCAATAATTGTGTGAATTTCATCTAAGAATAATAAAATGTTGCCTGCATTTCTTACTTCTGCAATTACCCTTTTAATTCTTTCTTCAAATTCACCTCTGTATTTAGAACCAGCCACCATACCTGACAAATCAAGTGTAACTAATCTCTTATCCTTAATAGTTGATGGAACTTCGCCTTCAACTATTCTTAATGCAAGGCCCTCAACAACCGCGGTCTTACCTACACCGGGCTCGCCGATAAGGCACGGATTATTCTTTGTTCTTCTTGATAATATCTGAATAACTCTCTGGATTTCCTCTTCCCTGCCTATAACAGGGTCAAGCTTTTTATTACGGGCAAGCTCTGTTAAATCCCTGCTGTACTGGTCTAACATGGTTGTTGCCTTTTTATCCTTAGCTTTAATTCTGCCATTCTGAAAATCTTCTTTAAGACGTGATACATCTTCGCCCATTCCCTCTAATAACTCTGTATATATCTTCTTAATTGATACACCCATTGTATTAAGAAGTCTTGAGGCAACACTTTCAGTTTCCTTCATAATGGCAATAAGAATATGTTCTGTACCTACTTTATCAGCTTTAAATCTTGCAGCTTCCTCTATTGAGTTAGTAAGAATCTTACGGACTCTTGGAGTATAGCCTGCCGGTTCTTTAACACTTACCGCATTATCCGGTGCAATAAGCTGATATATAAGATTAAGCACTTTAGTTTCTGTTACATCATTGTTCTGTAAAACCTTGTATGCAAGGCTGTCTTCAACCTGTATAAGTCCTAAAAGCAAATGTTCAGACCCAATATAGCTGTGTCCATTAACCGCAGCAGCAAATGCAGCCTGTTCCAATACTTTTTTGGCTTTATCTGTAAACTTATCCTGCACTTTATTTCCTCTCTTTCCTGATTATATGATGTTGTGGTCAAAAGCCCCCAACTATGATACCTACGAATTGTTCCGTGCTTTGCACTCTCTGATATATCCAGACTGTTTTGTAATAATACCATTTATCAGAATATATCTTTAAACTTCTTCATAAGAAGAACATATGGTCCAAAATATGTGAGTGCCGCAACACACAATGCCGCAAGCACTGATATCGTATTAGACATTGTAATATTATTAATTATATTATATGTCAAAAGTGTACATATACCCATTAATGCTGAACATATAACCGGCTTTGCAAATATTGATATAACAGGAAGCCTGTATCCCTCATCTTTATAAAGTGCTATAAGATTAAGCACAAATATAATAACAGGGAATGAAGCATTACCTATTACAAGTGAGAATATACCAAGATTAGTAAATTCCAGCAATACAAGCACAAGTATTATATGGACAACTAATGATATAAATGAATTAATCATAGGAGTCTTAACTCTGTCAACCGCCTGAAGTGCTGAGCTTGTAACTGTTGATAATGTATAAAATACAATAGCTATAGCACCTATTTTTAACATAAGCCCACCCTGCACGCTGTCATATCTTGAAAATAGCAGTTTAATAATAGGCTCGCCTATCACAAAAAATCCAACAAATGATGGTACCGCTATAAACATATTAGTCTTAAGAGTCTTTGTTATCTTTGAATATATACTGTCATAATCATCTTCTGTATAAGATGCTACAATACTTGGAAGCATCGAGGCTGATAACGCTGTCGCTATACCCTGCGGTATACTTATAAGCAGTGTATAACTTGAACCAAAGTTACCAAGATCCATTGATATATTTTTCGATATATTTCTTGTCATCATTATGTTACTAAACATTACATCATCTATTAAGGCACTAATCTGATAAAACGTCTGGCTTAATATAATAGGAACCATTGTAATTATAATTGTCTTATAAATGTACCTGTTAGTATCCTGCCTTGTAACACTCTTATCTTTAGCAACCATACGCATAAATGTAGGTCTGTATATAAGATACAGAAATATAAAGAATACAAGTGCAGTAAGAGCACCCATAGCTGTACCAAGTGTACTTCCTGCCGCTCCATAAGCAGAAGCATTAGAAGCACTACTGTATGCTTTCATAAGCATATAACCTGCAGCTATACTAACACCTGCATTGACAAGCTGTTCTATAATCTGTGAAACAGCCGTTGGAATCATAGTTCCCTGTCCCTGAAAGAAACCTCTTAATACACCTAATAATGCAACTATAAATATGGTTGGGGCTAATACTCTTAATGGTATTGCAAGACCAGGTACACCCCCGCCATATATAACATTTTCTATAAAATCAGCACCAAAGTATACAAGCAGTGCCGCAACACCACCAGTAAACGCACCAACTGTCAGCGAACATCTTAATACCTTCGCCGCATTCTTATATCTTCTTTTAGTAAACCTTGCAGAAATCAGCTTTGAAACAGCCATCGGAAGTCCATATGATGACAGCACAAGTATTATGTTATATACATTATATGCCGTTACATATATACCATTACCTTCACTTCCAATTATATTAAGCACCGGAATTCTATAAACCATTCCAATTATTCTTACAAAAATTCCAGCCATAGCAAGTATGGAACCATGTAATATAAAATTGCGCTTATTATCCTGTGACATAACTTTCTCCATTCCTGCGCTGACAGCGCATTGTTATTTCCTGCTATATATGTCTGTTGTTTATAATTATCTTATTTATAATTATCTTATAGAAAAATCAGCTAACATCCACTTGTCATTCTGCTTAACAAACACATATGTTAAAGAAATATTGTATGTTGTGCTTCCTGATGACCATTTTACATTAAGATTGTAATCTACATCACACGAATAACAGTCATCTGAATATTTTCTAAAGTTACTTACATTCTCGTCAGTAATATCATATGTAAAAGTTCTTCCTATCAGATATACATCGATAGCCGGAATATCACTCATATATTCCTTGGCATTACCAATCATATAGCTTGAAAGAGTACTTAAGCTTCCTCTGTTAATCATATATTTGCCGTAATTCTCAGCAACTGTTAATATATGACTCTTCTCGCTTGAAAGGAGCTCATCATCTGATGGATAATATGCCTCATATTCATCTTTAACATATTCAGTATCAAGCTCTTTGCCATTATAGGTAACCTTAACCTCTGGCTTGGCAAACATTCCGTTAATATTGTATACATCATCAACTGGTGTAGTAACATAATCTCCAACGTGCTTGCAAAGGCTTACATCTGCCTCACCTGTAATATAATCAGATGATACCTTAACTCCGTTAATTGTCACTTCACTATTCTTAGGTGCTGTAATTTTAACTGAATGTTCTGTATTCTTAGTCTTAGAGTCTACATTAAAGTCTATAGAAGCTAACTTCCACTCTGTGAACTTATGAGCGTTCTTTTTCTTCTCTGTAAGAGTAACATTGGCTATCTTCTTATCATCAGCATAAAGAATATATACCGGATTGTTCTCTGTATATTCTCCTGCCTTCTTCTTATAGCTTACTTCCTTATCAGCAAATGTATCCTTAAAATAATCTGATACAATATCTTCTGTCTCGAACTCTCCAAGGATACCTGCATCCTTAATCCATTTGCCTACATTCCCTGCTTCAATATGTGATACAAGCTTATCCATAGTATTGGCTGGCCTTCCCGCCTCGTAATCCTTTAATAACCCGTATAAAAGTACTAACGCAACAGCAATAATTACTACCAGCACAGAGGCATATATCACAAGAAACTTCTTAAATCCTGATAATCTCTTAAAAAAATTCTTCTTTCCATTATTATTATTCTCTGACATTCTTCTCATCTCCGTGTAATTATTTAATCAAAAATGCTGTTGGAAGTGTTCTTGGTCCTGTTGGTGAATATGGCTTATTAATAACCTCACCATTATAATACATCTGTGTTGATGTACCACCATCCATAGCTGATGCATTTACAGCACCGTACTGAAGCATAATATCCTGTAAATCTGAGAACGATGCACCAAGGCTTGTAGCCTGTCTTCCGTCTACGACAAGAAGAAGAATAGCTCCGTCAGCTCTCTGTCCTATTGCTGTTCGTGGATTAAGTCCTCCACCAACACCATCAACGTCCTGTGGTTCACCGTTAATTATAAGAAATGGACCTATATCACTGCTTACATTGACACAATCTCTTATTCCAAGCTCTACAGCCTTAGCTGATGTCATATTACCCATTACAAGCTTATTATCAAATGTTATTCCTGTAACGTGGTACATTGTAGATGAATCACCCTTTAATATATTGCCATCTACCATAACAAGTCCGATTGGCATAGCTGTCTGTGGTGTTGAGTCAACGAATTCTCCACCATTGATACCTGCTAGTGCATCATATCTCTGTGCTATCTCAGCAACTGTCCAGCCCTTTTCAAGCTTGAATTCTGGTACTGTTCCTACAAATAATCTTGAAGGATCTTTGACAATCATAAGCTTACCGCTATATGTTCCAGCCTTTACATCAACAACATAAAGGTCTTCTTCATCACTAGATGAATCCTGTCCGATTACAACAAGGCTTGAATCAGTTATATCAGTAGTATCCTTAACTGAATTCTCCTCTTTAATCATATCAATCTCTTCCTGTGAACAGAACCAGTTAGCCATAAAACCAAGCTCTCCTGTCTCCTGAAGCGATAATATAAACTGCTTCTTAGCAAATGTAGAAGGTCCCCACGCAAGCATAGCCATAACAAGATAAAGACCAACTACAAGAATTACGATAGTAGTTAAAAGCGTAGCTCCAACTCTTCCAAGCCACTTAAGTACGTTATTCTTCATTATTATCCTCATTTCTATTGGTGTAATCCGTGTCTGATTATTTAAACACCCATTTTTTCTGTATGTTGTAGCTTATTACAAATAAGCATAAATCAACAATTATCTTTGTAAATGCGACAGCCACACTGCCAAGCACTAATAATCTTGTAAAGATGTATACAAGAAGATATGATGCCATAAGCTGACACGCCCATAATATGTAATATCTGACCACAGATGACTTGACATCTTTGTCTGACTTAAACACAAGACGTCTGTTCATCGTAAAATTAAATATTGACGATATAATTCTTGCGGCTACAGTACTAAATAACAGTCTTATTGATATTGTAAACGCAAAAAGAAAAAATTCAAGTAAATTAAATATTAAATTATCTATAACCCACGATGCCAATGAGCTTAATATATATTTAACAACTGTTGGTGAAAATGAATACTTGAATATAACCTTATATATCTTTATTGAGTCTTTAACCGGATTAAAATGCGTTGAAGCATTATCTTCTATATACACCGTTTCAATTGGCACTTCCATAAATTGAATATCTGACTTCTTAAATTCAAGCAGCATAGTTGTTTCATACTCGAATCTCTCACCCTCAATATTACAAAATGTATCAAGATAACGGTATGGAATAGCCCTCAAACCCGTCTGTGTATCAGAAATATTAAGTCCACACATAACTTTGAATACCATACTTGTCATATTGTTACCAAACCGGCTCTTAAATGGAACATCTTCTCCATCAAAACGTCTTACTCCAAGAACAACCTTGTCATTCTTTACCATAGCCTCACAACAGTTATATATATCATCTGCCCTATGCTGGTTATCTCCATCTACTGTTACAACGCCATCATATCCCTGTCTGTTCTTAAGGCAGTATTCAAATGCCGTCTTTAAACCTCTGCCCTTACCCTTATTAACCTTGTGGGTAAGTATTGTACACTGGCTGTAACTGCCAACCTTCTCAAATGGCCATAAATGTGCCGAATCACTTCCATCATTGACAATTATAATATCTTCGAATCCCTTCTTAACAAGTGAATCAACAACACTTACAAGCTTATCATCAGGGTTAAGTGATGGGATAATTACTGATATTTTCATAATAATCTCCATTCTTGCGCTGTCTTTTGCGCATCTCAAGTTTGTGCGTAAGCACAAATCTTGCGTGTGAAAAATCTTATTTTTCACACTAATCTCCATTCTTATGTCCAAACCAAGGACATTATCTGCACGATTAGTATGTACACTGGCACATACTATTTTCTTATATAACAGACTACTTTGTAGTCGCTTATGTGTTAAATAACAGCACAAAGTTAATGATATAATAATTTTAAAAATATTGCAATATTCACAAAAAAATAAGTAACACAAACAAGCCCTACCACATATTATTGTATTGTAAATGTTTTATCGGAGGATTATTTATGAGTGATTTAGCAGCAACTAACTGTGGCGGATGTAATGGATGTGGAGATTGCGGATGTGGCAACAACATCATCTGGCTCATAATTCTTTTACTTCTATTTGACGGAAATGGCTGCGGCTGCAACAATGGCTGTGGCTGCGGCAACAATAACTGCATCTGGCTCATCTGCCTTTTATGCTTATGTGGCTGCGATGGCGGTAATGCATTAGGTTTCGGCGGCTGTAACAATGGCTGTGGCTGCAACAACGGCTGTGGCTGCTAATAGCGGCTGACTCCCAGCAATGATTATATCTGCTAATAACTGCTATAAAATATAACATTTTATATAC
>OGIS01000851.1_pt1 | contig 14777 bp, 12 predicted proteins | sample 1571821 | NCBI WGS metagenome assembly OGIS01 (sample SAMEA2581965, study PRJEB24529) | metagenome | biome: Human gut stool | place: China | collected 2011
CCGGAGGCCGATTCGATCGTGGACGGAATGAAAGCGGAATTTAAGAATTTCAAATCACGTAATAAAAAATAAACCGATCGGCGGTATTATATGGCTTCTTTTTAAAGGGTGAAAGGAATTGAAATTCTGCATAAAATAGTTTTTTTTAATAATGGATTTGACTCTACCTTTGTGATGGCTGAAAGTTGAAGATCGCTCTTCTGAAAAAAATGCGAAAATCGCTTTTTATAATTAGTTATAAGAAGTATGTTTTAGTTATTATATATTAGGGAACGGACAGGGCAAATGGACACCTGCTGTCTATTTGCTGTCGTAAATATTTGTTTATTAATCCGTTCGGACCGATTTGCAAAACGACAAGCCATAACAAATTTATTCATTATTAAATCCATCTATTATGGATCAGAATTTAAACAACGAAAGGATTGTGGGATTCCTGGGACAGTCATATGTCCTCATTCCGCGAAAAGTGTTGGAGATGTTATTTCGTGGCGAAGGCCGGGAAAGATCGGTCGGCATGGTGTACTTGGCTTTGTTCTCGGAAGTGTTTTTCAAGGACGGGAAGGTTTTTTTGAACAAGCGTTATTATGTCTGTAAGCGCGGCGAGTTTGTCGGACAATGTGAAGAACTGGCGAAAAGATGCGGGATGTGTACGAAAACTCTGAACCGAAGTCTTGTTTGGTTGCAAGAAAAGGATTTGATCGGACTGAAGCGACTTAACGGCGGGATTCGTGTTTGTGTCTGCGGATACGATTCGATCATGGGGATCCGTCGTAAGGAAGCAGGGAAGGATGCGCCGGAGCAATCCGCTTTCCTCGCCCTGGAAGAGGCCGAACGCCGTATGGGCGGACGAAGCATGCAGTTCGATTGTTGTACCGCAGATGGGGAAGGAGGCTTGCAATGATGAACGGTGAAGAAACGGACGGAGGAATCTCTTTGGGCGATATGGAAAAGGCGTTGGTCTGCCTGTTGATGACCTCGATGGAAGCGCCGGTGCAGGCGGAGTCTGCAGGGCTGACTCAGGAAATGTTTGCGGATGCTTCGTTGGGATTCGTCTATGAAGTGATCATGAAAATTTATGCAACGGGGGTACGGCCGGACATGGTGCTGGTGGAACGCGGAATGCGCGAAGCGGACGAGGAACTGGCTGCCAAGCTGGGCGGTTTGTCGTTCCTGTTGCCCTACATGCTGAATGTGCGCCACGACGGGAACGTGGCGGCCTATGTGGAAGGAATCAAGAAACAATATAAGCTGAGATGCCTCGTCACGTTGTTCGGGACGATGGCGTTCAAGGCTGGCAAGGTATCGTCCGTCCCGGAGGAACTGGTCGACGAGGCGGAGCGCCTTCTGATGCAGTTCCGCCAGAAGACGGCCGAGGGCGCTCCGGTGCGTACGATCGGCGAACTGGCTGCCGAGGCGGTGTCCTGGCATTATCGTCGCTTTGGCGGTGAGCTGGAGGCCGAACAGGTGAAGAGCGGGCTTGCCGAGTTCGACTATGTGACCGGAGGGTTCCACAATACGGAGCTGACGATCGTCGCCGGACGGCCGAGCGACGGGAAGACGGCGGTGACGTTGCAGATGGCCCTGAACGCGGCGCGTGCCGGGAAATCGGTCTGCTTCTTCAGCCTGGAGATGTCGAGCCTGCAAATGTTGAACCGTGTGCTGGCAGGGATGACGGACGTGAACCCGGATCACCTGCGCATCAACAAGCCGACCGGACGCGAGTTGGGACAGTTGGAAGAGGCTGCCCTCCGGTTGAAGGACTTGCCTTTCTATCTCGACTATACGGTAGGGGCTACCGTCGAGCAAATACGGGCGAAAGTGCTGCTGCAATGCCGCCTGGGGAAATGCGACCTGGTGGTCGTGGACTACCTGCACCTTTTGGGCGGCAACCGCCGGAAGGGGGAGACACAGGAACAGATGGTGGGACGGAATGTAAGGGCGTTGAAGCAACTGGCGTTGGACAGCAATTGTCCGGTGCTGACGGTTTCGCAGATGAATCGTGCCTGCGAGGCGCGTGCCGACAAGGCGTACCTGCCGGTGATGAGTGACCTGCGCGATTCGGGGACGATCGAGCAGGTGGCGGATTGTGTGGCGTTCATCTACCGTCCCGAACGCTATGGCTTCACCCGCGACGAAAAGACGGGGCATAGCCTGGTGGGGGTCGGCAAGATCTATATCGCGAAGAACCGTAACGGTTCGACGGGGATCGCCCGTTTCCGGTACAACCCTTCGTTCACCCGTATCACGGACTATATACAGCCCGGTACGCAAACCTCTTTAGGGTTATGACGAAGCAAGAGATACAAGAACTGAAAGCCTCCCTGTCGATCAGGGAGGTGATCGGGCGTTATACGAAACTGAACCGTGTCGGTCGCCGATGGATGGGGCTTTGCCCGTTCCACGGGGATCGGCATCCTTCCCTTTCCGTCAATGAGGAGAAGGGGAGCTTTGTTTGCTATGCTTGCGGAGAGAGGGGAGATGTGTTCGCCTTTGTCAGCAAGATCGAGAACGTCGGCTTTGTCGAGGCGGCGAACAAATTGTCGATTGACAGTGGACAGTTGGCTATTGAAGGGAAAGACAATAAGGAGGCGAGGTTGTTGCCGGAACGGTTGGCAATCAAGGAGAAAAAAGAAAATAGCGACGCGGAGCAATTGCCCGTTGTCAATTCCCAATTGTCAATTGAAAACGAAGCTTTCCTGGCTTTGTTGCTGCCCGCGGGTAGCGGATGTTCGGAACTGACGCCTACCTGGTTGGATTTCGGGGTGGGGCAGTCGCCCTGCCTGGTTCCCGAGCGCTGGAAGGCGATGCGGAACCGGTTGGTGTTCCCTGTGCGCGATGAGGAGGGCCGGTTGGCCGGGTTTGCCGCGCGGAGGTTGTCGGACGAAGATCGGGATAAACCGAAATATGTCAATTCGGAAACGAGCGGGCTGTATCGGAAGAGCGAACTGTTGTACGGGTTGTATGAGGCACGGGAGGCGATCCGCCGGGAGGGGAGCGTCTTTCTGGTGGAAGGATATAAGGATGTGCTGGCGATGCATGCGGCGGGATTCAGGCATACGGTGGCGTTGTGCGGGACGGCGCTTTGTACGGGGCACATTGCTTTGTTGAAACGATATGCGACATCTGTCCGCGTGATGCTGGATGCCGACAAGGCGGGGCGCAAGGCGGCGGATGCGATTGTCCCGGTACTTGCTGGCGAAGGGATGGATGCGGTGAGGATCGGGCTGCCGGAAGGGGACGATCCGGACTCGCTCTTTCGCCGGCTGGGGAGAGAGGCGTTTGCCGCTTACGTCCGTGAGGCGGTGCGGCAGACCCGGCCTTCGGAAGAACAGGTGTTGCTCGGACGCATCCGGAAAGGTATCGGGCTTTTGTCCGGTGTGGCGGAAGCGGAGAAACGGGAACGCTTGTTACGGGTGCTGGAGGATTGCCTGACGCAGTTGAAGGGCTTGTCCGTCGGTGCTTGCCGTCCGGCGACAATGGACTGGAGGTGGGTATGACCGGGACGTCGGATGATGAAGAAGGAAAATGGAAAAACCGTTCCACCACGCTCCGGAGGCTGGGACGGCAATATAGCCCGGATGTCACGCCCGAAGTGGCTTCCAGGCGCTTGAAACAGTGGATCGTCGGCAATCCCGTCCTGCTCGGACTCTTGCACGAGAACGGCTGGACGGCTTCGCGGCGGGTGCTGACGCCAAAGCAGGTGGAACAGATTGTGCGGGTCCTTGGGGAACCTTGAAAACAGAATATGAAACATAAAATAATAAAGAAAACCCTATTGACAATCGGCATTTCATTGTCGATTGTCAATTCTCATTTGTCAATCGCCCAACGCTCGTTGGGTGTTTCCGGTCTGCTGAACATCCCTTCGGCCGATATGCAGGAGGACGGTACGTTCATGGCAGGAGGCAATTACCTGCCTCAGGAGATGCTGCCTCAGGAGTGGGGATATAATTCGGGAAACTATTTCGTGAACCTGACGTTCCTGCCGTTTATGGAGGTGGCCTACCGGTGCACGTTGCTGAAGGTCGAGAGTACCGGCAAATGGAACCAGGACCGTTCGGTCTCCCTGCGTCTGCGTCCGTTGAAGGAGGGGAAATGGTGGCCGTCGGTCGTGATCGGTTCGAATGACTTGCTGACGACCGGCGAATTGAATCCTTTCCTGGATTCGGGCGGAAATCGTTATTTCTCTTCCGTCTATGCGGTCGGGACGAAACATTTCGGTTTCTACGGCCATGATATCGGCGTGACGGTGGGAGGGCATGTGCCGTTTCGCAGCAGGAGCGAGAACAAGGGGGTGTTCGGCGGGGTGAGCTACCGTCCGGCGTTCCTGAAGCCGCTTGAGGTGATGGCGGAATATGACTCGAAGGCGGTGAACATGGGAGTGTCGGCACGGCTGTTCGACCATTTTTCCTTGTATGCCTATTGCTACGATTTCAAGACGGTGGCGGGTGGAATCCGGTATGAGCTGACGCCCCGTCAGCGTGTGTTCAACCCCGACGAGGTCCGTATGCCCTGGGACGGACGGGTGGAGCTGGTGCTGTATCCGCAGATCTCGCTGAGCAATTCGTGGCTGGACAAGATATACGGGGCGGTGATCAATATCGCTCCGGCGGTGGAGGCGCGGCTTTGGAAAGGGGCGGCTTTCACGGGGCAGGTGATCCTGCCGGTTTGGAACAATATGGTCGGGCAGATGGACTATATCCGGGCCGGGGTGCTGACCTTGAGTCAAGAGTTCGGATTGCCCGGAGGGGCGTTCGGACGGGTGACGGTCGGCAACTTCACGAACAACCGGATGGGGGCGGACCTGAAACTGCGCTATGTCACGCCGGACGACCGTTGGATGTTCGGCTTGGAAGGCGGTGTGACCGGATCGTCCACCTTCTACGAGGGCAAATGGCAGGTGTCGAATTGGAAGCGGGTGAGCGGGGCGGCGGAGGTTCGTTTCCGCGAAAGGCATTTCAATATGGATTTCAACTTGGGCGTGCACCGGTATATCTATGGCGACTATGGGGTGCGGGTGGACTGCATCCGCCATTTCGGACGGACGACGGCCGGCTTGTATGCCATGTACACGGGGGGCGAGGCGAACGGCGGTTTCCATTTTGCCGTTCCGTTGCCGCAATGGGGCAAGTCGCGCAAGGTGAGGGTGCGCCTGCCGGAATATTACCAGATGGAATATTCGGGACAGAGCGGCCTTGAATATTTCCGCCGGAAATTCGGACAGGACTACGAGACTCGGCCGGATGAGAGCAATAGTGTTCCTTATGATGGGAGGAGGGATGATTTATGAATTATTGCTGAAAAGAGAGATGGGGGATGAATATTGTATAATAAATAATATAAAGTTTTATTTTTAATGAGTATGAAAAAGAAAAATTTCTGGAGCGCAGTGCTGGCTATGGGCTTGGCTGCGACATTGAGTGTGGGATTTGTAGGATGTAGCGATGATGACGAACCGACACCTGAAATCGTGACCGATAATCCATTGGATAAGGAGGTCTACTATATCGCAGGTAAGGTGACGGAAGGAGGCAAGTCGCTGGAAGGTGTCGAGGTCAGCACGTCGGGCAAATCGGTCAAGACGGCTGCCGACGGGACGTACCAGTTGGCGATGGACAAGATCGGAACTTATGTTGTGACGTTTGCAAAGGACGGATATGTGACAGTAACGGCTGACGCGATGATCCCTTCGGGCACGCCGAAACATGGCAGTGTGGCTTTGTCGCAGACATTGACATCTTTGGCTGCTTCGGTGACCGTATCGGCTGATAAGGACGCGGTCGTATATGATGAACGTACGCATGTGGCCGAACTGCATATCCCGGCCGGGGCAGTTCCGGAAGATACCGATATCACGATGACCGAGTATGTGAAAGGGGTAAAAGTGGAAGGCGATCATGCCAGTCTGTCGACTATCAACTGCACGCCTGACGGTCTGGAGTTTGGAAAGGATGTGGAAGTGGTGATCAAGAACACGACCAGCAATGCGATCAGCTTCGCCGACGTGAAGCATTTCGTGGAAGAAGGCAATGACTGGAAAGAAATAGGAACGGCTGATTTTGATGCGGACCGCAACGCTTATGTCTGCTCGTTGGACGGTTTCTCTAACCACTCTTTCGGAACGGTTTATTCGGAATCCGCTGCCGGAAGCTCGACGGAAAACTTGTCTACCGTCACAATCGACAACCTGGGCAAGATGGAAGCTGCCGAGCAGGAAGTGAACGGTAAGCAGAAGATCGGTTGGGAGATCGAAGGTGACCTGAAACAGCAGTTGGGCAGCACGTTCTCTGCTTTGAGCAGTTCTGATGTTGACAAACTGGCAAGCCAGCTGAACGCGGCTATCACGTCTACCAAAGGTTCGACTGCCGGTGTGGAAGAAATACCTTTCTCTTTAGGTACGGCCAAGGCTGATGGCGACCAGAAAGTGACGATCGACATGAAGGCCAAGAAGAACCTCTCTTCCTTCTCTGTCAACTTCAACTACCAGGGCCGCGTCGTTCCGTTTAGCGTGAAGGTGGCAACTTATGCCGGTGTAAGCACGACGATCACCAAGGAAGGCGGCGCAAGCCATCCGGGACATTCCGGCGGTGTTATCCAATAAACCGTAATTACTTATTTTAATCAGGAAAGAAGAGTGAAAATCTGGAATTATATGTTGATGTGCGTGGTGGTACTTTGTACCTCCTGCGCATCTTCGAAGAAAGTGGTTTACCTGCAGGATGTCGTCCCGCTGAAGCAGCAGGATATCGAGCAGAAGTACGAGGTGTATGTCCATAACGACGATTTGCTGGCGATCATGGTGAACAGCAAGAACCCGGAACTGGCGTTGCCGTTCAATATGCCGATGGTATCGTATCAGTTGGGAAGTGGTTCGACAGGCAGTGGAGGTCAGCGTATGTTGGGATACTTGGTGGATAGTAACGGGGATATTGATTTCCCGATCCTTGGCAAGTTGCATGTGGCGGGGCTGACGCGTATGCAGTTGACAGAAATGATTAAGCAACGCTTGATTGACGAGGACTTGATCAAAGACCCGATTGTGACGGTGCAGTTCTTAAATTATAAAGTATCGGTGATGGGAGAGGTGAACGCTCCGGGATCGTTCAATATCTCCGGCGACCGTATCACCCTGTTGGAGGCCTTGAGTATGGCGGGCGACCTGACGATCTATGGACGACGCGACCGGGTGGCTGTGATCCGCGAGAAGGACGGGAAGCGGACGATCCTGATGCATGATCTCCGTTCGTCCGATATATTCAATTCTCCTTGCTATTATTTGCAGCAGAACGATATCGTGTATGTCGAACCGAATAAGGCGAAGGCCGAGCAGACGGATATCAACCAGAACAAATCGTTGGGTGTCTGGTTTGGCGCGATTTCCGCTTTGGTTTCCATCGCGTCTCTGATTGTGACATTAACAAAGTAAAAAAAGAGAACCTATGAACACAGAACAAGAAACGAACATCCGCATGGAAGAGAGCGAATTGAATCTGGGGGACATCCTGCAAACGGTGTTGGCTAACTGGTATTGGTTTGTTCTGTCTGTCGTGGTATGTGCCGGAGCGGCGTTCCTCTATCTGAAGTGGGCGCCCAAGGTATATACCCGGACGGCTTCGGTACTGATCAAAGATGATGCGAAGGGCGGTGCGATGAGCGAGTCGGCCGCTTTCGAGGATCTGGGGCTTTTCGGTTCGAAGCGGAATGTGGATAACGAGGTGCTGGTATTCAAGTCCAGGCGGTTGATGACCGAAGTGGCGCGTAACCTGCATCTGGATGTGAGCTACACGGTAAAAGACGGGCTGCGGACGGTGGAACTGTACACTCAGTCACCCGTACAGCTCTCTTTCCCGGATGCGGAAGAGGCACAGGCTTTTTCGTTGAAGGCGGTTCCTGTCTCCGGAAAGGAGGTGATATTGTCCGGATTCACCCTCGGCGGACAGGAGGTGGCGGACGGCAAGCCGGTGAAGGTGGCACTGAACGACACGGTCACGACGCCTGTCGGCCGGGTGGTGGGGGTCCCGTCGCTTTATTACGGCGACAAGTATTTCAATACGGTCGTGCAGGTGACGAAATCGCCGTTGCAGGATGTGGCGCTCCGCTTCCAGGGAGGCTTGCAGGCTACTTTGGCGAACAAGGCGTCGACGATCATCAACCTGACGCTTCAGGATGTCTCCATCCCGCGTGCGGAGGATGTGATCAACACGCTGATCTCCGTCTACAACACGGATGCGATCAACGACAAGAACCAGATCGTGATGAACACTTCCAACTTCATCAACGACCGTTTGATCGTGATCGAGAAAGAACTGGGGGATGTGGATTCGGATATCGAGTCGTACAAGCGGGAACACCAACTGACGGATATCTCGTCCGAGACGGGCATGTACCTGCAGACCTCCAGCCAATACCGCCAGGAGGGATTGAGTCTGGAGAACCAGTTGAGTCTGGCGAAATACATCAAGAACTACCTGACGGACCCCGGCAAGAGTTCGGACCTGATCCCGGCGAACACGGGCATATCGGATGTGAACATCGAGTCGCAGATCGGGGAGTTCAACGAGATGTTGCTGAAACGCGACAAGCTGATCAGCAACAGCAGTAGCAAGAACCCGGTGGTGCAGGACTTGAACAATTCGCTGATCGCGATGAAGCAGACCATCATCCGTTCGGTGGATAACCTGATCGTCGGCCTGAACATCAAGATCAAGAATATCCGGGCGCAGGAGGAACAGACGAGCCGCCGCATCTCGGCTGTGCCGACCCAGCAGAAAGAGGTCCTTTCGGTGGAACGCCGCCAGAAGATCAAAGAGGAACTGTATCTCTACCTGTTGAACAAGCGCGAGGAGAACGAGTTGACGCAGCGGATGACGGAAAGCAACGCACGTATCATCGACCCGGCGGCGGGAAGCAATGCTCCGGTGGCTCCGAAGTCGATGATGATCCTGTTGGCTTCCATCGTGCTGGGATGTGCGATACCGGCAGGTGTCTTGTGGCTGTTGGCGGTCAGCGACACGAAGGTGCGCTCGCGGAAGGATGTGGAGGGGGTACTCTCCGTGCCGTTCCTGGGCGAGATCCCGATGCGCGACAAGAAGGACAAGAGCGAGGTGGTGGTGCATGAGAACGGCCGCGACTCGGTTTCGGAGGCGTTCCGTATCGTGCGTACCAATATGGACTTCATGCGGGTGAAGGATAAGAAGATGCAGGTGGTGATGTTCACCTCGTTCAATCCGGGAGCCGGCAAGACGTTCGTCTCCATGAACCTGGCGATGAGTTTCGCCCTTACGCACAAGAAGGTCGTTTTGGTCGACCTCGATATCCGCAAGGGAACGCTCAGTTCGCATGTCCATGTATCGGACAAGGGTGTCACCAATTATCTGTCCGGTCGTATCGACAATGTCGATGAGATCATCCGGCAGAACGAGTTGTGCGACAAGCTGGATATCATCCATGCCGGTCCTGTTCCGCCTAACCCGGCTGAACTCTTGCTGGGGGACAGGTTGGAGACTTTGATCGCCGAGCTGCGTAAGCGGTATGATTATATCATCCTGGACAACGTACCGGCCGGTGTGGTTGCCGATGCAGTGATCGTCAACCGGGTGGCCGACCTGACGATCTATGTCGTCCGTGCGGGCAGAATGGACCGCCGTGCCCTTCCCGAAGTGGAGAAACTCTACCAGGAAGGCAAGCTGCGTAACATGAGCCTGATCCTGAACGGGACGGTTTACAAGCATGGCGCGTACGGCTACCGTTACGGGTATGGCTACGGTTATTCCTACGGCTATGGGTATGGTTACGGACAACATAAAAAATAAATAGAAAAGATGTTTTCCCTACTTTTTCCAAAGAAGAACGCGGTTCACACCGATTTGTTGAGGGGGACGGCAGATGTGCATTCACATCTGCTGCCCGGTGTGGACGATGGTGTGCAGAGCGCCGATGATATGCAGGCGGCTCTGAATGCGATGCAGGAGGCTGGTGTGGAACGTGTTTTCCTGACTCCTCATGTAATGGCGGACCTGCCTGACAACCGGCGCAGTTACTTGCAGGATCGTTTTGCTTGTATGAAACAGTTTGCCCCGGAAGGGATCGAGTTGAGGCTGGCGGCGGAGTATATGCTGGACGCCGGTTTCCGTTTGCAGATGGCGGACGGCCTCTTGACGTATGAGGACAGGCAAGTCCTGGTCGAGACTTCCTATCTCTCGCCTCCTCCCGACTATCTGAACTTGCTTTACGAACTGAGCTTGGAGGGCTACACGCCTGTCTTGGCTCACCCGGAACGGTATATGTATATGACGAAGGAGGATTTTTTCCGGCTGAAGGACAAGGGGTACAAGTTCCAGCTGAACCTGTTCTCACTTGCCGGCGTGTATGGCGCCCGTCCTGCCAAATATGCCGCATACCTGATGAAGGAAGGCTTCTACGATTATGCCGGCTCCGACCTGCATCATCCCGACGATTACAAGAGAAACCTTGCCCGCCTGAAACTTTCGGGCAAAATGCTCGACGGTCTCAGAGAGGTGCTGGAGAATAACAAGGGACTATAGTTTTTATTTATCATGCCATAGATAAAACTGATGAGCTTTCTATATGCCTCTTGATAATTCTGCATACCTTTGCATTTAACAAATCTAAATAAACCAATAATTATGCTTAACACTATTCTTTGTAAGAGGACGGCATTACCTTTAGGGCTGCTTTCATTGGCTCTGGTTCTGCCTTCGTGTGGTTCCTCCGAATACAAGAAGTATGCGGACAATCAGGCAAAACAGGTTGCTTCCATCCTTCGTGAGAACGGATGCATGCAGTGTCACTCGGCTACGGCGGCGACTCCTTTCTACGGTAATCTTCCTCTGATCGGTCCGACTGTCAAGGCGGATATGCGGGAAGGTACGCGTTATCTGGATCTGACGGCGATGCTGGAGGCGCTCGACAATGGCAAACTCGTTTCCGAAGCCGACCTGGCCAAAGTGGAAGATGCCGCTCTCTCAGGTTCCATGCCTCCCGCCAAGTATTCGCACATGCCGATGCACTGGGGGACAAACCTCGATAGCGACGAAAAGGCGGTCTTGCTTTCCTGGGCGAAGGATGTCCGTAAGAAGAACTATTCGACACCTACCGTCGCCGAAGAATTTGTCAATGAGCCTGTGCAACCGTTGATGGCTTCCATCCCGACCGATTCGGCCAAGGTAGCGTTGGGGTTCGATCTTTATCATGACACCCGTCTTTCCGGCGATAACACGATCTCGTGTGCTACCTGCCACGGGTTGGCTACTGCCGGTGTGGACCGCAAACAATATTCCGAGGGGATAGACGGACAGTTCGGCGGCGTGAATGCTCCGACTGTGTATAACTCGGCTTTGAATATCCTGCAGTTTTGGGACGGACGTGCTGCCGACCTGAAGGAACAGGCTGCCGGGCCTCCTTTGAACCCGGTTGAAATGGGCAGCCACTCGTTTGACGAGATATCGGCCAAGCTGGCGGAAGACAAGGAGTTGAGCAAACGTTTCCTCGAAGTGTATCCGGAAGGTTTCAACCAGTCTACGATCACCGATGCTATCGCCGAGTTTGAAAAGACGTTGCTCACGCCGAGCCGCTTCGACAAGTATCTGATGGGTGACAAGGCGGCTCTGACTGCCGAGGAGGTCTCAGGCTACGAATTGTTTAAGGAGAATAAATGCGCTACTTGCCATACGGGGGTGAACCTGGGTGGACAGTCCTTCGAATACATGGGTATCAAGGATAATTATTTCGATTATCGCGGCACGGGGCTGACGGATGGTGACAACGGACGTTATTCCGTCACGAAGAACGAACAGGACCGCCATCGTTTCAAGACGCCGACTCTGCGTAACGTGATGCTTACCCCGCCGTATATGCACGACGGTTCGATCGCGACGATCGAAGATGCCATCCGCATCATGCACCAGTTCCAGATCGGTAAGAACATCTCGGACGCGGATACCAAGAGCCTCGTGGCGTTCCTGAACACGCTCACCGGAGAATATAAGGGCGAGTTGTTACAATAAAATCGAGCTGCTACAATAAAATCAAGAGCCTTGCGTTATTGTAAAGTAAAACGATAACGTGTATGCCCTTCCGCCTGGTACATATCATCCTTCTGTTGGTCGCTTTCGCGGGCACGAGGGACGTGTGGGGCCAGGAGGAAGGGCTTGCTTCTTATTACCACAACCGTTTCCACGGCCGTAAGGCCGCCAGCGGGCGGGTCCATGATGCGGATGAGCTGGTTGCTGCCCACCGCACATATCCTTTCGGCACTTTCCTGCGTGTCACCAACCTGTCCAATATGAAGCGGGTGATCGTCTGTGTCACCGATCGCGGTCCTTTCCGCAAAGGACGTATCATCGATGTCTCTGCCGGTGCGGCCGAACTTCTGGATTTTAAGAAGAAAGGTCTTGCCCGTGTCCGTATCGAGGTCGTTCCGGGCAAGATAGATCTTAGCCTCCTCGACCTTCTCTATCCCAAGATTCCTTTTTTGGAAGTGGATCATCTTCGGGTGAGGCCGCCTTACAGGATCGGAAAGAACAAATGATCTGATGATTTTTATCCTATATTTGTAGTCCGATACACAAAAACATGTAATGGCAAAGATATTATTAGTAGAAGATGAAATAAACATCGCCTCTTTCATCGAGCGGGGCTTGCAGGAGTTTGGTCATGAAGTCTGCGTGGCCAATGACGGGCAGGCCGGCTGGGAGTTGGTTCAGCAGGAGGATTTCCAATTGTTGATACTCGACATCATCATGCCGAAGATGAACGGTCTGCAACTCTGTAAACAGTATCGCCAGACGTATGGCTACCAGTCACCCGTTATCATGCTGACCGCCTTAGGGACGACGGACGATATCGTGAACGGACTGGATGCCGGTGCCGACGACTATCTGGTGAAACCTTTCAGTTTCCAGGAACTGGAAGCCCGTATCAAAGCCCTTTTACGGCGTACGGGGGCGGAACCTGCCGTACCGCTTCTGAGTTGTGGAGACCTGACACTCGATCCGTCCAGCCACCGGGCGATCCGTGGCAAGGTAGTGATCGACCTGACTGTAAAGGAGTACCGCCTGCTCGAATATCTGATTCGGAACCAGGGGACGGCACAGAGCCGGCTGACCTTGCTGAAAAATGTCTGGGACAAGAACTTCGATACGAATACGAATGTGGTGGATGTCTATGTCAATTACCTGCGTAGCAAGATCGACAAGGATTTCGACCGCAAACTGATCCGCACCGTAGTGGGAGTGGGCTATATGATGGAAGCATGAAGACCGGGAATAAGATTGCGCTTTTTTATACGGCTATCACGATCGGCATTATTTCGGTGGTGACAGTCGTTTTCTATTTTGTGGCGACCGACTATATCAGCCGTCTCTACTATTCCTATCTGACGGAGAAGGCATACGCGACGGCACAGAAGCATTGGGAGAAGGATGAGTTGGACGAGGAAGATTATGCCCGTATCCAGCAGCATTATGAGGAGACGTTGCCTGTTGCAGCGGAAATCTTGCTGAACGCCGACAGCATAACGGAGGCGCATAGCGTCTTGTCCCGTTACCTGACCGATGAGAAGATCGCTTCCCTGTATGCAGGCAATGTGGTTCGTTTCCATGAAGGGAAAGAATTAGGAGCGGCTGTCTACTATCCGGATAATGAGGGCAATTTTATCGTACTGGTTGTGTCGAGCAACCAGTACGGCGGGGATATCCAGCACCGGATCGGCTGGCTGTTGCTGGGGATGCTGGTGATCAGTGCCGTCCTGGTCTATTTCGTCGGCCGTTTGTATGCGACCCGCATGGTCGACCGTATCGATGCGGCTTACCAGAGTGAGAAGTCTTTTATCAGCAATGCATCTCATGAACTGAATAATCCGCTTACGGCCATCCAGGGAGAATGCGAGATCAGCTTGCTGAAGGAACGTACGTCGGCCGAATACCAGGCAGCATTGGGGCGTATCGCTTCCGAAACGAAACGCATCATCCTATTGATGAAGAACCTGCTTTTCCTTTCTCATGGGGATAAGGAGATCCTGAAGAATGCACGTGAGACGGTTTTGCTGGCCGACTTCCTGATGCAGTTCGTGGGTAACCGCGTTCGTTTTACAACCGACCATTTCGCTTTCGCTATCGAGGCGAATCCGCATCTGCTGAAGATCGCTATCGGCAACATCTTGAATAATGCATGTAAATATTCGGGAGAAGCGCCTGTCGAGATGCAGCTGAAAGGTTCTGTCCTGACCATTACGGACATGGGAATCGGTATTCCGGAGGAGGAGATCGCCCGTGTGTACCAGCCTTTCTATCGTGCCTCCAACACACGGGAGTTCGCCGGGCATGGTATCGGACTCAGTCTTTCCATGCGTATCCTAAGAAGCTACGGGGCGGAAATCACGATTACGTCCGAGGTCGGGAAGGGAACGACGGTGGAAATCGAATTCCCGTAAATTTTAGATTGTTACGCTTGGACGGATGGAAAGAATGGCTATCTTTGTTTTATTAGATAACACAAACACAAAACAGAAAGGAGAGACTGTATGAATATTATGAATATGATGTGGTTTATGGGGATGTGCTTATTATCGACAGTTATTATAGATGGCTTTTTATTCATCGGGATAATAAGCGTAATGCAGCTGCGAATAAAAAAGGACAGTCTTCAAAGGAAGGCTGAACGATATACTTCATTATAAAAACTATATATGGGTAGAGGTCCGGTTAAGCACTCTTTAGCCGGACCTTTCCTTTTCTACTACCCACCTTTTCCTT
>OGIS01000856.1_pt1 | contig 14743 bp, 9 predicted proteins | sample 1571821 | NCBI WGS metagenome assembly OGIS01 (sample SAMEA2581965, study PRJEB24529) | metagenome | biome: Human gut stool | place: China | collected 2011
GGTATCCTTGCTGAACTTGGGCAGGACATCCACGCCCAGATCCATCTTCATCTTGACGGGGCCGGCATAAGGCGAATCAGATGCAATGGCATCGATAACAGCTTCCAGCTCCTCGCCCACAAAGATCGAGATGATAGCCGGGGGAGCCTCGTTGGCACCCAGACGGTGATCATTGCCCGGGGTGGCAACGGAGGTGCGCAGCAGATCGGCGTACTCGTCCACTGCCTTGATGACAGCAGCCAGGAATACCAGGAACTGCAGGTTCTCCATGGGCGTGTCGCCCGGGTCCAGCAGGTTCTCGTGGGTGGTGGACATGGACCAGTTGTTGTGCTTGCCGCTGCCGTTTACACCCTCAAAGGGCTTCTCGTGCTGCAGGCAGACCAGACCATACTTGGGAGCGATCTTCTTCATCATCTCCATGGTCAGCAGGTTGTGGTCAATGGCAACATTGGTGGTGTCGAAGATGGGGGCCAGCTCATGCTGGCAGGGAGCCACTTCGTTGTGCTTGGTCTTGGCGGGAACGCCCAGCTTCCACAGCTCTTCGTCCAGCTCCTTCATAAATTCGGAGACCTCGGGACGGATGACACCGAAGTAATGCTCCTCCAGCTCCTGACCCTTGGCAGAGGGAGCGCCGAACAGGGTGCGGCCGGTGAGAATCAGATCCTGACGTGCCTCGTAGTCTTCCTTCTTGACAAGGAAGTACTCCTGCTCGGGGCCGACGGTGGTGGAGACGTAATCAACATCCTTGCCAAACAGCTTCAGGATGCGGATGGCCTGACCGGACAGTGCGTTCATGGAGCGCAGCAGGGGGGTCTTTTTGTCCAGTGCCTCGCCGGTGTAGCTGACGAAAGCAGTGGGGATGCACAGCACGTCATCCTTCACGAAAGCGTAGCTGGTGGGGTCCCATGCGGTGTAGCCGCGGGCCTCGCAGGTGGCACGCAGGCCGCCGGAGGGGAAGGAGGAAGCATCGGGCTCGCCGCGCACCAGCTCCTTGCCGGAGAACTCCATGATGGCGGTACCGTCGCCCACGGGGCTCACAAAGCCGTCGTGCTTCTCACTGGTGATGCCGGTCAGCGGCTGGAACCAGTGGGTATAGTGGGTGGCGCCCAGCTCCATGGCCCAGCGCTTCATCACGCTGGCCACAACGTTTGCCACCTCGATATCCAGAGGTGCGCCCTTGTGCAGGGTGCGCTCCAGGCTCTTGTAAGTAGCGCTCGGCAGACGCTCCTTCATTACATGCTCGTTAAAGACCTTGCTGCCGTAGATTTCCATAACATTTGCTGCCATAAATCCTACTCCTTACTTGATCTTATGTCTGTCCCTTCCGAAACTGTCTCCCGCCGCCGAACTGCGGCCCGGAAACAGCGAAAAGCTTTTTAACAAAAATGGCGCTGCGAGTCAGGAGGTGACCCACAGCGCCGTTGCTGTCTATGGTTTGATTATAGCCCGGAACGGCCCAAAAGGCAATTGACAAAACTAACGATTCTGCACAAACACGTTCTCGTTTTTTTGGGAGATATCGTATTTGGTATGACTTTTGCGGGTGGCATCCTCGCCCTCTCAGCTTCGCTTCGCTCAGCAGCTCTCCCAAAGGGAGAGCCAAAGGCTATCCCAGATGTAGCAGCATCTATTCTCTGTGATGCGTTGCCTCTCCCCTCGGGAGAGGTGGATGCGAACGAAGTGAGCAGACGGAGAGGGTTAAATCACCTGGAACAGGAAGAACTTCAGGTAATTGGTCTCGGGCACGCCCCACAGGATGGGGTGATCCGGGGCCTGCTGCTTCACCTCGATCTGCCGCAGCTGGCGGTGGGCGTCCTTCGCCGCTGCTTTCAGCATCTTGATGAACAGCTCCTCGGTGGCAAAGTGTGAGCAGCTGGCCGTGGCCAGATAGCCGCCGCGGGGCAGCAGCTTCATGGCGCGGTAGTTGATCTCCTTGTAGCCGCGCATGGCGTTCTCGACGGTGCGGCGCGCCTTGGTGAAGGCGGGCGGGTCGAGAATGATGAAGTCGTAGGGGTGGCCCTCCTTTTCCAGCCGGGGCAGCAGCGCGAAGGTGTCCTCGCAGAGGAAGTCCATGTTGTTGAGGCCGTTGCGTTCGGCGTTCCGCTGGGCCATGGCGATGGCATCGGCGCTGATGTCGGCAGCGGTGACGCGGGCGGCCCCGCCCCTGGCCGCGTTCAGCGCAAAGCTGCCGGTGTGGGTGAAGCAGTCCAGCACCGTGTGCCCGGCGGCGATGCGGGCCACGGCGCGGCGGTTGTATTTCTGGTCGAGGAAGAAGCCGGTCTTCTGGCCGTTCTCGAAATCAACGTGGTAAAAAACGCCGTTTTCGCAGATCTCGGTCTGGGTGGAAGCGGGGTGGGTCTCGCCGGGCAGCTCGAACCAGCCCTTGTTCTGCGCCAGCCCTTCCTTGGCGCGCAGTGTCTCATCGTTCCGCTCATAGATGCCGTCGATGGTCTGGCCGTCGGCCCGCAGCACTTCTGCCAGAAGGGGGAAGAGAAGGGGCTTGAGCTTTTCCATGCCGACGCTGAGGGTCTGAGTGACGAGGATATTCTGGAACCGGTCCACCGTCAGGCCGGGGAACTGGTCGGCCTCGCCGAAGATGACCCGGCAGGCCGAGAGGTCGTCCGGTTCCAGAACGGTCTTGCGGTAGTTCCAGGCATACTCCACCCGGCGGCGCCAGAAGTCAGCGTCGAAGGTATCGTTGGCGTTGCGGGAGATGAGCCGCACCCGGATCTTGCTCTGGAGCGAGAGAAAGCCGGTGCCGAGGTAGGCCCCCTTGGGGCTTACCACATCAGCCAGTGTGCCGTTTTCCGGCGTGGTCTCCGGTGCTTCGAGGATGTCGTTCTCGTATACCCACGGGTGGCCGCCCACCAGCAGCCCCTCAGCGTGTTTGTTGACTTTGTAGATGGGATAGTTGCGGGTCGATTTCATAGAAACTCCTTGTGTTTGAGATACGACAGGCTGAGCGGGGCGGCTGGATTGCAGAGGTGCGCTCTCCGCCGCACGAGGAAAATGCTCCCGGCGATGCGGCCCGCTTTCAGCGCTGTATTTTTTGATTCAGATCCTCTTTATAATATCATAAAACCGTGTTAGAATAAATACAAAATCCAACAGAAATGAGGGCAAAGCAATGGAGATCGAACGAAAATGGATGGTGAACGGCTGGCCGGAGGGAGCGGGGTTCCCGGAGATGCCGCTGCAGGAGGAATTTGCGATGCGGCAGGGATATATCAGCGTCCGTCCCACGGTCCGCATCCGGGAGGAGGCCCGGACGGGCGGCAGCACCGACTATATCCTCTGCTTCAAATCCGGCGGCGGGCTGGCGCGGGAGGAGATCGAACGCCCCATCGACAAAGCGTTGTTTGACGATTTAGAGACGAAGATCATCGGCAGGCCGCTCATCCCGAAGATCCGCCGCAGCTACCGGCTGCCGGACGGGCTGGTGCTGGAAGTGAACCATGTGGACGAAGGCCAGCCCACCGAGTTCTGGTACGCCGAGGTGGAGTACGATTCGGTCGAACAGGCGCGCGGGTGGGACCCGGCGTCCTGCGGTCTGGAGGACTACCTGAACGACGATGTCACCGACCAGCCCGGCCAGAGCATGGGCGAATACTGGGTGCAGACCCGCCTGTGAATGCAAAAAGAGAACCGCCGCGGCGATTCTCTTTTTTGCTGCGCTTATTTCTTGTGGTACTTGCGGCCCTCTTCCTCGTAGGCGGGTTCGCAGGTCAGGTAGATGCCCAGCTTCTTCACGGTGTCATCGTCCACGCTGGACAGGATGACCGTGGAGTGCATGTCGCAGCCCTTCAGCTTGGAGAGCTGGTGCAGGGCCATCGCAGCGGTGGGGTTGGTGGCAGCGGAGCTTGACAGCGCGATGAGGATCTCATCGGTGTGCAGGCGGGGGTTCTTGCTGCCCAGATAATTGGTCTTGAGGGTCTGGATCGGCTCGATGGCGGCCGCAGAGACGAGGTCCATTTCCTGGTCGATGCCGGCCAGCTTCTTCAGCGCATTGAGCAGCGCCGAGGCGGCTGCACCCAGCAGCGGGCCGGTCTTGCCGGTGATGACGGTGCCGTCCGGCAGCTCGATGGCGGCGGCCGGTGCCCCGCCGGTCTTCTCCGAGACGGCGTGAGCGGCCTGCTCCACGGGGCGGCTGCCCAGCGTCAGGCCTGCCTGGTTCATCAGAAGTTCCAGCTTGTAGACCTCGCTCTGGACCTGTGCACCGTTTTTGAGCGCACACAGAGACTTGAAGTACCGGCGGACGATCTCGTTGCAGGAGGCCTCGCAGCAAGCGGCATCGTCCACGATGCAGTTGCCCGCCATGTTCACGCCCATGTCGGTGGGGGAGTGGTAGGGGCTTTGGCCTGCGATCAGCTCGAACATCGCGTTGACCACCGGGAAGATCTCAATGTCGCGGTTGTAGTTGACGGCGGTCTTGCCGTAGGCTTCCAGATGGAACGGGTCGATCATGTTCACATCGTTCAGGTCGGCGGTGGCGGCCTCGTAGGCCAGGTTCACCGGGTGCTTGAGCGGGATGTTCCAGATGGGGAAGGTCTCGAACTTGGCATAACCGGCCTTGACGCCCCGCTTGTACTCGTGGTACAGCTGGGACAGGCAGGTGGCCATCTTGCCGCTGCCGGGGCCGGGGGCCGTGATGACCACCAGCGGGCGCTCGGTCTCGATGTACTCGTTGCGGCCATAGCCCTCGTCGCTCACGATGCGGGCCACGTCGTTGGGGTAGCCGGGGATCTTATAATGACGGAAGGTCCGGATGCCCAGACCGTTCAGCCGCTTTTCAAAGGCTTCCACTTCGGGTGCGGCCGTGTACATGGTCACGCAGACGCTGCCCACGAACAGCCCCCGCTCCTGGAAGGCGTCGATGAGGCGCAGCACGTCCAGGTCGTAGGTGATGCCGTAGTCGCCGCGCACCTTGCTGCTCACGATGTCTTCGGCACTGATGACGATGACGATCTCGGCCTGGTCCTTCAGCTGCAGCAGCATCTGCAGCTTGGAGTCCGGCTGGAAACCGGGCAGCACGCGGGAGGCGTGGTAGTCATCGAACAGCTTGCCGCCGAATTCCAGATACAGCTTGTTGTCGAACTGTGCGATCCGCTCGCGGATGTGCTCGGACTGCATCTGCAGGTATTTGTCATTGTCAAATCCTTTTTTCATTCGTTGCTCCTATTCCTCAAAGAAAACCCGCAGCGGCAGCCAACACCGTTCCGGCCGCCGGGGCGTTTTTAACACATGGAATCAGTATACCATATCCGGCCCGACAGCGCAATGAAAAAATCCCTGCCCAACCGCGTTTCGCTGCAAAAATTCCCGCACCGCCTGCCCGATGGGAACGGGCTGCGGTGCGGGAATGTGCTGCATGATCGCGTTGCCGGGCCGGTTCAGTGCTTAGCCTCGCGCTTTTCGAGGTCCTCTTCCAGCTCCTCGATGTCTTCCTTGAGGAACATCAGGCAGAAGCTCACGGCCAGCAGCAGGCAGGAGAACCAGATCGCCTTTGCGCCGCAGAACCCCAGCGCCACGCTGCCCAGGCCAGCGCCCAGCGCGAACAGGAGGATGATGGCGAAATAGTGGAAGGCCTTGCTCCGGGCGGCGCGGTTGCCCGCCACGAGCCAGCTGCACAGCGAATCCATGCCGCTGCGCAGATTGCCGATGCACATGGTGCTGGCAAAGGCGTAGCCGTTCACCTTGCGGAACGCCTGCACCTGCATCGCGCAGGCAAATGAGACCAGCGCGTTGGCCACCAGATTCCACTCCTGCGGGAAGAAGCCGACCACGAACAGCATCACGATCTCACACAGCACCACCAGCTGCCGCCAGTGGAGCCGCTGCATCTGCTGGAACTTCTGGCGCAGCAGTTCCGCCGTGAACACGCCCAGCGCAAAGAAGCACAGCGGCACCAGATAGTGCAGCACCGCACTCCAGTCGCCCTCGACCAGCTTCACGCTGCACAGCACGATGTTGCCGGTCTGTGCATTGGCAAACACCTTGCCGCGATATAAATAGGTATAAACGTCCTGCAGGCCGCCGGAGACCGACAGGAACATGGCGGTGCAGAACGCTTCGGACATCTGCCCATTGCGGGACAGTTTTCGACTGATGGACACGGAATGGTTCCCCCTCTTCACAAGTTCCTGTCTATGATAGCGCATTTTGGAGGATTTGTCAAAATTCTGGCGGCATTTTTGGAGGATTCGACCATGTAAAACGAACATGGCCACCATGTTTTGCAAAGGAACGCCGATTGTGCTACAATAAGACTGATTCTGGAACCAAAAGGAGAAATTCTCATGCCGAACATCGTCGAGATCACCGATTTCCATGCGCCGGAGCTGGACCCCTACGCCCGCCTGACGCAGAACCAGCTGCGCTGCCGGCTGGAACCCGAAAAAGGCATCTTCATCGCCGAGAGCCCCAAGGTGATCTCCCGCGCGCTGGACGCCGGGTATGAGCCGGTCTCGCTGCTGATGGAGCGCAGGCAGATCACCGGCCCGGCGGCGGAGATCCTGACCCGCTGCGGCGATGCCCCGGTCTACACGGCGGACCGGGAGCTGCTGGCCGGGCTCACCGGGTTTGAGCTGACGCGGGGTGTGCTTTGCGCCTTCCGCCGCCCGGCCCCCCGCAGCGCCGAGGAGCTGTGCAAAGCGGCCCGCCGCGTCGCGGTGCTGGAAGGCATCGTGGACTCCACCAACGTGGGTGCCATCTTCCGCAGTGCGGCAGCGCTGAACATGGATGCCGTCCTCATCAACCCCTCTTGCTGTGACCCGCTGTGCCGCCGCGCGGTGCGGGTGAGTATGGGCACGGTGTTTCAGGTGCCCTGGGCCCAGCTGGGCGAGACGCCCGCCGACTGGCCCGGACAGGGGCTGGCCCGCCTCTGCGCCATGGGCTTCAAAACGGCAGCCATGGCTCTGAGCGACCGCTCGGTCCCCATCGACGACGAAGCGCTGGCCGCAGAGCCGAAACTGGCCATCGTGCTGGGCACCGAGGGCGATGGTCTGGCCCATGCCACCATCGCCGCCTGCGATTACACGGTCAAGATCCCCATGTCCCACGGCGTCGATTCGCTCAATGTCGCCGCCGCCAGCGCCGTCGCATTCTGGCAGCTGGGCAGATAATATAGCAGTTTGCGCTTTTAATGCACAAGCAACATCCGCAAACTGCATATCGCAAAGATGCCGTTTTGATTGGCACTATTTTTGAAAATTGCGATAAAAAAGAAACGGCCGAAAGGCCGTTTCTTTTTTGCGCTTAGCCGGCATCCGAATGCGCGGCGCTGGCAGCGCGGATGACATCCAGCGCTTCGGATGCGATGGGGGAGGGCACGGCTGCCGGGCGGCAGAGGTAGTAGCCCTGCAGCAGGTCCACGCCCAGGTCGATGACCTTGCGCAGCTGGATCTCTTCCTCGATGCCCTCGGCGAGGATCTGCATACTGCGGGCGTGGGCGTAGGCCACGATATTCGAGACGATCTGCTGCTTGTCGGGATCCTTCTCGATGCCGCGGATGATGGAGATGTCGATCTTGATGTACCGGGGCGACAGTTCCAGCAGATTGAGCTCGTTGCTGTAGCCGGTGCCGTAGTCATCCAGCGCGAAGGCACCGGAGAAGCCCGGTATGTTCCGCTTCCGCTCCAGACATGCGCGGTCCAGGTCTTCCTGTTCGGTGATCTCCACGACGAGCTGTTTGAGCAGGTCGGGGTAGCGGCGGTGATATTCCTGGACGTCTTCATCGTTCAGGTTCACATTGGCGATGGAGTTGACGAAGAGCAGGGCGTCCTTCCGGATGAGGCCCCGGCTCTGCAGCTTCTCGAATGCCTCGCTGGAATGGAACATGGTGATCCGCTCGATGTCGTACAGGCAGTCCAGCTCGTGGGCCAGCGCCATCACCTGCGAAGGCGAGGTGAGGGTGGGCGTGTTCACCCGCATCAGCGCCTCGTAGGCCACCACCCGTCCGGTCTGTGCGCTGAAGATGGGCTGGAAGTAGTAGTACACCTGCTCTTCCCGCAGCAATTGCAGGAATTCGCGCTGGGTCTGGGCGGCATACTCCTCGCGGTGGTAGACGCCGATGTCAAAATCGCCCACCTGCCCCTTGCGGGACTGCTTGACCTGATACATGGCGAAGTCGGCGTATTTTTTCAGGGTCTTCAGGTCTTTGCCATCCTCCGGGTACCAGGCCACGCCGCCGGAGATGCTGATGTTCAGCGTTTTGCCGTTGGGCAGGGTGGAGCAGCTGGCCCGCAGGGCGGCGCTCAGCTTGTCCAGCTCGGCGCGGATGGCGTCCTGTGTGTCGTACCCGTAGAACAGCAGCAGGAACTCGTCGCCGGACAGGCGGGAGCAGACGGTGTTCTTTGGGATGTTGGCGGCGAAGCACTGGCCGGTCTGTCGGATGTACTGGTCGCCCCAGTCGTGGCCGTAGGTGTCGTTGATCTGCTTGAGGTTGTCCAGATCCATCATCAGCAGAGCCGAGCAGTGCAGCTGGGCCGGGTGGGCAAAGAGGTCGGCGCAGACCCGGTTGAACGCCTGACGGTTGTACAGCCCGGTGAGGATATCGTAGTCGCGCTCCCGCTCGATGCGCTGCTGCTCCAGCGTGGGGATGGTCACATCTTCGAGCAGGCCCACCTCCGAGGCGGTCTCGCCGTAGATGCGGGTCACACGGAGGATCACATACCGCACCTCATCCTCTCTCTGGACGATGAAGATGGAGCCGCCTGCATCCGTGGTGCGGTAGAGGCTGGAATGCGCGATCCGGGAGAGGGCGTTGCGGAAGCTGCGGGGCGTGAGCGGCTCCGGGGTGGCCAGCCCCAGCATCTGGAAGAAGTTGTCGGTGGCAAAGACACTGTCGCTGCGCAGCTCGTAGCCGCCCAGCTCCACCGTGGCCATCTCCATGATCCGCAGAAAGCGGGTGGAAGAGGCCAGCACATCCTCCGAAAGGTGGGTGATGGCCGAGGCAAACTGGTCTACTTCCAGGATGCCGGTAGTGGGCAGCTGCGGCATGGCCACGGCGTTTTCCTGCGCTTTGGCCACGGCAGCGGAGAGCCGATGGATGGGCTTGGACATCCGCTCACTGACCAGAAAGCTCGCCAGAAAGCCTGCGATGAGGGTGAGCAGCACGGTGAGGAAGAGCAGCTGCTGCACCCGGTCGGAGAAGGCCGAGAGGTTGGCTGTGGGCACCATGCCCACCAGATACCAGCGATCCCCGGAGAAGGGGGCGTTCCGGTTGTAGAGATTCAGCGACATCACGGAGGCTGTGTAGGGCACATGGTCCTGCACCAGACGGAAGCAGCCGGTGCCGCGCCGGGATGCCACAGCGGTGGTGCCGCTGGCAAACGCCGAACTGCCGCTGCACAGGACCGGTGCAAGATCCAGCGAGAGGGTGTCCAGGTTCAACATCATATTGGAGCAGGCCAGCAGATAGAGGCCGGAGCCGTCGCCCTGCAGTTCGGCGCAGGGCAGCTTGTCGGCAAGGTAGCTGGTCAGAAGCTCCACGCCGATGACGCCGTAGATGGTGCCGTCCGGCAGGATGAGGGGCTGGCTGTAATAGATGGCCTGCCGGTCGTCATCTTTCAGAGCATAGGGGGTGATGGTCCAGTGGCCGTAATCCGCCGGGCTCAGCTGGGCACCATCGTCATAGGCCGCCTGGAACGGCGCATAGAGAAAGCCTCTGGCTTTTGCCTGATAGGCAAGAGCGGGGGACCAGCTCTTGTCGGTGGCGATGCTCTGCTCCTGCACCAGCCGGGCCGGTGCCCGCTCGAACAGCAGGTCGGAATTGTTTTCGGAGGGCGAGGCGTCGGGGTCCAGATCCCGCAGATAGATGGAGGGCAGGTGATTGCCAGCGGAGCGACTGTTCAGCACCAGAAAGATGCCGGTCACCGGCCTGCTGCGCAGAGCGGCGATGAGCTTTGGGGTGGCGGCTTCCAGCAGGGGGTAGGCGGTGATGCTGCTGCTGTCCAGCGTGGCAAGGTCGATCCTGCCGCTGTCCAGCAGCTCCTGCGTCAGGGTGTTGATCTCACTTTCCAGAGTGGAAAGCTCCTGCGCATCGTTCAGGGTGGTCCGGATGTATCGGCTGCGGTTCTCCACCTGCATGGCGAGGATGTCCTCCGCGTTCTGGTCCAGCTGGGGGCCGACCCGCATCGCATAGATGGACGCGACGAGCAGTGCGACCTCCACCAGCAGCACACCGACCATCGCGTTGAAGATGGTGCCGAAAACGGAGCGCTCTGCGCGGGTCCCGGATGGTTTGTGCCGGGTGAAGTGTTTCATGGGCCGGTGCTCCTTTCAAAACGTGTTGGGCGGCAGGTGGTCAGCCGGCGTAGGCTTCCAGCGCGGCCTTCGTGGATTCGTACCACTGGTCAAAGTATTCGTCGGTCAAAAACTCGGCTTCGGCTTCTTCGGCCGTCTGCCCGGCGGCGAGCCGCTCTTTCACGATGGCCCGGTCGGCCTCCGCCGCATCGGTCATGGCATTTTGCAGGGTGGTGCGGGCCGTGGAACCCTCCGGGAAGGCGTGGGTCGTGTACAGGGCGTCATGCTCCACGGCATCCAGCGAGAGGTCCAGCACCTGGGTGATGAGGCCGGTCAGCTCCAGTCCGCTGGCCTGAATGGCGTCCGGGCTTGCGGCGGCGTAGGTCACGGGCAGATAGCCGGAGTTCACGGAGAACGCGATGTTGTTTTCCGGCTGGGTGAACCACTTCAGAAATTCAACGCAGGCCCGGATCTGGGCGTCGGTGCCTTTGGTCACGATCATGCCGGCACCCTGCTGGGCGGCGACCGGGCTGCAGCCCGCAAAGGATGGGCAGGGCAGGATGGCCGGTTCGATGGCGTGGCTCTCGGCGTCGTTGGTCATCACCTGGGCGGGGAAGAAGGGACTGCTGGCCGACGAGCCGACGTAGGCCAGCAGATTGCCGGTCTTCACGTCGTCGCTGCGGAACTTGCCGCTGGCACCGAACCAGCCCTTGATGTAGGGCACATAGAAGTTATCCCACAGTTTGCGGATGACGTCTTTGTCAAAATGCAGGGTCATGACGCCGTTCTCGGCATCAAAGATGGTCAGGCCCATCTCCTGAGCACCGCACAGCAGGTAGTTGGCCAGCGCATCGCGGCCGAAGAAGGCCTTGCCGTCGTTGGGGGTGCTGGTCATGGCATCCGTCCAGTCGTAGTATTGGCGGGCCACCTCCACGACGCCTTCCATGGTGGCCAGGTCGTCGTAGGTCACACCGGTGGCCGCAGCAAAGGGGGCCCAGTCGGTGGCGTTCAGGTAGAGCAGCTCGGTGGATTTTGCCACCGGGAACACCTTCAGTTCCCCGTTGTTCATCAGGTCGCCCTCGGCCAGAAAACCGTCCACATAGGCGGCCTTCTCCTTTGCGGTCAGATAGGGGGCCAGGTCCACGACCTTGCCCAGCAGGTCGAGGTCATAGGCCATGTCGGCATAGCCGGAGTAGAGGTTGGGCAGGGCCGCAGCGCCCACCTTGCCCTGCGCAGCGGCCAGAACGTTCGTTTCCAGGTCGGTCACGCTGCCCTGATTGAAGCTCTCGACCACGATGTTCTTCTCTTTGCCGACGGTGGCGTTGAACTGGTCCACCAGAGCGTTGAAGCTGCTCAGCAAGTCGCCGCTGTAATAGTTCCACACCGTGATGGTGGTGGGTGCCTTGGCACTGCCGCCGCAGCCCACACAGCTCAGCAGCAGCGCAGCGCTCAGCACCAGACTGACGAGCGGACGAAAACGAGATCGCATGATGTCTCCTTCCCCAAAACGAGCCGGTCTGAAAAATGGAGCCCCGGCTCCCCGCGGCTCCATCCGGAACTCAATCGAGGGCGTTGAGGGCCTCGATGGTCTTGTGATATTCCTTCTCCACAAGGGCATACTGCTCGGCGGCACCATCAAAGCTCCCCGCGCGGAGGATCTCCGTCAGGGCCACTGCAGAGGGCGTGAGGTTGCTGAAGCCAAGGTTGAGGCAGACCCCTTTCAGGGTGTGCGCCGCAAGAAACGCATCCTTGACGTCCTGCCGGGCCATGGCATCGGTCAGCTGCTGAAAACTGGTGTCCTGCAAAAACATCCGGGCAAAGCGCCGGATCATATCGGGTTTATAAAAGCGCCGGAGCACGTCCTGATAATTCGCGCCCATGGCCGTGTAGCATTCTTCGATCGTCATGTGGGGGACCCCTTCCTGTCAAATGGCTTGTGATAGATAAAATTATTATAACACCTTTTGTTTCACAGGGCTACCATTTGTGCCGAAAAAAGTTCAGATTTTGGCAAAACGGCGGGGCAGCATTCTGTTTTGCAGAAAAGTTTTGGAAAATCCCTTCCATTTGGGCTGAATACCGTCTATAATAGGAAAGAAAAGCGCCTTTTTGGTTCCAACATTCGGAGAGGCGCGCAGAAAGGCGTAGGAAACGGCGAAGATGAAAACAATGCAGGAAGTTCAGACGCTCATCAGCGATCTGCAGCAGTTCTATACGGATGTGCGTCTGCTGGACGCAGCCACCATCGAGCGGATCGAAGAGGGCGTGCGCTCCAACCCCAACGCGGAAGACCTGTGCTATGCCTGCCGCCACAGGAGCCGCCGCTGCCACCACTGCGCGGTGAAGAGTGCGTTCGAAAACCATGACCAGCGCTCCAAGCTGGAATATTTCTCGCCGGACATCGTGCAGGTGTCGGCCCAATATATGGAGGTGGACGGAGCCCCCTATGTGCTGGAACTGCTGCAGCGGATGCAAAGCGATACCATCGTCGAACCCGATGACACCGAGGCACTGTTCAGCGCGCTCTCCGGCTACAACACCAAACTGTACCACGACCCTCTGACCGACATGTACAACCGCCGCTATTACGAGGAGATCGTCCGCGGCATGAAAGGGCCCATCGGCGTGGCGCTGATGGACCTGGACGACTTCAAGGTCTACAACGATACCTACGGCCACCACGCGGGCGATATGGCCCTGAAGACCGCCGCTACCATCGTGCGCGGCTGCATCCGCCAGACCGATGCGCTGGTGCGCTTCGGCGGCGACGAGTTTCTGCTCATCCTGCCCGGCATCCCGGAGGACTACTTCAAAATCAAACTGGAGCGGATCTGCGAAAAGATCCATGACGCCATCGTGCCCGGCTACAGCCACATGCGGCTTTCGACCAGCATCGGCGGGCTGATCCAGATGCCAAGCGACAGCATGGACGCCGTGGTCCGGCAGGCCGACCGGCTGATGTATCAGGCCAAGGTCCGGAAGAACTGCGTCGTCGTCTCCGGCGAGATGCTTCAGGAGGATGCGCCGGGCCGCCGGGAGGAAAAGCCGCAGATCCTCATCGTGGACGATTCCGAGATGAACCGCGCCATCCTGTCGGAGATCCTGTGCGGGGATTACCGCATCCTCGAAGCGGTGGACGGCGAGGAGTGCCTGAAAAAGATGCAGCAGCACATGGGCGATATCGCGCTGGTGCTGCTGGACCTTATGATGCCCAAAATGAACGGGTTTGAGGTGCTGGACTTCATGAACCGCAACCACGCCATCGAGGATCTGCCGGTCATCATGATCTCCGGCGAGGACAGCGAGGCCTCCGTCCGCCGCGCCTATGAGATGGGCGTTTCGGATTACGTAGCCCGCCCGTTCGACGCCCGCGTCGTCTACCGCCGGGTGTTCAATACCATCAAGCTCTATGCCAAGCAGCGGCGGCTGGTCAGCCTGCTGTCCGAACAGATCCGCGCGCGGGAGAGGAACACCTCCATGCTGGTGGGGGTGCTGAGCCAGCTGGTGGAGTTCCGCAACGGCGAGAGCGGGCTGCACGTTCAGCACATCCACCGCCTCACCGAGCGGGTGCTCGAAAAACTGCTCGAACGCCCCAACATCTACCACATCACCTCCGAGATGCAGGAGAACATCCCGCTGGCCTCGGCCCTGCACGACATCGGCAAGATCGCCATCGACGAAAAGATCCTGAACAAGCCCGGCCGACTGACCCCGGAGGAGTTCGAGGTCATCAAGACCCATACCATCATCGGCGCGGATATGCTGAGCAAGCTGGACAACTTCTGCGTGGAGCCGCTGCTCCAGACGGCCTACAGCATCGCCCGCTGGCACCACGAGCGGTGGGACGGCCGCGGCTACCCGGACGGCCTGAAAGGAAACGAGATCCCCATCGAGGCGCAGGTGGTGGCGCTGGCCGACGTCTACGATGCTCTGACCAGTGACCGCTGCTACAAAAAAGCCTGCCCGCACGAACAGGCAGTGAAGATGATCCTGAACGGCGAATGCGGCGCGTTCAACCCCATGCTTCTGGAATGCTTTGTCGAGATCGAAGGCGACCTCAAGCGGGAGCTGGAAGAAGAGCGCCGTAACAAAGCATGACAACAGCCCGAAAAAACTTCGCGTACAGATGCGGAGTTTTTTCTTTGCAAAAATACTTGACTTTGTCAAGTAAACATGCTATACTCAGGCCGTTGAGAACGAAAGGAGCGGATCATATGGAACCGGCTACGGTGTCCTCCTGCATTCTGACACTGCACAGGAGATTTGCCGCCTACACCACCCAGCGGCTGCAGGAGCTGGGGTTGAGCTTCGGGATGATGTACTTTATCATCTATGTAGGCAAGCACCCCGGCTGCACCCCCTCGGAGCTGACGCAGAGACTGCATCTGGACTGGGGCCACTCCCAGCGCAGCCTCACCAAGCTGGCCGAGGATGGATTTCTCACCAAAGAAAAGAGCGGCCGCAGCTACCATCTGGAACTGACCGAAAAGGGCCGGACGGC
>OGIS01000861.1_pt1 | contig 14692 bp, 9 predicted proteins | sample 1571821 | NCBI WGS metagenome assembly OGIS01 (sample SAMEA2581965, study PRJEB24529) | metagenome | biome: Human gut stool | place: China | collected 2011
GAAATCGACTGGAAACGTCTGGAAACAGTAGAAGAAGCCGGTATCAAGGAAGGTGATGAAATTGACGTAAAACTTCTCGACATCGACCCGAAGACCGGAAAATTTAAGCTGTCACGCAAAGTATTGCTTCCGAGACCGGAAAGACAAGAAAGACCGGAAAAGAAATAAGAAATCTCTTATTCTTTAAGTATATAAAGCCTGGTGGAACCCCATCAGGCTTTCTTTTTGTCAATACTGCCAGAAATGGCTCTGAAAAAACAAGGCATAATGCTTGCATATTCCAAAAAGATTATGTTTTTTTGCTATGTAAAGCCTTATATTCCATAAAGAACCTCAATTAATGTCCGGTTTAAGGAGCCTACATACTATGAATCTTTTCTCACGCTTTTTCCAGGAAAACCAAGAAAAGTTTCTGGCTTTTGCTTATTCTTATCTCAGGGATAAAGCAGAAGCGGAAGACGTTGTGATGGAATCCATGATTGCCTTATGGGAAAACCGAGACCGCTGGGAAGAAAACAGTAACCTGCATGCCCTGCTGCTGACTATCATAAAGAACAAAGCCCTGCACGTACTCGAGCACAAGCAGGTGCGTCTGCGAGCGGAAGAAACCATCAGCAGCCACAACCTGCGCGAACTGGACTTACGCATCTCCACCTTGAAAGCCTGCGAACCGGACCAGATATTCAACACGGAAATACAGCATATCGTAAATAAGACCTTACAGGAAATGCCCGAGCAAAGCCGGAAGATATTCATGTTGAGCCGATACCAGAACCTGGCAAACAAGCAGATTGCCGATAGTCTGGACATATCACTTAAAACCGTAGAGGCACACATCACCAAAGTGCTGCGGATTCTCCGGCTGAGACTGAAAGATTATCTTGTTACCATACTCATAATATTAATATCCTAAAAAATGCTTCTACGGAATAGGGTTACCGCCCACTTTCCGGTTATATATACAAAAGGTAAAAAGAGCACGTTTTAGAAAAGAAATAAATTATTGACAATGAACCAAGAGCTATTATATAAATATTTCAAAGGTATTACTTCCGTTGAAGAAGAAAAGATGATACTCGACTGGATAGACGCCTCGGATGAAAACCGGGACATCTTCCTGAAAGAGCGCATGATATACGACATTTCCTTGTTCTCGGACAAGCAGGGAAACAATGAAAAGAAAACGGTGCGCATCATGCCGATGCTCCGCTGGGCGGCCCGTATAGCCGCCGTCACCATTGTCGCCATTGCCGGTTATTTCATCACCTCCGACTTTTTATATAACAAGGAGGTGCAGTTGCAAACAGTCACTGTGCCTGCCGGACAACGGGCCCAAATTACCCTCGCCGATGGAACACGCGTATGGCTGAACTCCAAGTCCACCATGAAATATGCCGCCAACTTCGGACGCAACGAACGAAATGTGGAATTGGACGGAGAGGCCTACTTTGAAGTAGCCAAAAACAAGAATATCCCATTCTATGTACATACAGAAACGAACAAGGTAAAAGTTGTAGGAACGAGTTTCAACGTCTGTGCCTACAGTGGGAGCCATGAGTTCGGAACCACATTGGTGGAAGGTATCGTCGATATCTATCCGGCCAACAGCAGCCAGATAATCACCAGGTTGCAGAAAGACGAGGTATTTCTCAATGAAAACGGAAAATGTAGAAAGGCCGTCCTTCCTTCCTATGAATATCTACGCTGGAAAGAGGGACTATACTGTTTTGACGACGCTCCATTCAGCGGTATCCTCGGTAGACTGGAGAAATACTATAATGTAAAGATAACCGTTGCCAGTCCTCAACTGCTGAACTACGGCAGCTTTACCGGCAAGTTCAGAGAGCAGGACGGCATCGAACATATACTGCGGACCATCTCGAAAGACCATCCTTTCAAGTTCCGCATCAACGAAGAAAAGGATTCAATTGTTATATATGAGTAAGAAAAAAAGATCGGAAAGTACCCCCATACTTTCCGATCCGAAACAGTCAAAAATCGACCTTAATCAATTTATTAACTTAACACAGTGACAAAGATATGAGAAAAATTTTGTTGATGAGGCTTTTTTATCTAAAAAAATTAGATTTTAAGCAATTATTGCAAACCTATGAAAATCACATTATTCCTTCTCCTGCTTGTTATATTTCAGGTGTACAGCGGGAACTGCTACTCTCAGAATGCCAGGGTCAGCATTCAAAATGCCCGGCTGAGAGTAGGGCAAGTTCTCGAGCAAATTGAATCGCAAACAGAATACTTATTTGTATATAACAAACAGAACGTCGATGTACGCCGTACCGTCGACATCAATGCAAGCAACCAAACTGTTTCCGAAGTACTTGACCAAATGTTCAAAGGGACAGACATCAAGTATGTGATGGAAGGCAAAAACATCGTTTTAACCAAAAACAGCAGGAGTGCTGAGGATAAGACAGACACTCTGCAGGAAATGGCTACTGTAAGAGGAAAGGTGACGGACTCCAAAGGCGAACCGATTATCGGTGCCAACATTCTTGAAAAAGGGACCGCCAATGGTGTTATCACCAATACCGAAGGAGAATTTAGTATGAATATCCCTCCTTATGCCACTATTGTCGTATCCTACATCAGTTATGAACCGCAAACCATTGCCCTGAACGGTAGAAATAATCTCCACATCCGGATGGAAGAAAAGAGCCTCGCCCTGGAGCAAGTAGTGGTAACCGCCATGGGTATCCAGAAGAAAATGTCCTCATTGACCTATTCTACCCAACAAATAAGCAGCAGTGAGCTGACCCGTGCCAAAGAGCCGAACATGATTAATACACTGGCAGGAAAGACGGCCGGAGTACAAATCAATAAAACCGCCAATTTAGGAGGTTCTGCCAAAGTCGTCATTCGCGGTGCACGCTCTGCATTTGCCAGCGGCAACAACCAGCCCTTGTACGTAATTGACGGTGTTCCTATGCTGAACAGCTCAACAGAATCCACCTCCACCGTAATCGGCGGTAACTACGATGGATTGAACCGTGATGCCGGTGACGGGATTTCCAACCTGAATCCGGACGACATAGAAAGCATCAACATCCTGAAAGGTTCTTCTGCCGCCGCGCTTTATGGTTCGCAGGCAGCTAATGGCGTCATTCTGATCACCACTAAAAAGGGAAAGGCCGGACTGCAGCGCGTTACATTCTCCTCCAACCTGACCGTAAGTCACGCCATCAGTACCCCCGAATTCCAAAATACATACGGCCGGAACGAAGATGGCGGTACGGCAAGCTGGGGTACAAAAGGCAATGTAACGGACTATGACAACATAGGCGAATTCTTCAGCAATGGCATCACCACTTTCAATTCGCTGGCCATCACTACCGGAAATGAAAAGGTACAAACTTATTTCTCATACGCCAACACCACGGCTAAAGGAATTGTGGACAATAACAAACTACAGAAGAATAACCTGAACCTACACGAAACGGCCAGCCTCTTCAACAACAAGCTGAAACTGGACGGCATTGCAACACTAATGACCCAAACCGTCAAGAACTCCCCTGCTACCGGCGGCTATTATCTGAATCCGCTGGTCAGCTTGTACAGTTTCCCACGTGGCGTAGACATGAGCACTTACAGAGAAAACTTTGAAACGTGGAATGCCGACCGCAATATGATGACACAAAACTGGATTGAAAAGAATGGAGATGGTACCGTCAGTGAATGGGGACAGAATCCCTACTGGCTGAAAAACCGCGTGCTCAGTGGCTACAAGCGTTATCGCGCTGTGGCATCGGCCAGAGCCAATCTGCACATTACGGACTACTTCAACCTGCAGGTACGGGGTAATGTGGATTATATCAGTGATAAATTCGACAATAAGATGTATGCCACTACAGCTCCCAACATCGCCGGCAAATACGAGGACAAGGAAAACGGACGTTACATCTGGTCGGACAGCCAGGAAATCCAAGTCTACGGTGACGCAATGGTCTTGTTCAACAAGGAATTTGATGACTTTTCCCTCAATACGGCACTGGGAGCCAGCATCAACATGAGTAAAGTCAATTCACTGACAATAGACTCAAGGCTTGCTTCCCTCTACAAACCGAATGTATTTACCGTCCCCAATGTAGTGATGGACTCCAAAGCAGCCGTAAATCAGAGCATCGACAGCAAACGCACGCTCCAATCAGTATTTGCCACCATGCAGTGGGGCTGGAAAGGACTACTATACTTGGACATTACCGCACGTAACGACTGGTCATCCACATTAGCCCACACAGACAGCAAGAATACCGGATTCTTCTATCCCTCCATAGGAGCTACCTGGATTCTTAACAAAACCTGCTCCCTGCCCAAATGGATAAGTTTTGCAAAAGTGCGCGCTTCATGGGCGGAAGTCGGTAATGACCTCCCGATAGGAATCACCAATCCGGTAGACATCATCATGGTAGGCGGCAGTATCAATGTAAATACCGTAGAACAGCGCGGTGACCTAAAACCGGAAATCAGCAGCTCCATCGAATTCGGTACAGAATGGCGCTTCTTCCATCACCGCTTCGGGATAGACTTCACTTGGTATCAGACCAATACCAAGAACCAGTTGTTGAGAATGGACAATCCTACGGGCTCCACCTATAAATACCGGTATGTCAATGCCGGAAAAATACGTAACCAGGGTTTTGAGCTGACGGTAGACGCCACTCCGCTACTATACAGAAACTTTTCGTGGAAGAGTCTCATCAACATGTCCGCCAACAAGAACAAAGTAGTGACCCTGCATCCTGACTATCCGGAATTTTCCTACTACGAAGAAGGTTTCAACGCAGGCTATCAGATGCGTGTCAAAGAAGGAGGCAGCCTGGGGGATATTTATGGAAATGCTTTCCGCCGTAACGAGGATGGCAGCATCATGGTTGATGAAACCAGCAAAAGGCCTTTGGGAAATACCGGAAACAAGGATTTGCTTGGGAATGCCAATCCTGACTTCACGATGGGATGGAGCAACACACTTACCTACAAGGACCTGGAGCTCTATTTCCTGATAGATTTCCGCTTTGGCGGCGAAGTCATGTCACTGACACAGTCTGAGTTGGATGCCAACGGCGTGACCAAAGTCACCGAAGATGCCCGCGCCCGAGGATATGTAGAATACCAGGGACAGAAGTTCAACGACCCGAGAGCATTCTACAGCGCAGTAGGCGGCAGAAATGCCATCTCCGAATATTATATGTACGACGCAACCTGCATCAGACTCCGTGAAGTATCACTGAGCTATTCTTTCCCGAAAACGATACTGGAAAACAGTAGATTCATAAAGGGAATCGACGTATCATTGGCAGCGCGCAACTTGTGTTTCTTAAAGAAGGAAGCACCGTTCGACCCCGATGCAGTAATGTCCGTAGGCAACAACAATCAAGGAGTAGACGTGTTTGGCATGCCTACTACCCGGAATATCGGCTTTAACCTAAGATTAACCTTTTAAAATGAATACCTTATGAAAAACAAGTGCATCATATTCCTTTTCTGCCATAGCATATTGCTGCTTGCAGCTTGCACCGGCGGTTTTGAGAACGACAACGAAATCAAGGGAGGTTTCTCGGACGACAAAAAGGAAATAGATTTCCAGAACCTGACTGCTCCATTCGAACCCATACAGTCGGGTATCTACTTCAATATAGGTTCTGTTGGCTTAAATTGGGTATGGCAGATGACACAATCCCTGAACCATGACATGTTCTCCGGCTACTTCATGGACCCTATTCCTAAATTCATGAAATCCAACGCCTGCTACAACCTGAACTCAGGCTGGACCAATGCCGCATGGCAATGTACTTACGGATATGTCTACACGGAGGTGCAGAAGGCAGAAAAGAACTTTTATGGCAATGACAACTTGAAAGGCTACCTCGGCATTACCGAAATTTTGAAAGTGGAACTGATGCACCGCATTGCCGATACATACGGTCCGCTGGTCTACCATCAACTGGGTGAGACACCCCGGGTTTACGGACTGCAAGAAGCCTATACACGCTTCTTTGCAGACCTGGACGAAGGGCAGCAATTGATAAGGGAATACCTGGACGAGGGCGGTGACAACAACAAATTCAAAGAGTATGATATGCTGACCAACGGCAAGACCTTGAAGGAGTGGTTAAAGTTTGCCAACTCACTACGTTTGCGCCTTGCCATGCGCATCTCCAATGTGGATGCAACACTTGCCAAAGACCAAGCAACCAAAGCACTGAATGACAATCAAGGTGTACTGGAAGGTGCAAGGGAAACCATCGCTGTAATGGGCAAGAACTATATCAATCCTTTGTGTGCCGTTGCCGGTTGGGGTGAAGTCTACATGAATGCCTCGATGGAATCCATTATCAACGGTTATGAGGACCCGCGTGGCAAGAAATGGTATAACACCGCCCTTCTCGAAGGTTATCAAAAACAGTTGTTAGGCATTCCCATCGGGTTACCCATGAAAGACGGTGACGCCAACATTTACAGTTTTTGCTCTTCCCTCAACACAAGTACCATCGGCGAAAAGACCGGAGCCGTATTGATGAGTGCGGCAGAAGTCTGGCTGCTCAGGGCCGAAGCAGCCCTCCGTGGCTATACCAAAGAGAATCCCCGCACATGCTATGAATACGGGGTAAGTACTTCATTTACACAGTGGGACTGTGCCGGTGCCTCCGAATATCTGGAAAGCGACAAAACCCCTGCCGATTATAAAGATGTAGTCTCAGGCGGCAAGGTAGGCAAGGACATGAAAGCCTTGATTACCATATCCCCCAAATGGGAAGAAGATGCAGACATAGAGACGAAACTCGAAAAGATTATTACCCAGAAGTGGCTGGCATGCTGGCCCGAAAGTTATGAGGCATGGGCTGAGCAACGCCGTACCGGATACCCCAAACTTTTCAAGGTCCAAAACAACACCGGAAAAGTGATTGATACGGATATCATGATCCGCCGCCTTCCGTTCTCAACGGACGCCGCCACTGCCGACCCGGCACAATACGCCACCCTCACGGAAAAACTGGGTGGCGCAGATAACGGCGCCACCCGCCTTTGGTGGGATACGGGGAAAAACTCTTTCTAGAACAGACTCCACGCAACCGTAAGCCCTGCCATCACAATGGCTACCATGCTCATCAGCTTGATTAGGATATTCAAGCTCGGACCGGATGTGTCCTTGAACGGGTCTCCTACGGTGTCACCCACGACTGTAGCCTTGTGGACTTCACTGCCTTTGCCGCCAAAGTTGCCTTCTTCCACATACTTTTTGGCATTATCCCATGCACCACCGGCATTTGCCATGAAGATGGCAAGCACGAAACCACTGCTCAATCCGCCAATCAGCAGGCCGAGCACACCGGGAACACCGAAAATAAGTCCCGTCGCAATCGGAGCAATGATAGCTATCAGTGACGGAATCACCATCTCGCGTTGCGCCCCTTTCGTCGAGATTGCCACACAACGCTCATAATCAGGCTCCGTTTCTCCCGTAAGGATTCCCTTGATTTCGCGGAACTGGCGGCGCACTTCGTCTACCATATGGGCCGCTGCACGCCCTACCGCATTCATCGTCAATCCACAGAAAAGAAATGCCATCATCGAGCCCAGAAACATACCGGAAAGAACTTTCGGATTCATCAGCGTCACATCGTAGTGATGCATAAAGTCGAAGAAAGTGGCATCTTGAAGAGCCACGGCATCGCCATGAGGAAGCGACAGTTCGGTAGTCCCGAGGCGGGTCAGCCCGATACGGATTTCCTCGACATAAGAGGCCAGCAAAGCCAATCCCGTCAAAGCGGCGGAACCGATGGCAAAGCCTTTGCCCGTAGCGGCTGTAGTATTGCCCAAGGAGTCAAGCGCATCGGTACGCTTACGCACCTCTTCACCCAGACCGGACATTTCCGCATTGCCACCCGCGTTGTCAGCTATCGGTCCGTAAGCATCTGTAGCAAGCGTGATGCCCAATGTAGAAAGCATACCTACTGCGGCAATGCCAATACCATAGAGCCCCAGACCCACATTAGAGAAGTCGAAGCCCGAAGCAAAGAGATAAGAAGCAATGATACCTATCACCACGGCAATCACCGGAATAGCCGTAGAAAGCATTCCCAAGCCTATACCGGAAATTATGACTGTCGCCGGACCGGTCTTTCCGCTTTCACTCAGCTTTTGGGTAGGACGGTAGGATTGGGAAGTATAGTACTCCGTAGACCGCCCGATGATGATACCTACTATCAAACCCACTATCACGGAGCAGGAAATCCACAGCCAGTTGTCCAACTTCAGCAACCACAGGATAAAGAAAGTGGCGACAACTATCAAAATAGAGCTGAGATTAGTACCGAAAGCCAGTGAGTTCAGCAAGTCCTTCATCTTCGCATTCTCTTTGGTACGCACGGAGAAGATACCGATAATGGAAAGCAATATTCCGACGGCTGCAATCAGCATCGGAGCGATTACGGCCTTGAACTGCATCAGCGTATCACCCGAGTGGATAAAAGCCGCAGCACCGAGGGCAGCCGTAGCAAGGATAGAACCGCAATAACTTTCGTACAAATCAGCCCCCATACCTGCCACGTCGCCTACATTGTCGCCTACATTATCCGCAATCGTGGCAGGATTACGCGGGTCGTCTTCGGGAATACCGGCTTCCACCTTTCCCACAAGGTCGGCACCTACATCGGCAGCTTTTGTATAGATACCGCCACCTACGCGTGCAAACAATGCCTGCGTGGAAGCGCCCATACCGAAAGTCAGCATGGTAGTGGTAATGATGCAGAGTTTATGGGTGGGAGTCATTACATCTTCCGGAATTACAGCATTCAGCAACAGATACCAGAAAGATATATCAAGCAAGCCAAGGCCAACCACTACCAGTCCCATCACCGCACCGCTACGGAAAGCCACGCGTAGTCCGGCATTCAGCGATGTGCGTGCCGCATTGGCAGTGCGAGCCGATGCGTAGGTGGCCGTCTTCATACCCCAAAAGCCGGAAAGTCCGGAAAAGAATCCTCCGGTAAGGAAAGCAATCGGCACCCAGGAGTTCTGCACTCCGAAACCGTATGCCATAATGGAGAAAAGGATAACCAGCCCCAGAAATACCCAGCCCACAATCTTGTATTGTTGGCGAAGGTAAGACATAGCACCTTTGCGCACAGCAGCGGCAATCTTAATCATCTGAGGCGTACCCTCACTCTCTTTCATCATCTGACGATGGAAATACCAGGCAAAACAAAGTGCCATAATAGAAGCGGCTGGAACCAGCCAGAATAGGATTTGGTCCATAGCATTTATTCGTATTAAAAGGTTGAACGAAAGCCTAAAAATATTGATTTGAAACGAAATAAGCAAATGAAAAAGAAAAGAAATCCAAGCAAGCATGTATTTATACTGGCGAATAAAACAACAAGCAGTACCCTTTTTTACCTATTTTTTGTATTTAATGAGAAGAACAGAGCACATATAGATATATATTACAACTTTTATAGTACCTTTGCAACAAGTAAACAAGCTAAAAACAAAGGCATTATGAAACCAATCTATTCTAACCTGACATGCAAGATGCTGGCTTTGACATTATGCAGCATTATGCTGGCATTCCTATCCATAGGATGCGAACATGACGTCTACAATCCCGATAATGGAAAAGACGATGAGAAGACTCCCAACTCTTTTGATTTTTCTACGACATCTTCCATCCAAGTAAACGTAAAGTATGATGTCCCCGAAGGCTATAAAGTACTTTTTGAAATCTATCTTGAAGACCCGTTCACGATTGACAAAGATGGCCAGATTATAAAACGCACAGACCTGGAACCGGTCATCAGACGCATGACAGACGGTAACGGTGCATATAGCGGCAAGGAAATCATCAATTCGGACCATGGGGACGAAGCATATATCTATACTTCTTATATAGGGGTCCCCACCCTCTTCAAAACAGTTATTGCAGGAGATGCCATTACTGCCGACATCAAATGGGATTCCACCGATGATAATCCGCAAACACGGGCGGAGGGATGGCAGGCACCCAAAGGATACCATGTATTAGGAACATGGAGCTCCAAAGGATATCCTCATTATTTAGACACAGACAACAAAATCACAATTCCCGGTGATGTATTGACAATCATCAATACGACCTTGAAGGAAGGAGGCACATGCCCTAAGCAATACCGACAAGCCATAGATTTTGAAATCAATGATCCGGAAGGGCGCAATGCGGAAGTATCCATCCGGATAATTGGAGGAACCAGCGGTGCAGCGAGCGCCTTTGGCTATTATTGCTATAGGGCAGACGCATCTTTAAGTGAAATTAAAAAAGCCCCCAAATGCATTGTTTTTCCAAACACTCTGATGGATAATTATTATAATAAAAAGGCTTCCGGACTACAAGGCGGTGAAAGTGTAAAGCTTCATTACATAGACCCCGACGGAGTGGACCAAGGCACCGTATTTCCCAATGGAGTAAAAATCGGATGGTTCCTATTGAATGACAGCTTCTATAGCGGAAACAATAAGCCTTTCTACTCTACTACAAAGCTGAATGGGGACGGCCGTACACATACAGCCGCATTCCGCATCGATGATTTTGTCGTATTGTCCTTTGAAGATTGGACAGACCAAGACTATAATGATATACAATTCAACGTATGGTCCAACCCCATCGAAGCCATCATCAATCCGGATATTCCTGATATCAAACCTGACGGTGGCAACGAGGATAAGAAATACAGTCTGGAATACAAAGGAATCATCGCTTTCGAAGATAATTGGCCCAGAAAGGGTGACTATGACTTGAATGATGTTATTGTAAAATACCAGTCCGTATTGAACTTCAATGATGCCAATCAGGCCCTTTCTACAGAAGACACCTATGAGTTGCTTTGGTCCGGTGCCACTTTCAAAAATGGTTTCGCTTACCAACTGAATACAGAACGCAGCAATATGTCAACTGAAATATTGGAAGCCCCCACAAGTTTCAACGGACAAGGACTGGATACAGACCTTTCCAAAGCTACCGTCAATGTATTTCTAAGTGCGCTCGATGTAACAGAGAGAAATACAAAAACCGCTACATATAAGATAAAGAACACCTTCAAGACTCCACTATCACACGAAACGCTTGGAATTCCCCCTTATAATCCATTCATCATGGTACATGACGAATTGAAAGAATCACGCATCGAAGTGCATTTGGTCAACTATCCTCCTACTGAAAAGGCAGACATGGCTCTATTCCATACCGAAGAGGATTTGTCCTCTGTACCGACAAGCTATTATGTAGCCAATGGCAACTATCCTTTTGCCATTCATCTAAGTGGAGCCACAAACTTCAATACTCCTGAAACCCAGCCGATAGACAAGAGCTTTGAACATTTTATGGATTGGGTCAATTCCAATGGAACAGATTATAAGGATTGGTACAAATAACCGATAAAAGATACTCCTTATAAAGAAAATGGCAACCATTCACAGGGTTGCCATTTCTTATATCTTCCTATGTTGTAATATAGTAGAGCGAACTTATTCCACCGTTACAGCCGTACCGCATGCCGTAACCATCAACATGCTGCCACTGCCTCCTACCGTTTCATAGTCCAAGTCTACACCAATCACGGCATTGGCACCCATAGCACGGGCATGTTCTTGCATCTCGCGCAAGGCTATATCTTTAGCTTCGCGCAGCACTTCTTCATAAGAGCCACTTCGCCCACCCACCACGTCGCGGATGCTGGCAAAGAAATCGCGGAATACATTGGCACCGATAATCGTTTCACCGGAAACGATGCCATAATAGCGGGTGATACGTCCACCCTCAATAGTCGGGGTTGTTGTTACTAACATAATTCATTTTTTTAGTTGTTGACATATTAGACGCAAGGAATGAAAGAAAGGTTGCAAAGCTTTGCTTTGGTCAGAACATCCGGCTGACACGAACTATACCTGCCACCAGCACATCTATCTCCTCCCGGGTATTGTAAAGCCCGAAAGATGCACGCACTGTTCCTTCGATGCCAAGACGCTGCATCAATGGTTGGGCACAGTGATGTCCCGTGCGTACGGCAATGCCAAGACGGTCGAGCAATGTACCCATATCAAAATGATGGATATCACCTACCAGAAACGATATGACACTACCCTTGTCTTCTGCCTCGCCGAAGATACGCATACCGGGAATCTCTTTCAGCCGTTGCATGGCATACTGGGTCAATTCGTGTTCATAGGCGGCAATCTTGTCCATCCCAACCAGCGAAACGTAGTCCAAAGCTTTGGCAAGTCCGGTAGTACCGATATAATCCGGCGTACCGGCTTCAAACTTGAAGGGCAATTCATTGAAGGTAGTCTTTTCAAAAGATACATGCTGAATCATCTCTCCACCGCCCTGATAGGGAGGTATCCTATCCAGCCACCCCTCTTTACCATAAAGCACCCCTACCCCCGTAGGACCATACACCTTGTGCGCGGAGAAAACGAAGAAATCGGCATCCAGATCCTGCACATCTACCGGCATGTGGGGAATGGACTGGGCACCGTCCACAAGCACCGGAACACCCTGCTCATGGGCAAAAGCAATCATCTCCTTGACGGGATTGACCGTACCCAGCACATTGGAAACATGCGCCACACTGACAATCCTGGTACGTTCGGAGAACAACTGCCTATATTCGTCCAATAAGAGTTCGCCCTTGTCATTCATCGGAATCACCTTGATGGTAATTCCACGCTTGGCGGCAAGCAGCTGCCAGGGAACAATGTTGCTATGGTGTTCCATCACAGAAAGAATCACCTCATCCCCCTCCTGCATAAATTCCTCACCAAAGCTGGAGACAAGCAGGTTGATACTCTCCGTCGTACCACGGGTGAAGACAATCTCATTCGTGCTGCGAGCATTGATGAAACGTCTCACCGTCTCACGCGAGGCCTCGTGCAGCTCTGTAGCCTGCTGCGACAGGAAGTGCACTCCGCGATGCACATTGGCATTCACCGAATAATATTCGTCCGTAATGGCATTTACTACCTGGCGAGGTTTCTGCGTAGTCGCGCCGTTGTCCAGATAGACCAACGGCTTGCCATATACCTCACGGGAAAGGATAGGGAAATCAGCTCGAAGCCTCTCCCCCAGCCCCTCTCCCATAGGGAGGGGAGCCAAGATACTACTCTTATTTATATCGTTGTTCATAATGAATCGAAATTATAAGCTATCACTTGCAGATGGCGCACCCCTGGCATTTGTTCAGTTCCCCCCGGAAACGCTTCTCTACCAGCAGATGCAGACGGTCTTTCAAAGCATCCAAACGGATGGTGTCGATAACTTCGTTGACAAAAGCGAACATCAGCAGCAGGCGCGCCTCGCGCACCGGGATACCACGCTGCCGCATATAGAAGAGAGCGCTTTCATCGAGCTGCCCCACCGTAGCGCCGTGACTGCACTTCACGTCATCTGCATAAATCTCCAGCTGAGGCTGGGTGTACATATGTGCATCTCGGGTGGCACAAAGATTGCGGTTGGTCTGTTGCGAACTGGTGTGCTGTGCGTCAGGGCGCACTAAAACCAGACCGGCAAAGGCACCTACAGCCTGCTCGTCAAGGACATACTTATAAAGCTCATTGCTGGTACAGTTGGGCACAGCATGGTCGATAGTCGTATGATTGTCCACATGTTGGTTCTTGTCTGCAATGGCCATACCGCACAGATTCAGTTCCGCATGTTCACCGGCGAGCGTCACACGGGTTGTATTCCGCGTAGTTCCGTTGTGCAGGGTCATACCATTCAGCAGTACATTGCTATTGGCTTCCTGCTTTACATACATATTGCTGATACGCACCGTACTGGTGTGGGTCTCCTCCAGTTCATAAAAATCGAAAACAGCATTTTCACCGGCAAAAATTTCTATTACCTGCGTTGCCAGGAAGTTCACACTGTCCATTGCATGGTCACATACTAGCAAGCGGGCTTGCGCCCCCTCCTCCAGGATAACCAGCACACGACGATTTATCATAAAATTGACGTCACCACGCAGGATATTCACCAACTGAATAGGTTTCTCTACCACCACATTCTTAGGAACATAAAACAGAACGCCGTCTTGTACAAAAGCAGTGTTGAACGCCGTCACACCATCCTCTGCCGTATCAGCCAGCTTACCGTAGTATTTCCTCACCAATTCAGGATTCTGTTCGGCCACTTCCTTCAGGCTACCGAAGATAACCCCCTCAGGCAGATGGGATTTGGGCAAAGCTCTGCCATAGAAAGCATCGTTCACCACAAAATAAAGAGCAGTGCTCATATTGGGAACATCGCACTTGAACACTTCATAAGGATTCACCGGGATTTCCAACCGGTTCAAGTTCAAGCCATAATCCGGCTCAAAGAACTTACTGATATCCGTATATTTATATTTCTCCTCCTTACGGGTAGGAAAGCCCAAGCGCTCAAAGTCGGCAAAAGCAGCTGCACGCGGCGCATTCAGCACCTCGGCACTATGCCGGCATATCATCGCCTCCGTTTGGGAGAAAAGGTCTATATATTGTTGCTCTACACTCATGTTTTCAGATTATGAGTTTATAATTCACTTGCTTCTTTCTTTATCCAATCGAAGCCACGTGTCTCAATCTCCTTCGCCAATTCCGGTCCACCGGTCTTTACGATACGTCCGCCCAGCAATACATGTACCGTATCGGGTTTGATATAGTCCAACAA
>OGIS01000866.1_pt1 | contig 14638 bp, 10 predicted proteins | sample 1571821 | NCBI WGS metagenome assembly OGIS01 (sample SAMEA2581965, study PRJEB24529) | metagenome | biome: Human gut stool | place: China | collected 2011
TGCGGATAAGTTCTACCGTTCCGGCAGCGGCATTCACTTTGCCGATGCCACATTGCATCAGGATGATGGTATTTTGCTTGATGTTTCCTTCAATGTAGGTGAAGGGACCTTCTTTACGTTCAGTCTTGTTCTCGAGTTGATTAGCCAGTTGCTTCTGTTCGGAAGACATGGCCGTAATGATTCCTATTTTCATGCGTTAAAAAAGATTTTCAGCGGCAAATTTACGACTTTTCAGGCAGTATTGTGTTATCTTTGTCTGCCGAAAACATTAATTATGAATAATATGAACTTGTTCAAGAAACTATTACCCGATGTAGTGGTAATCGTGCTTTTTGCCCTTATTTCGTTTGCGTATTTCTATCCTGCGGTAAATGAAGGACGAATTCTGGCTCAGCACGATGCGGTAGCCGGCATCGGTTCTGGACGTGAAATGAGTGAATACCTGGAGAAGACTGGTGAGCGTACGCGCTGGACAAATTCCATTTTTGGAGGAATGCCTACCTACCAGATGTCTCCGAGCTATGATTCTACCGATACGTTGGGCTGGATTCAGCAGGTATATCATCTGTTCCTGCCTACTTACGTGTGGTATGTGTTTGTCATGCTGCTGGGTTTTTACATTCTTTTGCGTGCATTTGATTTTAAAGTGTGGATGTCAGCCCTGGGTGCCATTATCTGGGCATTCTCGTCTTATTTCTTCATCATCATTGCGGCCGGTCATATCTGGAAGTTTGTAGCATTGGCCTATATTCCTCCTACCATTGCCGGTATGGTGCTGGCTTATCGTGGTAAGCTGTTGGCTGGAGGGATTGTAACGGCCTTGTTTGTAGCCTTGCAGATTGTGGCCAACCATCCACAGATGAGTTACTATTTCTTGTTTGTCATGCTGTTCATGGCCATTGCGTATGGAGTGATGGCATGGCGGGAGAGGAAGATGCCTCAATTTATCAAAGCCAGTGTGGTACTGGTAATCGCGGGCCTGTTGGGCGTGTGTGTGAACTTGTCAAACTTGTACCATACGTATGAGTACAGTAAGGAGACCATGCGCGGCAAAAGTGAACTGGTAAAGGAAAACAGTGCAAACCAGACCAATAGCGGGTTGGAACGAAGCTACATCACACAGTGGAGCTATGGCATCGGAGAAACTTTCTCGCTGCTGGTTCCGAATGTGAAAGGAGGTGCTTCTGTTCCTTTGGCTCAAAATGAGAAAGCCATGGAGAAGGCCGACCCTAACTATATGGGATTGTATAGTCAGTTGGGACAGTATTGGGGTGAACAGCCGGGTACTTCCGGTCCGGTATATGTAGGTGCCTTTGTCATGTTCCTCTTCATTCTGGGATTGTTTATCGTAAAAGGACCGATGAAGTGGGCACTGGTGGGTGGAACCGTATTCTCCATATTACTTTCCTGGGGACATAACTTTATGGGCCTGACGGATTTCTTTATTGACTATGTGCCCATGTACAGCAAGTTCCGTGCGGTATCTTCTATTCTGGTCATTGCAGAATTTACCATACCGTTGCTGGCCATTATGGCGTTAAAGGAAGTAGTAGAACGTCCGCAGTTGTGGAATGAATCACGTAAGTCTTTCTATATTACTTTTGCTTTGACGGGAGGTCTTTCTTTGCTGTTTGCATTGGCTCCAGGTTTCTTCTTCCCTTCGTATGTGTCTTCTGCCGAAATGAACGCATTGCAGAATGCGATTCCGGCCGATCAGCTGGCTCCGATTTTAATTAACCTGGAAGAGATACGTAAGTCCATCTTTACTTCGGATGCCTGGAGAAGCTTCTTTGTCGTATTGATTGGAGCTGTGTTGTTATGGGGATACTGTGCCGGAAAGCTGAAAGCACAGCTGCTGGTTGGTTTGCTGGCTTTGCTTTGCTTGGTAGATATGTGGACTGTAAACAAACGCTATCTGTATGACGAGCAGTTTGTGGCAAAGGGCACAGAAATGCAGCCTTTCCTGGAACCTTCGGAAACAGACAAGCAGATACTTCAGGACAAGTCGCTGGATTATCGTGTACTGAATCTGTCGGTCAATACCTTTAATGAGAACAATACAGCTTACTGGCACAAAAGTATTGGAGGGTATCATGCAGCAAAGCTTCGCCGTTATCAGGAAATGATTGATGAGCACATTCAGGGTGAAATTACGGCTCTGTATAAGACTTTACCCTCAGTAGGAGCTGATTTAAGCCAGGTAGGCGATACGTTGACTCCGGTACTGAATATGCTGAATACACGTTATTTCATCATTCCGTTGCAGCAGGGCAAGACTATTCCGGTGTTTAATCCTCATGCATTAGGCAATGCCTGGTTTGTCAACGAGGTGCAGTATGTGAACAATGCCAATGAAGAAATAGAAGCGTTGCATCAGGTAAATCCGGCCCACGTAGCAGTGGTAGATAAAAAGTTCCAGAACGAAGTGAAAGCTTCTGTAGGTGCCGACAGCCTGAGTACGATTGTATTGACCAGCTATGAACCTAATGCGTTGAAGTATGAGGTAAACTCTCCGAAGGACGGTACGGTAGTCTTTGCTGAGATTTACTATCCGGGATGGCGTTCGTTCATTGATGGAAAAGAGGTATCGCATGCTCGTGCAGATTATATTCTGCGTGCGATGAATGTGCCTGCTGGGAAACATGTGATAGAATTTACTTTCGATCCGAAATCACTCCATGTGACCGAGACTGTTGCTTTCATTGCATTGGGCATATTGGGTCTGGCAATTTTGGCAGCCATTGTGTTAGCCCTAAAGAAAAGTAAGAAGTAAACAGGCCGGGAAGTTTGTTTGAAGAAATAAAGGCGTTCCAGTGAAGAGGCTCAGGCTACTTAACTGGGACGCTTTTTAGTTTTCAGGGCCCGGATGACAAACCAGGCATGACGCAGTACGGTAGATACTACACCGTAATGCTTGCACATAATGCGGAAACGCTCTTTCAAAGAAGCTTTGTGATTGCGTGTAGTCATTCCTTCATTCAGGTAGTCAATAAGCACCAGATGAGTGTGGTGAAGTACCTGACTTTTCTTCATGATTCGGATGCACCAGTCAAAGTCTGCTGAAAAACGATAATGAAGGTTGTAGGGCTCTACAAGGTCACGTCGTGCGAAGAAAGCCTGGTGGCATACGAGCATGCCTTCCTTGAAACTTTTCCAGTTCAGGTTTTCTGGAGGAGCCAGGCGACGCATGTGCAGGAAATGTCCTTCTTCGTCCACAATGGCTGTGTCACCATACAGCACATCCGGAAGTGTGGGCTCTGTAATGGAGTGCACCATCAACTGGAGAGTATCGTCCTCATGCAGTTCGTCGCCTGCATTCAGGAAGCAGAGGTAATCGCCGGTGGCCAGCTTGATTCCCTTGTTCATGGCGTCATACAGTCCTTTATCCGGTTCACTGATTACGGTATGTATATGTTCCTTGTATTGTTCAACGATTTGTAAAGTTCTGTCTTTGGAACCTCCGTCCACGATGATGTATTCCACATTCTTGTAGGTCTGGGTGATGACACTCTGAATAGTGTCTTCCAGTACGGCTCCGGCATTATAAGTAACCGTGATGATGGAAAACTTCGGATGTAAATGATGAATGTTATGCATTTTTTCCGGTGATGTGGTTGTATATTTGAATATATTGGCTGGCTACGGTTGCTTCAGAGTAGGTTGTCACGGCCTTACGGTACGCTTCGGAACTTAATGTTTCGTAGTCTCCTTCTGTCAGTGTCCAGCAAATGCCGTTGGCCAGGTCGTCAGCCGATTTATATTGGGCCACGTAGCCATTGTGCAAATGGTCAATCATTTGCGGAATACCTCCTACATTAAATCCTACACAAGGAATGCCGCAGGCCATTGCTTCGACAATGGTATTCGGCAGGTTATCCTGCAAGGAAGGAGTGACGTAGAGGTCGACGGCATTGTATATATCTACCAGCTCTTTTTCATTGCTCACGTAATTCATGGGATAGATAGGAAAGGGGAAAAGTGATTTGCACTGTTCGGCCTGACTTCCCAGTACTACAACTCCCAGTTGTTTGCTCAACTCAGGTTCTTGTTGGGCTAATAACTTGCAGGCTTCAATCAGATAGTCTATTCCTTTACGCTTATCTGTAATCTTCATGGAACCGAACAAAAGCAGCTTCTTGTCGGTAGGCAGGTGCAGCTTCTCGCGTGCGAATTTCTTGGCACGTGGCTTGAACAGGTTGGTATTAATCGCATTAGGAATATTTGTAATGGTGTGTTCTTGAAGCAGGCTGCTTTTGCGTGCCATAGCTTCCAGCCATTGGCTGCAGGCGATAAACGTGATGGGAGCCGTAGCGTAGAGCTTTTGCTTTTTATGGAACGTCTTTTCTGACAAGTCATGATGATGAGGCTTCAGTAGAAGCGGACAGTCATGACATTGTGCGGTATATTTCTCGCATTCCCCGGAATAATGGCAGATGCCGGTGAAAGGCCACATGTCGTGCATGGTCCATACCACAGGCTTTCCGGAAGCAAGAATGCGCTGGATATCTTTCAAGGAAAGCATGCCTTGGTTAATCCAATGCAGGTGAATCACATCTGCCTGACGGAATTCTGGTAAGGAGGTAATATCTGTGCCTGTGTTGGCAATATCCACCGCAAAAAGGTTATGCCGTTTGAATCCGTTGGCTGCCCAGATGACAATTCGTTCCCAGGTGAACTGCCAGATTCTGCGCCATGATTTCTTGAGGGCAACCACCGTCACCTGATCGGTTTGCTTGTTACGGACTAGCATCTTGGCTTTTATTCCGTTGTTCTTTAAAGCTTCCATCAGTCGGTTGGCTGCGATGGCAGCTCCTCCGATGCGTTCTGCGGTGTTGATAATCAGTACTCTCATAACGTATCGTTCAATTTTTCTGCAAAGTTAGGAGTTTTTTGTACTTATGTGCAACAGTCTTTGGGCAATTTCCTTACTGAAAATCTCCAGATTGAATCGTTTTTCTCCCAGCTGTCTGGCATTTTCTCCCATTTCTCTGGCTTTCTCGGGGTGGGTGGACAGGTAACGGATGGCTTTTACCCATCCTTCCACATCACCATATTCCACGGCAATACCAATGCCTTCTTTGTCTATGTCGATTTCGAAATTGGGGTTCTTAGAGCAAACGACAGGGATTCCTAAAGCATACGCTTCCACTAATGTAGTTAGTCCTACCGTGTAAGGAAAATCCAGGCAGCAGATGACGATGGCTTTCTTTCGTGCTACTTTCTTGGCCAGTTCATAAGGAATAACCCCTTCGGTATAGTGAATGCAGATGTTGTCTGTCAGTGTCAGTTTGTCGGCAATCTTTTTGTAGTTGAGGTTACCACATTCTTCTGCAATAAAGACTTCCAGACTCTCATCCGTTTGTGAGAAAGCTTGCAACATGGTTTTCAAGTCGCGGTTCTCTTTTCCTGTGGAGATGAAACCTTCACGTGATTCAGCTGGCAATTCTTTCAATAAGTGGTCGTAAAAAGCTAAATCAGGTCCCCAATGAATGAGTTCCAGCTTGTGCTCCGAGACTTTATGAGTTGCGATGGAGTCTTGAATCAGTTTACGACTGAAGAGAAACATGTGGTCAATTCCCCGGTAAAAAAAACGGGAAATAGCCTCTTTCAAGCGATTGGGCGATTTACGTAATGCCGTATGATGCCATACGACAATCGGTTTCCGGTATAGCCCTAATGCCCGTAGGAAGATAATCAACTCCAGTCCACGGAAAGATGTACCGTAAAGCACTTCGTATTTCTCTTTGCAGAAAAGTATTTCCTTCGTGGTGTAAAGCATCAGTTTCCATCGGTTTGCATAAGGTTTATACCGATGCATGACAGACTGAATGCCGTGTTTTTCTAATAACGGCAGACCATAAAGAATATGTCCGGGAAACCGGAAATCTTTCCATTCTTCATAACTTTCCCGTGTAAGACGGGTATGGTAGAAGTAAATCTTGAGCTTTGAATTCATTTTATCTCCAAATTAGCGCCATTTGTTGCGTCCTAACCATTTGTTGATACGGTTAATTAATGATTTTCGTATATGCTGGAAGTTGCCATAGCGCAGGTTTAAATAGAGTTCCTCAAAAGAGCGTCCGATTTTTATCCATGGGTGCCCCCATGCCATGACACGGAACATGCGGTTCTTGTAACCTACATTTTCGATGATATACCGTGGATGTTTCAACGGGAACTCCTGTTCGTAACGCTTCATGGTGAATATACGCCGATACCCTTTGGGCAGTAGGTTATTACTTCCGCCAAAGTGAGTAGAACCGGCTGTGGCTCCCAAATTGTTGATCATGTTCTTAGTGGGGACAATGCTCAAGCCGGAATTGAAGAACATGGCCGCATGGAAAATACTCTCATAATAGGATTTCCCGCTTTCCCGATGGTGACGACAAAACTCGATGAATTCCTTCTGGTATTTTCTTTCCTTGATGTATTCTTCCAGTTGTTGCAGATTGAACGTATCATCCAGAAAACTATAATGCTCATCCCATTGGTCGATGACACGACGCCAGCTGGCCCATCCCCAAATGGAAAATGCCGTGCTGAAGAAATAGTCATAAGGCATGTCTGGGGTAATTTCGTCGTAGTTAATTCCCGAAATCATGCAGATGCGGCTATCGTTTTCATATCGGTCGAGTAGTTCCTTACAGAAAGCAAAAAAGTTGACGGAAGGTACATCATCGTCTTCAAGTACGATGCATTTCTCGACAATAGAAAAAGCCCATTTCTGGGAAAGATATTCAGAAGGGTCGCAACCGAAATTCTTTTCCTGATACCATTGATATACTTTACATTCCCAGTCTATCTCATCTACTACCTTCCGGCAAGCTAAAATGCCGGGCATGTCTTTTTCCCCTCTTGCTCCGTCTTGATAAAGAAACAATTTGGAAGGACGTGCTTTTCTGACTTGTTCAAATACGGCAGAAAGAGGCTCAGGCCGGTTGAAGAACAGAATCAATACGGCTACATCAACTTGTGATGGATGGCCGGTATATTGAATCGGAGTACTGTGTACAGGAATGTAATTTTCCATGATACTATGTGGTTTTAGGAATGAGATTTCGTTTCGTTGGCTTCTGCAAGTGTATTGAATGACAATACTTCAGGATAGTGATCAATTACTTGTGCCTGCTCTTCTTCGTTGAAGCGGTGCAGTTTCGGGTAATTGTACCGGAGAAACTCTTCCAGTCCCTGAGGAGCAGCCAGGGTTAATGGACCGAATTTCACCGGCTCCAAGTGGTTCAGACTTGCTTCTGTCACATGGTCGGTCTTGGTCATGATATTATTGAAGTAGCGGGTCTTTCGTGTATTGAAAAACGTTTGTGCTCCTGTCAGGAGTCGGAAAATAGTCTTTTTGGGTAAAAGTACGTCGATAAGATAGTTAGCCAGACATCCCATAAATCCACGGTTGGTCGGGTTTTCTATTTCACAAGGGCGGCAATGCTTCCAAAGCCAGGCTTCTTTTCCAATCAGGCAGCAGTTTAAAAACTTAACCAGCTCATGCTGGACTTTCATCAGCCTACGATTGTCAGGAATGCGGTCAAAAGGAAAAATATCGACAAAAATACCCTGATGCATAGGTACATTCTTGAAAAGTCCTTCCACGAAAAGGGTGTGATTCTTCTTAACCTTGGCAAAGTAGTAAGGAGTATGCGGGTCTGTTTCTATCCATGAAAGGAAATAGCGGGAATCCAGTTCCTGAGGAGCAACCTTCAGGAAGCGGTTATAATCTTCCCGTTTCATTCCAATGTCTATGTCGTCATCCCATGGAAGGATGGCTTTGTCATACAGCGCACCAATGGCTGTTCCCCCAATTACGAAGAACGGAATCTGATGCTTCTCGCAGATACGTACGATTTCACCGAGTATCTCGTATAAAGCTTTATGTAGCTGTTCCAACTCTTGCGGGGTATATTTTCTGGAGCATGTATTCATGGAAATCTTTTAATTAAGTGGCATTCACTATCTTTTTGCAAACTTAGTGAATCTCGTTTTTTCAGCCAAGCTTGCATGCTAAAAACTAGGCGAACAGCATATATTTTATTGCTTTAAATCGAAGGTAGAGCAACGGTAGGAGAAGATGAACGGATAAAAAAATCCACGAATCATACCTCGTATTCCTTGTGCTTTTTCCTTTACCGGATAAATTGTCTGGCGGTGTTTCATGCACAGACGGCAAAGCTTCAGCAAGGAAATCACGTCATTCTTTAGCATTAGTGTGGCCATCTGATGTAGCAGCGGGTAGAGTGAGGGGTCGGAATGCTCACGCACAAATGTGTAAAACCGCTTCCAGTTTGGTTTTTGCTGGAGTCTGCGGTAGTTCCTTAATCCATACAGATAAGGCTGGTAAGTCGGTTTTTTTTTTGCTTTTGGGAAACAGATCCAGGTTTTGTTTGAGTGCAGCCTCGTTTTCGTGAGAGCGATGCCAGTTAAGCGGTTCGTCTATTTTGACAATGCCCCGATGGTCGTAGAGGTAGGCACTGACGGCAATACTCCAGTCATAGAAAAACTTGTCTACCCAGATTTCTTCTCGTTGAAGGAATTCACGGCGTACAAGCATGGTATGGCCTGCGATACCTGCAAACAATAAAGCTTCCGGCGCATATTGTGAACTGACAATATGGGCTGTTTCCATACGTTCTCCCCGTAAATGGGCGGAAAAACAGAGGTTGTAGTCTCCAATAGCCTGCACTTGTTTCTGTATTTTCTCAGGCATCCAGACATCGTCCTGGTCAGAAATAGCTATCAGGTCGGAAGTGGCCCGCATGCAGGCGGTCTTGAAGTTAAGATTGAATCCCAGATTATGGGTATTCTCAATGACTTGCATGAAAGGAACTTTGGCCTCATATTCTTGTAAGATGGCCAGGGTTGCATCGCTTGAACAGTCATCCTGCACAATCAGTTCTTGAATGGGATAGGTCTGTGCCAGAATGGAATCCAGTTGCTGGCGCAGGTATTTCTCTCCATTGTAGGTACACATTACTACGGCTACGGTAGGGGATGTCATTGTTTTGGTCATTTTATGTTAGGATAGTTTCTTTTTAAAGATATAGTTCAGTGCCTCTTTAAAAGTAGCTGAACCACTCAACCACATAACTAGAGGATAAAGAATTCCTGCCAATAGGATTTTTGCAGTAATCAGCAGGTACAGGTTGGTGAGGGAACGTGTCAGGAAATAGACTCCTGTCATAATAATGGCAGTAATGAGGCCAAATGAAAACACGTCTTTGATGGCGTGGAAAAGGCTCAGTCTGATTTCACGCCACACAAAGTAGTGCCATGCCAGCAGCCAGCCTACGTTAATGGCAATGTAGACTTTAATCATGCACTGTATGCCGTAAGGATAAAGCAGGTACATGACGACGAGTTGGCTGACTCCTTGTGCGATGGTATTCCACATGAACAAGTTGGATTTTCCTTTGCTGATAAGCAAGTTGGTATAGAGACTGGTTACGGGCAGGAAAGCACCTCCTATGGCCAGCAGTTGCAGGATATTGGCACTGGGAAGCCATTTGCTTCCGATAGTCAGTGTAATCATTTCCGGAGCAATAAGTGACAAGCCAAGCATGACCGGAAAAGAAATGAATGCCGTGAAACGAAGCATCTTACGGAAAATGCGGCACTGGCGTTCGCTGTCGTCGGCTACCTGGCGTAATACCGGAAGGGCTACGCTGCTTACCATTCCTGTAATCAGCGAGTGACCCATCAAATTCCATTTGTTGGCCTGATTGAACTGTCCGACCTCCCGCTCTGAGTAATAGCGTCCTAAAATAATGGAAAACAGGTTGTTGTTGATGTGATTGAAAATGTTGGTCAGCAGAAGTTTGCTACTGAAACTGACCATGCTTTTCAGCGGTCGGAAATCAAACTGGAGAGTCGGTCGCCAGGGAGAGAAATACAGGTAACACAGATTAATGACAGATACATATACGATGCTTTGCGTGGCAATACCCCAGTAAGAGTAGCCTAACAATGCCATTGCTACTCCCGTGCATCCTGATACCACCAGTGCAATGATACTGGATAAAGCTTTCTGCTTCACCATCAGGTTGCGAAATAAGTAAGCACTGTGAGGGATTCCCAGACTAGCAATAAAGAACCCGATAAATGAGTAACGTGCCAATGGAATCAGTTCATCGTTACGATAAAAATCCGCAATCAGTGGTGCACATCCGGCCAAGATGAGGTAGAGTGTAAGACTCAGTCCACTACAGAACCAGAACACCGCATTGTAATCCTGGTGACTGATTTCCTTTTTGTTGACCAACGCTGCGGTGAAACCGCTTTCTTGTAAAGAACCGGCTATCAGTGAGAAAATGCTCAGCATCCCTACCATTCCGTAATCACTGTCGTTTAGGATACGGGCAGTAATGATGCCGAATGCCAGATTCAGCACCTGCATGGCCCCATTGTTGATTCCTCCCCAGAGCAATCCTTTGGCCGTTTTTTCTTTTAAAGAGTTTTCGGGCATTCTTGTTTCTTATGGAACAGACGACGCAGACCTCCGTTGTGTATCAACGGAAATCTGCGTGCGTGTGTAAAAAATAGAATGAAGGAGAGCAAAGGTTATTTTACTTCGCTTCCTGGTTTTACTTCGTTCAAAGTAGTGGTAACAGACAGTGAACCGTCAAAGTTTTCTGCGCTGAGAATCATACCCTCGCTCACCAGACCGTTCTTGAACTGACGAGGAGCTAAGTTTGCGATAAACAGCACTTGCTTGCCTACCAGGTCTTCCGGTTTGTAATGCTGAGCAATACCGCTGACGATGGTACGGTTGTCCAGTCCGTCGGCAATCTTGAATTTCAGCAGCTTCTTCATCTTAGGTACGTTTTCGCATTCCAATACAGTACCTACACGGATGTCGAGTTTCTCAAATTCTTCGAAAGCAATAGTCGGTTTAATTGGATTTGCCTTGTAATTAGCTGCTTCGTTGGCTTTCTTAGTAGCCAGCAATTTATCTACCTGTGCCTGAATAACGTCGTCCTCAATCTTTTCGAACAACAGTTCAGGCTTGTTCAGCTGATGGCCTTCTGCCAGCAAGTCTGTACGTCCCAACTGTTCCCAGTCGAAGCTTTCCATGTTCAGCATCTTGCGTAGTTTTTCAGAACTGAACGGCAGGAACGGTTCAAAAGCAATGGCCAGGTTGGCAACCAACTGCAATGAAATGTTCAGGATAGTAGCCACACGTGCCATGTCGGTCTTAGCCAGTTTCCATGGTTCTGTATCTGCCAGGTATTTGTTTCCGATGCGGGCCAGGTTCATGGCTTCTTTCTGTGCATCGCGGAATTTGAATACATTCAGCAGTTTTTCTACTTCTTCTTTTACATCGGCAAATTCCTTCAGTGTTTCACGGTCGTAGTCGTTCAATTCACCACAAGCCGGAACCTTCCCATCGAAATATTTGTGAGTCAGTACCAATGCGCGGTTTACGAAGTTACCGTATACGGCTACCAGTTCGTTGTTGTTACGAGCCTGGAAATCTTTCCAAGTAAAGTCGTTGTCCTTTGTCTCCGGTGCGTTGGCAGTCAGCACGTAGCGCAATACATCCTGCTTGCCAGGGAAATCCTGCAGGTACTCGTGCAGCCATACTGCCCAGTTGCGTGAAGTTGAAATCTTGTCACCTTCCAGGTTCAGGAACTCGTTAGAAGGTACGTTGTCTGGAAGGATGTAACTTCCTTCTGCCTTCAACATGGCCGGGAATACGATGCAGTGGAACACGATGTTATCTTTTCCAATGAAATGAATCAGGCGTGTTTCAGGGTCTTTCCACCATTTCTCCCATGAATCGGGCAACAGTTCTTTTGTGTTAGAGATATAGCCGATAGGTGCATCGAACCATACATACAATACTTTTCCTTCTGCACCTTCTACCGGAACCGGAATACCCCAGTCAAGGTCGCGGCTCACGGCACGAGGCTGCAGCCCCATATCCAGCCAACTCTTGCACTGTCCGTACACATTCGGACGCCATTCCTTGTGATCTTCCAGAATCCATTTGCGCAACCAGCCTTCGTGTTTGTCAAGTGGCAAATACCAGTGTTTGGTTTCCTTCATGACAGGCTGGCTTCCGCTGATGGCACTTTTCGGGTTAATCAGTTCTGTAGGAGAAAGTGTACTTCCACATTTTTCACACTGGTCACCGTAAGCACCTTCTGCATGGCAGCGAGGGCATTCTCCCGTGATGTAACGGTCAGCTAAGAATGTGTGAGCTTCCTCGTCATAATACTGCATGGAAGTTTTTTCGATAAACTCATGCTTGTCATACAATTTACGGAAAAAGTCAGATGCTAACTGATGGTGAGTGGGTGAAGAGGTACGTCCGTACACATCGAATGAAATACCGAACTCCTTGAAAGAATCCTTGATAAGGGTGTGATAACGGTCCACAATATCTTGTGGAGTTACACCTTCTTTTTTAGCGCGGATAGTGATGGGCACTCCATGTTCATCCGAACCTCCGATAAAGAGCACGTCTTCTTTTTTCAGGCGCAGATAGCGCACGTAAATATCGGCCGGCACATAAACTCCTGCCAGATGGCCGATATGGACCGGACCGTTGGCGTATGGCAGAGCCGATGTAACGGTCGTCCGTTTAAAGTTCTTTTCCATATACGTATATAGTTTATTCTAAGTTGCAACCTTACGATGTGCAAAGATACGATTTATTTGGAAATTATTCTTTTTTGCGGCGTGCGAAGCGAATTTTTCGAAGGTGGTTTGAGATATAATCCGTTTGAGTACTTTTAAATGTAGAATTCAAAGTAAATCTTTGTATGATATTTAGAATAAAACAACTCCTGTCAGTTTGTGAATATTGACAGGAGTTATAAGATAGAGATGTTAAAACGATATTATAAATATATTTCTTCCGTGTAAACTTCTCCAAAACAGTCTGTTACTTCAATCTTTATTTTTTTTGCTGTAATAGAAGGTGTTGCTGAAAAGTAATGATTAGTTCTTGCAGGTTCGTAGTCTGCAACAGCTCTTCTTCCATTTAAATGAGCCAAATAATCAGGATCGTAGGAATAGAATTGTTCCATGTCTCCCATAAATTTCTCATCTTCATACCATCTTATTCGCCAGTTTTTATCCCAGTTCCAGACTTTAGCGACCACAGCATTAGGTCGTTCCATAATACTTCCTTTTGGGTATGTTTTAAATTGCCAGTTACGTTTTTGCCCTGTAGCTTTATAATACCAGGAGATTTTATTTTTGTTTCCTTCAAATACCTGGTATCCGTTAGGTGAACCATCACTACCCGTGTCTCCATTCCACCATGTTCCACAAACAGCGCCTAGATTATGTTCTGTAATACCTGCTCCTAAATCAGTGTTGGAGTTGCGGTGATAATGACCTGAAATAATGGTTGCTTGAAATTTATTCATTACCATTTTTATAAGCTTCTCCCCTCCATCGATGAGTGGATGTTCAGGAGATGGTTTCATGGGAGCGTGCATTGCGATGACTAGTTGCTTATCTTGCTGAAGTACACAGTTAAGCAATAGCTCGAGCCATTTCATCTGATCTTCAAATTCCAATGTCGTCTTATACCGTTTGTTACCAAAGTAATTTATATTATTTAGAATGATATAATACACATCTCCAAGTTGTACTGCATAATATAAAGGGCCGAACTCTGCTTTGTAAATATGAGCAAAATCAGCGTTAGAAGTAATATTCATGTATTTATCAAAATCATGATTTCCTATGACTGGATAAATAGGTATGTTTAATTGTTTTGCGAATTCTTTATAAGACATATTTTGTATATAGACATCCCATGAAATATCTCCTAAGATGATACCTGCAGTCTGAATACCTGAGTATTGAGATAGTGTTTCTTTTATGTCAGGGAGTGTTTCTGAAAAAAAACGTTTGGTATCAGCTTCTGTATCAAGTTGTGTATCGGCCATGGTAATCATGGCAAATCGTTCTGGATCTCCCTGCATTTTTTGTAGGGAGAAATTATACTGTTTCTTGTTTGGATCTATTCGTTGAAAGAATTGTGGAACTCCAGAAGTAAAGTCTGCCACGTATCCTTTAGGCGTTAATAGATATACGAATTCGGCTTTACTATTTAAATCGATAGCATAGTTCCCATTTGAATCTGTGACAGAAAATGAGAAGCCATCAGTGACAATTACTTCTCCTAACGCTTTTCCATCTCCTTTCACTGTTCCTTTGATAATATCTGCTTGTGCAGTAGCACATAGCCAGCAAGCTATTGCGCATAAGATTGTTCTTATTTTCATTTTTCCCACCAAAGTTTTGTATTAATATTATCTTCTCCTCCCTGTCGTTTAATAGCTTCCTGATAATTTGCGGTATTCAGGGCTTGTTCGTCTTCCGGATAGTAAAAACGAGAAGGGACTTCTCCGGGTGCAGATGGATTACGATTGTCAAGAAGTTGATTTTGTACGGGTAACCCTGTGCGTAAGAAATCGAACCATGCTTCATATCCTACCATAAAGAGAGACATCCATTTTTGCTGCATAATTTGTTCCATTGCATTGTCCGAGTTAAATGCAATTCCGGTTTGTTGCAAATAACTTGTTATTGCATCTTTCTTGTTGTAATATTCAAAAGTATTGCTGTCCGATAAAAATTTTGCGAAGCTATAAAATTAGGGCTGACTTCATTT
>OGIS01000884.1_pt1 | contig 14483 bp, 8 predicted proteins | sample 1571821 | NCBI WGS metagenome assembly OGIS01 (sample SAMEA2581965, study PRJEB24529) | metagenome | biome: Human gut stool | place: China | collected 2011
CCCCGGAGCGGGCGCTCTGCGTTTGCTGTAATATGCGAATAACGGAGAATGGCGAACGATCAGCCGGCCACACGGTCCATCCGGCCTGCCTCCAGCATGTAGCGCAGGAAGCCGGTCACGTCGGCGGGGTCGGTCACGGTGATGTCAAAGCCCTTTCTGGGGGCGTCCATCATCCGGAGGATGGAGGATGCGGTGGCATCCTCTTTCAGGTCACAGGTCTTGCCGTTGTCCAGATGCAGCAGCACACTGCCGTGGCTGGCGGAAACCTGACGCATGAAACGGTCTTTATCAAAATATTCGATACGAAGCATAAAAATACCTCCTGTCAGAAAATTGTTTATTTGCACGCCGTCTTCCGGGTGAGCTGCTCGTGCATGACGATCATCAGGATCAGCAGCGCCAGCAGATACACGGGGAAGAGGGCAGGGGTAACGTTGTTTGCCAGCAGGCCGAACAGCGGCGGCATGACCAGATTGCCGACATAGGCGCTTGCCATCTGGAGGCCGATCACAGCCTGCGACCGGTCCGCGCCGAAGTGGTCCGGCGTGGAGTGGATGATGCTGGGGTAGATGGGTGCACAACCCAGACCCACGAGGACGAGGCCGGCCAGCGAGAGCGCCTGCGGCCCCGGCAGAAGCAGGGCGGCCACACCCACGGCCAGAACGGTCTGCCCCAGACGGATCATCTGGGTGTCGTTGAAGCGGAGGGTGACGAAGCCGCAGAAGCCGCGCCCCACCGTGATGCCCAGATAGAACAGGCCCGCAAAGGCAGCGGCCGTGTCGGCCGGGACGCCCTTGCTCAGCGTGAGGTAGCTGCTGGCCCAGAGGCCCGCCGTCGTTTCGAGGCCGCAGTAGCAGAAGAAGCAGAGCATCACTTCCCGCGCACCGGGGATGGCCAGGATCTGGGGCAGCGTCAGCGGCCTGGCCGGGGTGCCGTCCGCGCTTGCGGCGGCCGGGCTGCCTTTCCAGAGCGGCAGGCTCAGCACCAGAACGGCTGTGATGCCGACCTGGATGAGGGCTACGATGCGGTAGCCACCGTTCCAGCCCTGCCCGCCGGTCAGGGCCAGGCTCATCAGCACCGGGCTGATGATGGTGCCCACGCCCCACATGCAGTGCAGCCAGCTCATGTGGCGGCTCTCGTAGTGGAGGGCAACGTAGTTGTTCAGGGCGGCGTCCACGCTTCCGGCACCCAGCCCGTAGGGGATGGCCCAGAGGCAGAGCATCCAGAACGCGCTCGCCGCCGAGAAGCCGAACAGCGCCGCCGCCGTCATCGCCACACTGAGGGCCGTGACCTTGCCGGTGCCCAGCGCACGGGTCAGCCGGTCGCTGCACAGGCTGGAAACGATGGTCCCACAGGAGACGATCATCGAGACGATGCCTGCGTAGGACACCGGCACCCCGAAAGCGGGGTAGAGGTTCGGCCAGGCGGAGCCGAGAAGCGAATCCGGCAGGCCGAGGCTGATGAACGCCAGATAGATGACCGGCAGAAGAAGCTGTGTCATGGGTTGTGTTCCTCCCGTTTCGGTGTTATACTGGACTTGCGGCCTCTGATGAAATAATACCACGAAACCAGCGGCTGTGGTAGGAGAAAATCTGAAATTTTGTACAACAAAACCGGCATTGATAAAAAATGTTCAAAGATTTGCGGAAAGGAACTGGTCAATATGGCATATCGAACGAGCTGCGCAACAATCGTCCATGAGGGCGGCGTCCACTGCGAACCGGACATCGTGGCTGACGCCGAAGGGCGCGAGCTGGTGCAGCACGGCAGTGCGCTGTTTCCCATCGCCTGCTACGCCGAAGACCTGGCCAGCTACTCGGTGGCGTGGCACTGGCATGAGGAATTTGAATACATCCTCACCATACAGGGTCCCCTCCATGTGGATGTGAACAAGACCCGCCTGACGCTGCAGACCGGGCAGGGCGTCTTCCTCAATTCGGGGGCGCTGCACTCGGTGGAGCAGGCGGAGGGCATGGCCCTGCTCCACTCCGGCGTCTTTCAGCCCCGGCTGGTGGGCGGCATGGACACCATCTTCTGGCAAAAGCTCATCCGGCCCCTGCTGCAGCCCGGTGCCCCGGCGTTTTTTCTGCTGGACGAGGCGGTGCCCTGGCAGAAACAGGTACTCGTCTTCCTGCGGGACGCCTGGAAAGAGGTGGCGGACGAGCCGTTCGACTATGAGAACCGGGTGCGGTATCATCTCTCGGCGGCGCTGCGGCTGCTGAGCACTCAGTGCGTGGGCGGCAAGACCAAAGTCTCGGAGCAGGAGCAGATCGCCTCGGAGCGGATGAAGCGGATGCTCCGCTACGTGGAGGAGCACTACGCCGAGGAGCTGACGGTGGAGAAGATCGCGGCCTGCGTGGCCCTGAGCGAGAGCGCCTGCCTGCGCAGCTTCCGGCAGCTGCTGGGCATCACGCCCATCCAGTACGTCAAGCAGTTCCGGGTGGAAAAGGCCGCCGAGCTGCTGCGCTCCACCCGGCTGAAGACCGGCGAGATCGGTCTGGAATGCGGGTTCTCGGACGGCAGCTACTTTATTAAAACGTTCCGGGAGATCAAGCACTGCACCCCCCGCGAATACCGCACAAAATTCTGTTGAGATCTGGAAAAGGAAAAAAATCGGAAGACAAAGTGTGCATAACCAAACAGCCGGGAGGCGTTCCGAAACGGAAGCCTCCCGGCTGTTATGGTTCAGAGGGTCTTATTGCAAAAGGCTGCTGGAATCGGTGCCGCCGACCGTCAGGCGGGCCTGGATCCCGTTGTGCGTCCAGAGGATGTCGGCTTCATCGACCCCAAGATTCAGAAGTGCGTCGATGGAGACCGAGGTCGGACGGTACAGCAGTGTGCAGAAACGGATGGTTTCTACCCCCTGCGCTTTGAGCGTCCGGAGGGTCTCCATGGTGAGATGTGCGGTGGCCACAATGCTATTGACGCGAATGGTAAGGACCTTGCCTTGGGCATTCAGTGTGCAGCTGTGCGTGATCTGCTTTTCCAGCGCATTGGTGACGGAAAGCCCCTCTACCGTAACGAGATACTCTGCATCCGAGGCGGTCAGCTCTTCGGCCGGAGCGGAAGTCGAGACCGCACCCGACGGCTCAGAGGGCTGCTCCGGGTTAGGGTTAGGATTCTCCGGGTTGGGGTTGGGCTGCTCCGGGTTAGGATTCTCCGGGTCAGGTTTCTCCGGCTTTTCCGGCTCCGGCTTTTCCGGCTCCGGCTTTTCCGGCTCCGGCTTTTCCGGTTCCGTAGGCTTGTCACCATCTTTGGTGAGATCCTTGCCGTCCGAATCTTTTCGTGTGATAACAGTACCTACTGGCAGACCGTCAAACTTCTGTTCTCCGGTCAGTGCATCGCCAATGGCAATTGCATCGTTATCGGCAAGTTTTCCGCCTGCGGTGGCATCAATGGTCACTTTGCCTTCAATGGTGATAGCGGCAGGGGCTTTTTCTTCCGGATCTTGCGGGTCGTTCTCATAAACGCTGCCGCTGCCGATGGCCGCGCCGCCGGAAAGTCCATCATCCGAAGCCTTGCCGCCTTTTGCGGTGATGTTGGGGGAACCGGCCTCGGTGCCCTTGATGGAAATCTTATTTCCAGTTTTATTTCCGGTTCCGTCATCGTCCGGTTCGGATTCTGCGCCGCCGCCGATGCCGGCTGCACCAATACCGCCCTGTGCATTCTGGATGGTGACCTTTCCTTCAATGTCCACATCGCCAAGGCTGCCCGCGCCGCCGCCGATACCGGCACCTTCGTCGCCGCCCGTTGCATTCTTGATCTCTGCGTTGCCTTTGATGGTCACATCGCCAAGGCCAAGAGCACCGCCGCCGATGCCAGCACCATTGTTGCCGCCAGTCGTGCTCTCGATGGTGGGGGTCCCTTCGATCGACACCGTCGTGCTGCCATAGACACCGCCGCCGATGCCTGCGCCGCCATCGCCGCCCTGCGCATTTTTGATCGTTGCGTTATCTTTGATGGTTACAGTGCCGGTACTCATCCAACCGCCGCCGCCAATACCGGCAGACTGTTCGCCGCCAGTAGCCTTTTCAATCGTTGCATTGCCGGAAATTGTCACATCACTTTTACTGGAGTAACCGCCGCCGATGCCGGCACATCCGCCGCCGCCGCTCGCTTTTTCAATAACAGCGTCGCCAGTAATGGTCACGGTTGCATTACCGCCAGAACCACCGCCGCCGATGCCTGCTCCGCCAATAGCACCCGGCTGCCCCCACGGGTCCGTTCCGCCAATGGCATTGATCGTTCCGCCGGAAATGGTAATGTCGGCATCACCGCCAGAACCGCCACCGCCGATACCAGCGCCATCGAGGCCGCCCGTCGCGGTAATGCTGCCACCAGTAATCTCGATTTTACCGGCGTCTTTCATATTTCCGCCGCCAATGCCCGCACCGCCGAAATCGCCCGTGGCAGTTAATTTTCCATCGTTGTCGGTATCTGTGATGGTCAGTTTTCCGCTGGTTTCATTTCCCTCGGCATCAGTCTCTTTGTTGTGTTGCAGACCGGCATACCAGTTGCCGCCGGTCAATGTGTTGTCACCGTTCAATTCGATGTTGGTATTGCCGCTGCCGGTCACATCCACAGCGGCCTGGCCTGTCGAGCTGGCGTTGATCTCCACATTATCCAAGGTGACATTGGCCGTCTGGTCTTTGTCTGCGTCGATGGTGACCGTGTTCCCCGTGCTTGTGCCGGTGATGGTGATGTCGTTGTCCGGACGATTTTGGATGGGTCCGTCGCTGTCTCTGACGTATTCCTTTTTGTTCTCATCATTCCAGTTCCACTGGCTGATGAGATTGCCGCTTTCCGTAGCGTGGATATCAATGGAGCCGCTGACAATATCATACGTAGCGGCAAAAGCAGGAAGGGTCATGCCGGTCATCATGGCACAGGCGAGAGCGAGAGCTGCGATCCGTTGTGCGGCAACGCGGGGAGGGGGAGCTGCCTTTTTCTTGCCGAAAGGCACCGGAACATGCCCCAGGACGCGCATGGCGAGTCTGCGATAAGAGACCATTGAGAATACCTCCTATTACATATATTCTATAATATATTGGAACCGGACAGGGCGGTGCGCCGCCGTCCCTTCCAACTCGTACCACAACATGGATTGAGGAACCAGAAAACAGAGGTTGCTTGCTAAGCTAAATATAGCACGGGGGGGGGTAAACGCAAGACTTTTCTGCGTGAATGGGTGCATTTCCTGCGTGAAACACGTAAAATTTCCAGAAATTCCCTTTTTGCGATCCTTCACGCAAGCAACGTCGAGCCGGATGTTTTTTTGGGCAGAAAGGGCGAGGCGGCAGAAAACGGGCCGGAACAAAACAGCAGCAGCCGGGAGGCATGAAAAAGATCTGCAAAAACGGAAAAAATCGGCCGCAGAATCTTGACGAATGAAGACAAACATGATAGAATAAAAAAGTAGTCAGGGAGCCGCGCGAACGGCGGCTGGACTGCGATGCAAGATCTACTGAATTGAATATTCTCGGCAAAGCAGTCGAAAGGCTGTGACGCAAAGCTATAGGGCCTGTAAAATGGCAGCCAGTTGCTTCTCAAATCGGGCACGATGTGTACCCGTCTTTTGAGCGACCTTCATCTGAACAGCAGGTGTCGATTTGCCGAGTTTGTCTTGACAAATCGACACCTTTTTCATTTCATGGGGTCACGCAAAAGAGGAATGCCCGATGCAGGAAACCGGCGAGGGCGAGAACCTCGGCTGGGGCAACCAGTGGGTGCAGCTCTTCGTCTGAGCGAGAGCGCTTTCAAAATGACATCTCCGTGCTTCAAATAAATCCGGGGAAGGCCCGACACGAGCAATGCTTGTGTCGGGCTTTTTCTTTGCCCGGATTTATGGTATACTGTTTTGCAAGGAACACCACAAACAGGAGGAGTCAGCGTGGAGGATTACCGCACCATCCGGGGCACAGCCATCGGCGAATATGAGGAGAAGAAGAGCCGCTTCATTGCGCAGCTCGCGTTTGCAGACAGCGAGGAAAAGGCCGTGGCCTTTCTGGAGCAGGTGCGCGCGGCCAACCGCACCGCGCGGCACAACGTTTACGCCTACCGCCTGCGGGAGGGCAACCGGGAGCGCTACTCCGACGACGGCGAGCCTGCCAAGACCGCCGGGACCCCGGCGCTGGAAGTGCTGCAGCACAGCGGCCTGACCGACCTCATCGTGGTCGTGACCCGGTACTTTGGCGGGGTGCTGCTGGGCACGGGCGGCCTCGTCCGCGCCTACACCACCGCGACCGCCCGCGCACTGGAAAACGCCGAGGTCGTCACGGTGCGCAGCGTGGTGGAGCTGGAAGTGACGGTGGACTACGCACTCTACGAGCGGGCCGCGCTGCTCATCCACGCCGCCGGGGCCAAACTCGCCGACCCGCAGTTCACCGACCGCGTGACCCTGCGCTGGCAGATGCCGGAGGGCACCGAGCCGCCGCTGCTGGAACAGCTGCGGGAGCTGACGCGGGGCGGGGCCGAGGTGAGCGTCTCGCAGCCGTTCTATGCACCGTTCTGATGTCCCTCTCCGTCTCGCATTCGCTCGTCCGCTCCCCCGAAGTGAGAGCCATTGGCAGTCGGATGCAGGGCTGCTGCGCTCTGTGCGCAGCAGCACGCGAGGTTTTTTATAGGATAATTTTGGACAGGACAGGAAGATTCCCCCTTCGACAGAGCGATTCTGCTACAATAGCTGCGGGCGCAGCTGCGCTGGGAAGGGGGCAGGAACCAGCATGAAAGTGAGGGATACCGGATGGATGTACGCCAGCGTACCGAAGAGATCGAGCGGCTGACCTTTGCCCCCTGGGCGACCTTCAGCGATGCAAGCCGGGGCCGGGCCCGGCCGGAGCCGCAGGACCCCATCCGCCCGGTGTTCCAGCGCGACCGGGACCGCGTGATCCACTGCAAGGCGTTCCGCCGCCTCAAGCAGAAAACGCAGGTCTTCCTCTCGCCGGAGGGCGACCTCTACCGCACCCGGCTGACCCACACGCTGGAGGTGGCGCAGATCGCCCGCACCATCGCCCGCGCCCTGCGCCTGAACGAAGACCTGACCGAGGCCATCAGCCTGGCGCATGACCTGGGCCACACGCCCTTTGGTCACGCAGGGGAGAGCGCACTGGACAAGCTCTGTCCGGATGGCTTCAAGCATTACCGCCAGAGCCTGCGGGTGGTGGACAAGCTGGAACAGAACGGCCGGGGCCTCAACCTGACCTGGGAAGTGCGGAACGGCATCATCACCCATACAAAGGGCACCTGGGCGGCGACCCCGGAGGGCCGCATCGTCCGGATGGCGGACCAGATCGCGTTCGTCAACCACGACATCGAGGATGCCGTCCGTGCCGGGGTGCTGGACCCGGCGATCCTGCCCAGAGAATGCACCGCTGTGCTGGGCGAAACGAAATCCCAGCGCATCACGACCATGATCCAGAGCATCCTTGCCCACAGCGACGGCGATGTGGCCATGGGCCCGGAGGAAGAGGAAGCCTTCCTTGCGCTGAAGGATTTCATGTATGCCAATGTCTACAATGACCGCACCGCCAAGCGCGAAGAGCAGAAAGTGGAAAAGGTCCTCACGGAACTGTACGAATACTACCTGACCCACATCGACCAGATGTCCAACTTCTATTTGCAGCTGGCCTATCAGGAGGGCCGTGACCGCGCCGTGACCGATTACATCAGCGGCATGAGCGACGAGTTCGCCATCCGGACCTTTGAGGATGTGTTCGTGCCCCGCAAGTGGCACGTGTTATAAAAGGAAGCAGGAAAAAAGAGCCATGATCCCACACGAGTACATTGAAGAGCTGAACCGCCGCACCGACATCGTCGATCTGGTGGGCAGCTATGTGCAGCTGAAACGGAAGGGCCGCCTCTATGGCGGCCTGTGTCCGTTCCACAGCGAGAAGACCCCCTCGTTCTACGTCTATCCGGACACCCAGAGCTTTTACTGTTTTGGCTGCGGGGCGGGCGGCGATGCCATCAGCTTCGCCAAAAAGATCAACAGCATCGACTACGGCGAGGCTGTCAAGATGCTGGCAGCCCGCGCCGGGATGCCGGAGCCGCAGGAGGACGACAAGACCGGGCGGATGCGTAGCCGCATCCTCTCGATGAACCGCGAAGCGGCCCGTTTCTTCCACGCCTGCCTGAATTCGACGGTCGAGGAGGCCCGGCAGGCCCGCGCCTACTGGCGCCGCCGCGGGCTGGACGACAAGACCATCGTGCGGTTCGGCCTCGGCTATGCCCCCAACGATGGGCAGGCCCTCTATCAGTTCCTGCGGGATAAGGGCTACAACCAGCAGGAGCTGGACGCCAGCGGCCTGTTCAAGCGCAGCGCTTCCGGGCGCATCTACTGTTTGTTCTGGAAGCGGGTCATGACCCCCATCTTCGACCTGCGCGGCAACATCATCGCGTTCGGCGGGCGTGTGCTGGATGACTCCAAGCCCAAATACGTCAACAGCCCCGAAACGCTGGTCTACCACAAATCCGAGACGGTGTTCGCGCTGCAGATCGCCAAAAAGAGCGCCTCCCGCCGGTTCGTCCTCTGCGAGGGCTATATGGATGTCATCAGTATGCAGCAGGCGGGCATCGACACCGCCGTCTGCGCCTGCGGCACGGCCCTGACGCCGGAGCAGGTGCGGCTCATCAGTGAGTACGCCGATGAGGTCATCCTGAGCTACGACTCCGACGAGGCGGGCCAGAAAGCCACCCTCCGCTCGCTGGAACTGTTCCGGAACAGCACGGTGCGGGTGGGGGTGCTTCAGATCCCCGGCGCAAAGGACCCGGACGAGTACATCAAGCGCTATGGTGCCGACCGCTTCCGCGCCCTGCTGGACGGCGTGGGCAACGCGCTGGATTTCCGGCTCAAGCGCCTGCGGGATCAATACGACCTGACCCAGGACGCCCAGCGGCTCGAATACATCCGCGATGCCGTGGACCTGCTGGCCGAGCGCTCCAACCCCACCGAACAGGAGGTCTACGCCGGGCGGCTGGCCGAGGAGACGAACATCTCCAAGACCGCCATCCTGACCCAGCTGGGCACCGCTGTCAAAAAAGCGGGCAGCAAGCGACGACGGGAGGAAAACCGCTCCCGCCTGCACTCCGGTGAGATGGATCAGATCAATGTTCCTTACAGCGCAGGCGGCTCGCAGGCGCTGGGTGTGGCCTCAGCCGAGCAGCGGCTGCTGGCGGCACTGCTGCGGGAGCCCAGCTACATCCCCAGGGTGCGGGCCGCACTGCCGGCGGAAAAGTTCCTCCTGCCACAGCAAAAGGAACTGTATCAGGCCATGCTGGACTGTCAGGCGCAGGGCATCGAGGTCAGCCTTTCCACCCTGCGCGGCTTTGTGCAGAGCGAAGAGGCCCTGAATGAACTGAGCCGCCTTGCGGCACAATACAGCGATGTCAACTGTACCACCGAGGATATCAACTTTTATCTGGAACGCATCGCCCGCGGCACCCCGATCGCGAAGAAGGCGGCCCAGATGTCCAATGAAGACTTAGAGCAGTATCTCCAGTCGATGCGAGAAAAGAAACAGGGAACTCTCCCTGCAGAAGACTGAGCGCTCCCTTTCCTCCCGGCTGGAGCTGGAAGGAGAAGGAATCATGCGGAAATTGTCGCAGACGGAAGAACTTGCAAAGATTTTGGCGAGCCGTGCCCGGCACCACCTTCTGACGCCGGAACAGGTCAGCCGCGCCATGGAAGAGCAGGAGTACGACGTTGCCGGGCTGGACGCGCTGTATGAGGTGCTGGAGGCCCGCGGCATCCGGGTGGAGGAAGAGGACACAGACCTCCCGCTGCTGGACGAAGCCCAGATCGGCCGACTGGAACATGAGCTTTCTGCCGAGGGCGTGGCGCTGGACGACCCGGTGAAAGCCTATCTGAAGGAGATCGGGCAGGTGCCGCTCCTCTCGGCAGAAGAGGAACAGACGCTGGCCCGTGCTGCCAGAGCAGGGGATGCGGACGCCCGCCGACGCCTCAGCGAAGCGAACCTGCGGCTGGTGGTCTCGGTGGCCAAGCGCTACGCGGGCAGGGGGCTGCCCTTCCTCGACCTCATCCAGGAGGGCAACCTCGGCCTGATGAAGGCGGCGGAAAAGTTTGAGCCGGACAGGGGCTTCAAGTTCTCCACTTACGCGACATGGTGGATCCGGCAGTCCATCACCCGTGCCATTGCCGACCAGGGGCGGACCATCCGCATCCCGGTGCATCTGGTGGAGCACATCAACCGGGTCCGGAAGACGGCAGGGGAGCTGCTGCGGAAGAATGGCCGCGAGCCCACGGCGGAGGAGATCGCTGTCCGGCTTGAGATGGAGCCGGACCGGGTGCGGGAACTGCTGCAGCTGGCGCAGGAGCCGGTCAGCCTGGAAACGCCGGTGGGCGAGGAGGAAGACGCCCACCTCGAAGATTTCATTCAGGATGAAGAAGCCGGGATCCCGGTGGATGAAGCGGGCCGCCAGCTGCTCCGCCGGGAGCTGATGAGCGTGCTCAAGAGCCTGACGCCCCGCGAAGAGCGGGTGATCACGCTCCGCTTCGGCCTCGACGACGGCCGGCCCCGCACTCTGGAAGAGCTGGGGAAGGAGTTCAACGTCACGCGGGAGCGCATCCGCCAGATCGAGGCAAAAGCCCTCCGCAAACTCCGCCATCCCAGCCGGGCCAAACGGCTGCGGGATTATCTGGAATAAAGCTCCCGAAGGGGCACCCATCACGCCGGGTGCCCCTTTCGTCTGCCCGGAAACACAAGAGCAAACCTGTACAAAATGCACAAGGGTGTTTTTGGTGAGAACGTGCAAAACTCAAAAAGCAATACCCAAAACGCACAAAGCGGACACGGAACCGGGTGTACCACAAAAGCGGGGGCTTGACAAAAAAATCGGCCCGAAATGGGAAAAATGGCTTGACAACAGGGCTTTCCCGGTGTATACTGCATTAGTATCACATAATGGCCTAGTGCGCCAAAAAGGGAGCTTCGGTTCGGTCGGCCCAAGGGACAGACACGAAAAGTTTGTGAAAAACGCCGAACTTCCTCGGAGGATACGGGTCGATTTATGTGCGTCTGCTCAAATTTGACCCGTAGAACGCAACATCCGTAGAGTATAAAAGTAAGGAGTGGTTGATTTTATGATGAAAGTCAAGCCCGTCAAGCTCGGCAAAACCGAGCGCATGAGCTTCTCCCACATCGACGAAGTCATCAGTATGCCGAACCTGATCGAGGTCCAGAAGAACTCTTACCAGTGGTTCCTGGACGAGGGCCTGAAAGAGGTCTTCCACGACATCGGCACCATTGAGGACTACACCGGCAATCTGGCACTGAGCTTCGTGGACTTCCGGCTGGATAAGGAGCCGAAGTACAGCATCAAGGAGTGCAAGGAGCGCGACGTGACCTACGCTGCCCCCCTGCGCGTGACGGCCCGTCTGCTGAACAAGGAGACCGGCGAGGTCAAGGATCAGGAGATCTTCATGGGAGACTTCCCCCTGATGACCGATGCCGGCACCTTCGTCATCAACGGCGCAGAACGTGCGATCGTCAGCCAGCTGGTCCGCTCTCCCGGCGTATTCTACGGAGATGCCAAAGATAAGGTCGGCAACGATCTGTACAGCGCCACCATGAACCCCAACCGCGGTGCATGGCTGGAGTACGAGACCGATGCAGCGAATGTCTTCTATGTTCGTATCGATAAGAACCGCAAGCTGCCCGTCACCGTGCTGTGCCGTGCACTGGGTCTGTCCACCAATGAGGATATCCTGAACTTCTTCGGCGACGATGAGCGCATCCTCGCCACGCTGGAGAAGGATACCACCAAGAACCAGGAAGAGGGCCTGCTGGAGGTCTACCGCAAGCTGCGCCCCGGCGAGCCTCCCACGGTGGAGTCCGCTACCAGCCAGATCAACATGCTGTTCTTCGACCCGCGCCGTTACGATCTGTCCCGCTTCGGCCGCTACAAGATGAACAAGAAGCTCTCTCTGGCCCGCCGCATCACCGGCTTTGTGGCCGCAGAGAACATCGTTGCCCCGCTGACCGGTGAGGTCATCGTGGAGGCCAACGGCAAGATCAGCCGCGAGCTGGCCGAGAAGGCCGACAACGCCGGTGTCGATACCGTCGTCCTGCTCATCGAGGGCAAGAAGGTCAAGGTCATCACCAACGGCTGTGTGGATGCACAGGGCTTCTTCTCCTTTGACGTCAAGGAGTGCGGCATCAACGAGCGCTGCTCCTTTGATGAGATCAAGAAGATCCTCGACACCACCTCCGATGTGGAGGAGCAGAAGGAAATGCTCCGCCGCAACCACGACCAGCTGATCGGCCGCACCGTTACTGTGAAGGACATCCTGTCCTCCATCAACTACCTGAACGGTCTGGGCCACGGCGTGGGCACCACCGATGACATCGACCACCTGGGCAACCGCCGCATCCGCAGCGTCGGTGAGCTGCTGCAGAACCAGTTCCGCATCGGCTTCTCCCGCATGGAGCGCGTCATCCGTGAGCGCATGACCCTGCAGAGCCAGGACCAGAGCGTCATCACGCCGCAGGCCCTCATCAACATCCGCCCGGTCGTCGCCGCCATCAAGGAGTTCTTCGGTTCTTCTCCGCTGTCTCAGTTCATGGACCAGAACAACCCTCTGGCGGAGTTGACCCACAAGCGCCGTCTGTCTGCTCTGGGCCCCGGCGGTCTGAGCCGTGACCGCGCAGGCTTCGAAGTCCGTGACGTTCACTACAGCCACTACGGCCGTATGTGCCCCATCGAGACGCCCGAAGGCCCGAACATCGGTCTGATCTCCTATCTGGCATCCTATGCCAAGATCAACGAGTACGGCTTCGTTGAGGCTCCGTACCGCAAGGTCAAGAAGACCTACGACGAGAACGGCCGTCTGATCGATCAGGTCGTTACCGACGAGGTCGAGTATATGACCGCTGACGTCGAGGACGAATACGTCGTCGCCCAGGCCAACGAGCCGCTGGACGAGGGCAAGCACTTCATCCGTCCCCGCGTCTCTGCCCGCCGCCGCGACGACATTCTGGAAATCGACGCCGAGAAGGTCGATTACATGGACGTCTCGCCCCGTATGATGGTCTCTGTCGCGACCGCCTGCATCCCCTTCCTGGAGAACGATGACTGCAACCGTGCTCTGATGGGTTCCAACATGCAGCGCCAGGCTGTGCCTCTGATGGTCACCCAGCAGCCCATCGTGGCCACCGGCATGGAGTACAAGGCCGCCACCGACTCCGGCACCGCCGTTCTGGCAAAGAACGACGGCGTCGTCGAGAAGATGGACGCAGACCATGTGGTCGTCCGCAATGAGCAGGGTACCCTGGACAACTACTCGCTGATCAAGTTCGCCCGCTCCAACGCAGGCACCTGCATCAACCAGCGTCCCATCGTCGAGGTGGGCGAGTCCGTCAAGGCAGGCCAGGTCCTGGCCGACGGCCCCGCAATGCGCAACGGCGAGATCTCTCTGGGCAAGAACGCTCTGATCGGCTTCATGACCTGGGAGGGCTACAACTACGAGGACGCCGTCCTGCTGAACGAGAAGATCGTCCGTGAGGACGTTTACACCTCCATCCACATCGAGGAATATGAGACTGAGTCCCGCGATACCAAGCTGGGACCCGAAGAGATCACCCGCGACATCCCCAACGTTTCGGAGGATGCCCTGAAGGATCTGGACGAGCGCGGCATCATCCGCGTGGGTGCCGAGGTCAAGAGCGGCGACATCCTGGTCGGCAAGGTCACCCCGAAGGGCGAGACCGAGCTGACCGCTGAGGAGCGCCTGCTCCGCGCCATCTTCGGCGAAAAGGCCCGCGAAGTCCGTGATACCTCTCTCCGTGTGCCCCACGGCGAGTACGGCATCATCGTGGACGTCAAGGTCTTCACCCCGGAGAACAGTGATGAGCTGCAGCCCGGCGTCCGCGAGGTCGTCCGCTGCTACATCGCACAGAAGCGCAAGATCAGCGTCGGCGATAAGATGGCAGGCCGTCACGGCAACAAGGGTGTCGTTTCCCGCATCCTGCCGCAGGAGGATATGCCCTACCTGCCCGACGGCACCCCGCTGGACATCGTGCTGAACCCCCTGGGCGTTCCTTCCCGTATGAACATCGGTCAGGTGCTGGAAGTCAACCTGGGCTACGCTGCCAAGGCATGCGGCATCAAGGTCATGACCCCCGTCTTCGACTCCGCTCGTGAGAACGACATCGGCGATACCTTCGATACCGCGCGTGAGCTGTGGCACGGCGAGAACGCACCGGCTTATCCCACCAAGCTCCCCAAGATCATGGGCGAGAAGGGCCACATCATCGACTTCTCCAAGATCGAGCTTGACCGCGACGGCAAGACCACCGTTTACGACGGCCGCACCGGTGAGAAGTTCGACAACCGCGTTACCGTCGGTTATATGTACTACCTGAAGCTGCATCACCTGGTCGATGATAAGATCCATGCCCGTTCCACCGGCCCGTACTCTCTGGTCACCCAGCAGCCTCTGGGCGGCAAGGCCCAGTTCGGCGGCCAGC
>OGIS01000885.1_pt1 | contig 14477 bp, 9 predicted proteins | sample 1571821 | NCBI WGS metagenome assembly OGIS01 (sample SAMEA2581965, study PRJEB24529) | metagenome | biome: Human gut stool | place: China | collected 2011
CAGCACGATGCCGTCCATCTGGGATTGCTCCGGGAAGGAGCGGCTGTATTTCCGTTTGGCGATCTCGATAAAAGACTGCACCTCCAGCCGGGGCGTGTGGCGCATGGCAGCGATCTCCACCGTCACCGGGGGGTAATCCAGCAAAGGCACCTTGGTGATGCCCGGGATCACTGCATCGTCCAGACAGGGCACGATGGACATGGCGGTGCCCATGGTGATCATGATCAAAGCCCCCTCAAAGCTGGGGGTGATCTTGCTGCAATCCACCCCCACCTGGGCCAGCTCCTCCAGGGAGGGGCCCTGGCAGGCAGAAAGGAAGCTGTCAAAGGCTCCGGAGGACACCACGCTCTGGCCCTTCAGGTCCGCCAGGTGCAGAGCCTTGCGGTCTGCCAGGGGGCAGTTGGGGTTCATAAGCACATAATAGGCCAGGGAGAACAGGGGCGTAAAGGAGACATCCCGGTCGCTGGAATGCTCAGTAGCGTAAAAAAAGCCGATATCCAGCTGGCCGGACCGCAGTTCCTCCAGAGGGCGGCGGTTGCTCTGGGGGACCACTTCCACCTGGGCGTTGGGGTACTGCCGCTGGTACTCTGCCAGGATGCTGGCAAAGGTGCCGTAATCAAAGAGCTGCCGCAGCCCCACCACCAGATGGGACCGGTCTGCAGCCTGGATATCCTGGGCCTTTTTCAGGGCCTGGCGGCCAAAACTGGTCATCTGCACCATGTCCAGGTAAAAGGACTGGCCGGCGGCGGTGAGCTTGGTGCGCCGGGTGGTGCGGTCGAACAGGTGGAGCCCCGTCTCCTTTTCCAGGGTGTTGATCTGGTAGGTGATGGCAGGCTGGGTGGTGAACAGCCGCTGGGCCGCTGCGCTGAAATTCAGCTCCTCTGCTACGGCAATAAAGCACTCCAACTGGTAAATGGTCATAGAAACAGCTCCCCTCCCTGCAAAACTTGTACTTCTTTTATTATAGCGGATTTCTTTTCTGTGGTAAAGTGGCCATGGATTTATAAACGTTTTTGATAGATCCGGGATTTTTTTCAATTTTACAGCAGAGCGAAACTTTGCTATAATCATGTCAATGTTCAAAACATACGATGGAACAGAAGAAAACGAAGAAGAACCTATTAGAAGAACAAGAAGAAAGAAAGGCAAACTGCTATGGCTAAGATTTCTCGCCGCAACTTTATGCGCGGTGCCGCTATGGGCACCATGGGCGCAGCTGCTGCCGGTCTGCTGACCGCCTGCGGCAACACCGCTTCCAGCACCACCAGTGCTCCTGCTTCCAGCGCAGCATCCTCTGAGGCTGCTTCTGTTGTTACCAAGCCCTCCACCCCCGTGGACGGCAAGTACGTCACCAAGGCTATGGGCCACGAGAGCTGGGTCCATGTGGCTACCACCTTCTTTGAGGGCAAGATCACCGCTTGTGAGGTGCTGTCCCACGAGGAGACCATCGGCATCGGCAACTATGCCTGCTCCCGCATCCCCGCCGCCATCGTCGAGCACCAGAGCATCAACGTGCCCAACCTGCGTGGTTCCTCCATCACCTCCATGGCTGTGAAGGCTGCCGTGAAGGAGGCCATCGAGCTGGCTGGCTACAACGTGGACGACTTCTCCAAGGAAGTCACCCTGGAGACCTCCAACGAGGTCATCGAGGAAGAGGCTGATGTGGTCATCATGGGTGCCGGCACCTCCGGCCTGACCTGCGCCTGCCGCCTGCTGGAGGCTGGCTACAGCGTCATCCTGGTGGAGAAGCGGGATATCCCCGGCGGCTCCATGTCCATGACCTACGGCGGCGTGGCCACCGCAGGCTCCAAGCTGCAGTACAACTACGACGTGGACGGCAGCTTCCGCAGCTCTGCCATGGGCACCCTGGAAGGCATGATGAACTTCTGGCAGACCATGGAGCAGTACCACCGCACCGAGTTCTTCAACGGTGAGATGCCCTACATGACCAAGCAGTACACTGTTGCTGGCGATCTGGTGGACTGGATGTCCAGCATCGGCATCGGCTTCAACACCATGGGCAACTACGAGAGTGCTACCCAGTACGGCGCTTCTACCCCCTACCTGGCTCCCGGCTGCTACGAGGGCGGCGCAGGCTACGCTATGATGTTCATGGCACAGCGTGTGGAGAAGTACGAGAAGGGCAAGATCATCTACTCCACCAGCGTCACCGACCTGATCAAGGACGAAAGCGGCCGTGTGGTGGGCTTCCACGCTAAGGGCGACAACGGCGCAAGCTACACCCTCCGTGGTAAGGCTGTGTGCCTGGCATCCGGCGGCTTTGCCAAGAACCCCGAGATGCTGAAGAAGTACAACCCCGACTACGCTGACTTCTTCTTCAACTGCGCTTCCAGCATGACTGGTGAGGGCATCCAGATGGGTATCGACGCAGGCGGCTATGTGGAGTGCGAAAACCGCGCTCTGCCCGCCTTCCTGTCCAGCTACAAGAGCAAGTTCGAGCTGGCCTTCATCCACCAGTCTGCCCCTGGCATCATGGTCAACGTCCGTGGTGACAACATCGGCAACATCATCTCCGACAACCACTACACCATGGCTAAGGCTAAGCTGAACAAGGACAATGGCGACACCTTCTACTATGTGTTCGACGAGGCTTCTGCTGTGAAGCTCCGGGACAGCGAGTCCTACGGCTTCAACGGCTATGTGGCTATGTTTGAGAAGGGCGAGGCTGTCCACTACGACAGCGTGGAGAAGGCCTCTGAGGAGCTGAACCTGCCCAACCTGGCAGACTCCATCGAGGCCAACAACGCCGCTGCTCTGGCTGGTGAGCCCGACGAGTTCGGCCGCCGCAACTGCCCCTACATCGAGACCCGTGACGGCCTGTGGGCTATCCGCGTGGACCCCACCTTCTACCTGACCACCGCTGGTCTGGCCATCGACACCGATTGCCATGTGCTGAACGAGGAGAAGAAGGCGATCCCCGGCCTGTACGCTGCCGGCGACGTCTGCGGCTCCATCGAGGAGAAGGACGCCAAGCAGTACGGCATGGGCTTTGACGCCGCTCTGACCTACGGCTACATCATGGGCGAGACCCTGAAGAAGGAGATCTGATCTCCCCTTCCGGCACCCTGACACAACGCAAGAAGGCTGCTGCACACACTGTGCAGCAGCCTTCTTTTTTGTTTGTTCTAAAAGGAGAGAGCTTATTCCAGGCCCTTCTGCTGGGCGTATTCCTCCAGCAGTTCCCGCTCCAGGAAGGGGGTCTTGACGCCCTCGCGGTCCCGGTAGGTCTCGTGGCCCTTGCCGATGACAGCGATCAGGTCCCCCTCCTGGGCATGGTCCACTGCATAGTGCAGGGCATCCAGACGGTCGGGTATCTCCACGAACTTTGCATCCGGGTTGCCCTTGTTCATGCCCGTGCGGATATCGGCAATAATATCCTCCACCTTCTCAAAGCGGTTGTTGTCCTCGGTGAGGATGGAGAAATCGGCCATCTTGGCGCAGATCTCGCCCATGCCGTAGCGGCGCAGCTTGGAGCGGTTGCCGCCGCAGCCGAACACCACCACCAGACGGTGGGGGTTGTAGGCCCGCAGGGTGGTGAGCAGGCTCTCGGTGGACACCTCATTGTGGGCGTAGTCCAGCAGGATGGTGAACTTTTTGCTGATGGGCACCAGCTCCACGCGGCCCTTGACCACGCACTTGCCCAGACCGTCGTGGATGGCCTGATCCGGCAGGCCCAGCACCTTGCCCACGGCCAGCGCAGCCAGTGCGTTGTACACGCTGAACTCGCCGGGCATATTCACCTTCACGTCCATCTCGTCCTTGCCGGTGACGTGAAACTTCACACCCAGGAAATCGTGGGTGCGCAGCAGCTCGTAGCCGCTGGCGCGGTAATCGGCCTGCTCGCTGCGGCCATAGGTCACCAGCTTGCAGGTGTGTCCCTCCAGCAGGGCTTCGGTGTTCTCGTCGTCGATGTTCACCACACCCACATCACAGCGCTGGAACAGCTGACCCTTCCAGCTGCGGTATTCCTCAAAGGTCTTGTGCTCACCGGGGCCGATGTGGTCCGGCGAAAGGTTGGTGAACACGCCCACATCGTAGTGCACACCGGCTACGCGGTCCATCATCAGGCCCTGGCTGGACACCTCCATCAGGGCCGTGTCGCAGCCGGCATCCAGGAACTCCCGGAAGGTCTTTTGCAGCTCGTAGCTCTCCGGGGTGGTGTTGGCGGTGTCCTTGTGGCGGCCCATGTAGTAGATGCCGTTGGTGCCGATCATACCCACCTTGCGGCCGGCAGCTTCCAGCACGCTCTTGATCATGTGGGTGGTGGTGGTCTTGCCCTTGGTGCCGGTCACGCCGATCATGGTCATCTTGCGGGAGGGGTTGCCAAAGAGGTTGGCGCTCATCAGAGCCATGGCATAGCGGCTGCTTTCCACCTTCACCACGGTCACGCCCGGCACGGCGCTCAGGTCGATGTCGTGCTGGATGACCAGTGCGCTGACGCCCTTGGCGGCACAGTCTGCGGCAAACTCGTGGCTGTCGCGCTGGGTGCCCACGATGCACACGAACAGCAGGCCCGGGGCCGCCTTGCGGCTGTCATAGATGATGTCGTTGATCTCGGTCTCCGGGCTGCCCTGCACCAGTGTGTAAGGCACACCCTCCATCAGTTGTTCCAATTTCATACAGTCTACGCTCCTCCAAAACATTGATGTGGGGTCACATGGGGTTCTCGTCCTCGTTGGCGGTCATGCGGGCGGGGTCGGTCAATGCAGGCTCCTCCGGCGTCGTGTCCTCCGCCGGGGCGGCCTGCGGGGCCTCTTCGTCGGTCAGGCTGCTGTCCGCAGTCTCCTCCGGCGTTTCCGGCTCCACCTTTTCCGGCACTACATAGCCGGAGGGCAGGACCGGGTCGCCCTGTGCAAAATAGATCTTGCGGGTGCTGCCGGCACTGACATGGCTGAAGTCCAGCCGCCCGGTGTCGGTGGCCGCGCAGCCCTTGCCGTCCTCGTTGTTCAGCATGTAGCGGGCGCGGTCCAGCTTATAATCCAGATCGTTCAGCGTCCCCAGCAGCACGCTGATGCGGTCCTGATACAAAAAGGCGATCTGCTCGGTGTCCGCAAATTCAATGCGGGTCACGTCGCCCCGCATGCCGTACTCGTCCAGCTTGGTCTGCAGGGTCGCCAGCGCGCTCATCTTTGCGTCGGTCTCGTCCACCACGCCGGATGCACTGCTGTCGGATGCGGCACTGGTGCTGGCCGTGCTGTCGGCCTCCGGTGCGGCAAAGCTCAGCTGCTCGCCCGGGGCGGCGGTGGTCGCTTCACCGCCGTACAGGGTGCACAGCCCGTCCGGCTGCGCGGGGTCTGCGGACAGGATCTTGAACTTGTCCGAAAGGGTCAGCCAGCTGCTGCCCGCCTGCACTGCATAGGTGGGGGTGGCTTCGGTCACCTGCACCACCACGGTGTTGGGGTAGTCGCGCACCACGCGGATGGATTCCAGCAGCGGATACTGGCGTTCCAGCTCTGCAGCCTTCGCACCGGAGTCAAAGCTGAAGATGTTTTCCTCCACCTGCACCCCCAATGTCTGCAGGATGCTGTCGGCGGAGTACCCGGCGATCTCGGTCACCTGGGTGCCGTCCGCCGTCTGCACCTGAATGGCGCTGATGCGGAACAGCATGGTCACCGTGAGATACATGCCGATCCCGATGACGCACAGCAGCAGCCCAAATGTTGCCAGACGGCGGAGCCTCCGCCGCCGACGGATGGCGGCACGGGTCAGGCGGCGTTTTTTGCGGCCTTCCCGGCGCTGTGCGTCCCGCTGCGGAGCGGGGCGCAGCTTCTGGTTTTTATTGTACCCCTGTCCCTGCTGCTGCAGGCGGGCGGCAGACCGGCTGTTCTGCGCAGGCCGGCCGTTCCGGTTCGCAGGACGCTGGGCCGGGCGGCGGTTCTGCCCGCTGCTGCTGCGGGGCCGCTGCGCGGTGCTCCTCTGCCCGGCAGGGCGGCGGGCGGCGCTGCCGGTGTCCCGCACCGGGCGCGGCTGGGTGGGGAACTCGATGCTGTTGTCGGTCCGGGTGCGCCGCACCGTACCGTTGGCCGTGCGGGCCGGCGGGCGGCTCAGCGGCTCCCCGTTGAAGCCATAGCGGCTGGTATCGCTTGCCCCGTCGTTCGGGGGCGTGGTTCTCTGCGAAGACCCAGAGGAACGCAGCGAATCCCGGTTCTGGCCATAGGGACGCCCGTTATTGCCGTATTGCTGCATTGTCTGCACCTTCTTTCCGGTTTCTTTCTACGTTCAGGCCTTCTTCACAAGCTCCAGCAGGGCTGCTGCAATGCGGTCCAGGCTGTCGTCCACCGACAGGCTGCGGGCATTGCGGCCCATCTCGGCCAGCTTGCCGGGCTGGGTCAGCATCTCCGAGACGGTCTGCACCAGCTTTTCGCCGGTCAGGTCTTTTTCTTCGATGACCACAGCGGCCCCGGCCTTCTGCAGCTCCATGGCGTTGTAGTACTGGTGGTTCTCGGCCACATTGGGGCTGGGGATGAGCACGGCGGCACGGCCCACAGCCTCCAGCTCAGCCAGCGTCAGGGCACCGGCACGGCTGATGACCAGGTCTGCTGCTGCCAGCAGCTCCGGCATGTTGTTGATGTATTCCTTCACCACAAGGCTGTCGCCCTCAGCAAAGCCCTTCTGCTGTTCCAGGTCCTTGAACAGCTGCACACCGTACTGGCCGGTGGCGTGCAGGTGCAGCACCGGCTTGTGCTCGTGCTGCTCCCAGGCGCACAGGTCACCCACCACTTCATTGACCCGGCGGGCACCCAGGCTGCCGCCGAAGGAAAGGATGACCGTGCGGTCCCCTGCCCCCAGCTGGGCGCGGATGGCGTCGCGGTTCTTTGCCTGGGTGAACACCTCCGGGCGCACCGGGTTGCCCACCACGATGGTCTTTTGCGGCGCACCCAGCTTTTCCACAGCGGCGGGCACCGCGGCAAACACGATGTCCACATCCGGGGCCAACAGCTTGTTGGTCACACCGGGGAAGGCGTTCTGCTCATGCAGCGCGGTGTGGATGCCCATCTTTGCGGCGCAGCGCACCACCGGGCCGGACACATAGCCGCCGCAGCCGATGACCAGGTCCGGCCGGACCTCCTTCATGATGGCCTTGGCCTTGGGGCCGGAGAGAGCCAGATTCCACAGGGTGACGATATTTCGTTTGATGTTGTGCAGCGACAGCTTGCGCTGAAAGCCGGTGATCTCGATGTGGTGGAAGGGGTAGCCCGCCTGGGTCACCAGACGGTACTCCATGCCCTCCTTGCGGCCGGCAAAGTGGATCTCGGCGGTGGGGTCTGCTTTTTTCAGGGCACCTGCAATGGCAAGTGCGGGGTTGATATGGCCGGCCGTACCGCCGGCAGCGATCAGAACACGCATGGTGATTCCTCCTGTTTGTCGTTACTGTTCTGCCCGGGCCGCCCGTGCGTCGGCCAGAACGATGGTCTTTTCTCTGCGGGCAGCTTCCTGCTCGGCCTTTGCGGCCTCGTGCTGGGCGCGCAGCGCTTCCCGCTGCTGGGCCGCCCGCTCGCCGTTGCGGCCGATGTTCACCATCACGCCCATCTCGGCCAGCAGCAGGATCAGGCTGGTGCCGCCCGACGAGAAGAAGGGCAGGCTGATGCCGGTGTTGGGCAGGGTGTTGGTGACCACCGCGATGTTGCAGAACACCTGCCAGGCGATCTGTGCCATGATGCCGATGCCCACCATCGTGCAGTAGAGGTTTTCGGCCCGGTAGGCGATCCACAGTCCCTGCACGATGAACAGCACAAACAGCACGATGATGAGCACCGCGCCCACAAAGCCCAGCTCCTCACACACCACGCTGAAGATGAAGTCGTTGGTGCTCTCGGGCAGCCAGAGCTGTTTTTCCACACTGTTGCCCAGCCCCAGGCCGGTCAGCCCGCCGGAACCGATGGCGTACAGGCTCTGCACGGTCTGGTCGGTCATCTTGCTCAGGTCCTGGGTCCAGCCGTCCAGACGGTCCTGCAGATACGGGATGGAGTCCACATGGGACAACAGCGTTTCCAGCATGAGGCCCGCCGTACCGGCGCCCACCCAGGTCAGGATGCCGCCGCTGCCGGACAACAGCAGGATGGTGCCCACCACGGCCACCGTCAGCACGATGCCGGACATGTGTGGTTCCAGCGCCAGCAGCGCGATCACCGGGATCAGCGGCAGCACCGGGATCACCAGCTGCTTCCACACCCGGACATGCAGCCACTCCCGGAAGTTTATGATCACCATTTTACCGGGGCTCAGCTTTTCCACCTGCGGTGCCTTGGCCGCGAGGCTGGAGCACAGCAGGATCATCTCAAATTTTGCCACCTCCGAGGACTGCAGCGTGAACCCGCCAAAGCGGATCCAGCGGCGGCACCCGTTCAGCGGGGCCATGGTCAGGGTGACCGCCAGCATGGCCAGCACGATGAGGTACCCCGGCACCACCATCCTGCGCAGGAAGCGGTGGTCCACATAGCTCATGGCGAACATGCAGCCCAGACCGATGAGCATGCACAGCGCCTGCTGCTTGATGTAATGGAAGCTGTCGCCCATGCGCAGATAACCGGTGGTGTAGCTGGCGCTGAACAGCATGACCAGACCAAACACCATGATCACCGCCAGCGTGGCCAGCCAGTTGATCAGCAGCCGCGACCACGGCCCCGGGTCCCGCTGGAACACCGAGACCGGTTCTTTTCTTTTTTTGCGAATGGTTGCCATCAGCTCGTTTTCTCCCCTTTTTGTCCAATATCCGGCCCTGTGCCCTCAGCGCACAAAGGCCAGGGCAAGCGCCAGGCCGCATACGCCGAGCGCACACAGCCAGTAAAATACCGTGACCGGGCCCGCGCCCCGGGCTTCCAGCCAGCGGTGCAGCGGAGCCGCCCGGAACAGCGGCCGCCCGGTGATGCGGTGGTACAGGATCTGCAAAAGCACCATGCCGCCCTCTGCCCAGAAGGGCAGAGCCAGTGGGATGCCCAACTCTGCATACCCGATGCACAGCGGCACGCAGCCCAGCACCCCAGCCAGATACAGGCAGCCGCAGCTGCCCGGGCGCAGCTTTGCGGGCGGAAAATTCCACAGCAGAAAGGCCAGCAGTACCCCGGCCAGTGCTGCCGGCAGCACCGCCAGCGGGAACCAGCCCAGCCGTGTTTCCAGCATCATGAGGCCCAGCATGGCCGCAAAGGCCGTGCCGCACACGGTGCCGTCGGCTCCGTCGGCGGTACGGGCACATTCTGCCAGCGCCACCAGCACAAGTCCCCACAGCGCCGGGGCTGCGCCGCCCAGCTCCACATAGCCCGCACCGGGCAGCTGCAGGCCGGTGGGCAGGCAGCCGTTCACTGCCAGCAGCACCAGCACCGCTGCCGCAGCGGCGGCTTCCAGTGCAAGGCGGGGCAGACGCCGCAGGCCAAGCTGTGCGCGGCTGCGCAGGCGGGCGGCGTCATCCGCCAGCCCGATGGCCCCGAAAGCCTGTGCACCGAACAGCGCGATCAGCAGCCGGGTCATCAGCTGGCTCTCGCTGCCCAGCAGCGTGGGCTGTGCGATGCAGGCCGCCGTCCAGCCCACGCCTACGGCAGCCAGTGTGCTCACCATCAGGCACAGGCCGCCCAGCGCGGGCACCCGGCTCTGCACCGGGGTCTGCGGCTCCTGCTGTTCCTGCGGCCGGAAACGTTCCAGCTCCTGCAGCAGCGGTGCCATAAAATTGCCGAGCGCCGCCGTCAGCACAAAGCCCAGTGTTGACGCGACGATCAAGGCGAAACGAATCATTTCTCAGTCTCCAATTTTCGCCAGAATGTTATTCTCTGGCATCTTTCTGCTCTGCGTAGAAAATTTCCAGTGCCTTTTCCAGCGCCATGCCGCGGCTGGCTTTCACCAGCAGGGCGTCACCGGGCTGGATGCGGTTGAGCAGGGCATCCGCTGCCTCGCGGTAGTTGTTGGCGTGCAGGGTCTTCTGCCCCTTGGCGGCGGCCACCACGGCGGTGCGCTTGGCCTGTTCGCCATAGGTCACCAGACAGTACAGGTCGCTCTCGGCGGCCAGACGGCCCAGCTCCTCGTGGGCCTCGCGGCTCAGGTCGCCCAGCTCCAGCATATCGCCCAGCAGAGCAAAGCGGCGCTTGCAGGGGAACTCCTTGAACATGGCCAGAGCGGCCTTCATGCTGTCGGGGTTGGCGTTGTAGCAGTCCTCAATGACAGTCACGCCCTTGCTGTCCACCACCTTCTGGCGGCGGCCGGTCTGCTCAAAGGCGGCCAGGCCCTGGATCACCTTGCGGGGATCGCAGCCCAGACGGGTGGCGGCGCAGTAGGCCGCCAGCGCATTGGCCACATTGTGCTTGCCCATCGCCGGGATCTTGACCACAAAAGTGCCTTCCTCCTGATCCTCCAGCACAAAGCTCATGCCGTCCTTCTCCTGTCGGATGGACAGTGCGCACACATCGGCGCTCTCATCGGCCATGCTGAACCACACCGGCCGCACATGGGCGGGCAGCTTTGCCGCCCGCAGGAACTTGTCGTCGTAGTTCAGCACCAGCGGGGCACCCTCCGACAGGCCGTTGCAGATCTCCAGCTTGGCCTTGCAGATGTTCTCCTGACTGCCCAGATTGCCGATGTGGGACACGCCGATGCAGGTGATGATGCCCACATCCGGGCGGGCAGCGCGGGCCAGACGGTCGATCTCGCCAGCGTGGCTCATGCCCATCTCGATCACAGCGTATTCGGTGGAAGCGCCGATGCGCATCAGGGTGCGGGGCATGCCCAGCTCGTTGTTCTGGTTGCCCTCGGTCTTGATGGTCTCACCAAAGCCGCACAAAGCCGCGTAGGTCATCTGCTTGGTGGTGGTCTTGCCCACGCTGCCGGTCACGCCCACCACCTTGGGGTGGTACTGGCTGCGGTAGTTGGCACCCATCACCATCATGGCGTGGTAGCTGTCCGGGCAGAGGATGGCTTTTTCGGCCGGGACGCCCTCCACCGGGTGGTTCACCACCACAAAGACTGCGCCCTCTTCCAGTGCTTTGGCCGCAAAGTCGTGGCCGTCGAACCGCTCACCGGGAAAGGCCACAAAGATGCAGCCCGGCCGCACCTCACGGCTGTCGGTGGTGACCAGCTCCACTTCCGGGTCGCTGGTGAGGAAGCCGGCAGGCACAAGCCCTGCCAGCAGCTTGCTTGCATGGATCTTTTCCATAGTTCGTTCCCCTCTCGTTTTTCTGGTTCCTTTATCCACAGGTAATGGTAACAATGGTACCGCGCTGGACGCTGGCCCCCACCTCACTGCTCTGGCTCTGGACCACGCCGTTGGCGTCACCCTCCACCACGCAGTTCAGCCCGGCGGCCGCCAGCATCTGGCGGGCAAAGTCTGCACTCTTGCCGGACACGTCCGGCACCTCGGTCAGGCTGCCGTCGTAGGTATCGGTGTACAGATACACGGTGGTGCCGTAGGGCACCTTGGCCCCGGCATGGGGGTACTGGCAGGTCACCAGCGCCGCCGTCTGGTCGGATGCCGACTCCATCAGCTGATGCTTGAGGCCCTTGATGTTCAGCTGCACCTGCGCATTGCTCCACTCGGTGCTGATCAGGTTGGGCACCGTGACGGTGGTCTGGCTGCGGTCCTCGCCATCGGTGGCGATGCCCAGATAGGGGGCCACCTCGCTGATGATGTTGCCGGCCACAGGAGCGGCCAGAATGGACGAATAGTCGGTGCGGGCGTTGTTGGGGTCATCCAGCATCACATAGACCAGGATCTCCGGGTCGTCGGCGGGCAGGACGGCCGCAAAGGAGGCGACCTTCTTGTAGTCACCGTCGGCGCGGCGGTGCATGTTCAGCTGTTCCGACGTGCCGGACTTGCCTCCGATGCGGTAGCCGGAAACGTAGGCGTTCTTGCCGCCGCCGGTGCCGTTGCCCACCTCGTACTCCATCATCTGGCGGATGACATCGCTGGTGGACTCGCTGATGACCTGACGGCGAATGTTGGTGCCGATCTCCTCCACCACGTTGCCGTTGGTGTCGGTGATCTTATCCACCACATGGGGGGTGACCAGATAGCCGCCGTTGACGGCTGCCGCCACGGCAGTGCACATCTGCAGCGGCGTGATGGCCATGGCCTGGCCGAATGCCGAGGAGGCCAGCTGCACCTCACCCAGCTGATTGGCCGAATAATACTTCATCAGGCCGGTCTCGCTGGGCAGGTCCACGCCGGTGCGCTCGGTAAAGCCAAAGGCGTCAAAATAATTGTAGAACTGCTGGGAGCCCACGCGCTGGCCCAGCTGGATGTAGTAGAGGTTGCAGCTCTGGCGCAGAGCGTCGGCCATGTTGATGGTGCCGTGGGCCTTGTGGCCTGCGCAGTGGTAGGTCTGTTTGGCCACGCCGTAGGCACCGGCACAGGTAAAGGTGGTGTTCATGGTCGCCACGCCGGAGTCCAGACCCATGGCCGAGGTGATGACCTTGAACACACTGCCGGGGTAGTACAGCTCGGTGATGGCCTTGTTCTTCCACAGGATATCGCGGTAGGTGCCGGTATAATCCGGGTCCGGGTCCACGATCTTGTTGCCGTTTTCGTCCAGCTTGAACTTCTTCGAGTCATTTTCGTCCCGGAGGTAGATGGTGTACAGCTCCGGCTCTGCGGCCACCTGCTCCTGCAGGTAGGCCAGGTTGGCGCTGTAATCCAGCGGCGTGTTGGGGTCAAAGTCCGGTTTGGAGGCCATGGCCAGGATCGCACCGGTCTTGACGTTCATCACAATGGCACAGCCGCGGTTCTCGACGTTGTTGGCCGCAACGGCCTCCGTCAGGTAGCGTTCCACGATCTCCTGCACGTTCACGTCCAGCGACAGCACCAGATTGGAGCCGTCCTTGGCGGCAAAGGTGGTGGCGTTCTGGTCGGCAATGGCGTTGCCCACCGCGTTGCGCCGGGTGATGGTGCGGCCATCCACACCGGCCAGCGTGGACTGGTAGGATTTTTCCAGGCCGTAGGTGCCCACGCCCTCGCCGTCGGTAAAGCCCAGCACGGCAGCCGCAAAGGCTCCGTAGGGGTAGTTGCGCTGAGAGCTCTTTTCCGTCGAGACGGACACCCGCCCGATGCGGTCTGCGCCGGAGCCCTTTTTGTGCGCCTTGTTGAAACCGGACACATAATCCTCAATGGACAGCTTGACGGCGTTGTTCACCTTGGTGGCCAGCACCACATAGGAGGAATCAATTTTGGACAGTGCATCGTACACGGTCTGGTATTGCTGGGTATATTCCTCCGAGGAAGTGTCCACCGCGTCCAGACTCTCGCCGTCGCCGGAGAGCAGCCGCAGGGTGATGCCCTGGCTGACCTCGGCGCACATGGTCGGGTCAAATGTGCGCACCGTCGTTTTATCGTCGTTGGTGCTGGTGGTGTACAGGATGCTGCTGTAGCTGGGGTCAGCCCAGATGTTCCACACCACGCTGGTGGAAGCCAGCGTAATGCCGTTGGCGTCGTAGATCTCGCCGCGGGTGGCCTTGACCGTGGTGTCCAGCAGCTGCTGCTGGGCGGCATACTGTCGGTACTTGGCACCGTCCCGGATCTGGATGACATACAGGCTGTGGACGACCACGGCCGATGCCAGCACGACCGCCGCCAGCCCCAGAATGCTGCACACGCGCCGGGTGCGTCCGTTGAGCCGTTCCCGCGCAAAGGCCGGGCGCACCCGGTAGCCTTTGCCCTTTTTCTTGTTGGAATCTTGTTGCATGCTGTTCTCCCGCAGACAGGGCGGAGCACCCGTTCTGCCTGCTGTTTTCTTCAGGATATCGGCCCGCGCGGCGGCTGCCCCGGACCGGCTAAAAACCGAAAAAGCGTGCGCTGCCGCACGCTTTCCCGTTTTGATGTTATTTTACGGTGCCCAGAATGGTCACGGCACCGTTGTAGATGAAACTGGTCCACTGCCGCACAGGGGACTGCTGACGCTCCAACGCACCGGACTCGTTCAGCCGGATGTAGGTGATCTGGCTGGGGTCGATCTTCATCAGACCCAGACGGCTGGCCGCTTCTTCCACGCTGGTGATGTTGGTCTTGCTGTTCAGGGTGCTGTTGTAGTAGGTGTACTGGCTCTGGGCACTCACCAGCTGGGCCTTGGCGTCCTGGATCTGATCATTCAGCTCCACCAGCTGGGCCTCGCTCATCAGCAGGCTGATGGCAAACCCGGTGAGCAGGGCTGCCGCCACCAGATGCATGGCATTGCGCAGCGCTGCCTGCAGCGGCGAAAGACGGCGCTTGCCGCCCTTTTCCACGCGCAATGCGGTCTTGCGCTGTGTCTGCGGCGCTTTTCTGCGCCGCGCGGTGTTGTAATCGTATGCTGCCTGACCCATGGTTTCCTCTCCTCCTCACAGGACGCCTGCGGCATCCCTCAGCACTTTTCCAACACACGCAGATGAGCCGACCGGCTGCGCCGGTTTTCTTCCAGCTCCTGCGTGTTGGCTTCAATGGGTTTGCGGGTAATGAGCTTTGCCTAGATCGGAAGAGCGTCGTGTAGGGAAAGAGTGTAGATCTC
>OGIS01000898.1_pt1 | contig 14350 bp, 9 predicted proteins | sample 1571821 | NCBI WGS metagenome assembly OGIS01 (sample SAMEA2581965, study PRJEB24529) | metagenome | biome: Human gut stool | place: China | collected 2011
TCTATTTTTCCTTAATTTATCTTCTCTCCAAGCGTCAAGACCCGCTGCCGCATAGATTGTTATCGCAAACAAATAAGGATAATGATAACGGGAAGTGATCACGAACAAAACCGTTACTGCTGTGCCTAAAACAGGGATCAGAAGATAGATATTCCGCTCTCGTAACAGATCGTGCCGGTTCGTCCAAACGTAATAAAAGAATAGTAAAAGAACCGTGTAATAGACAATGCTTTTCAACGCCAGGGAAACGATTAACTCCATCATCTTCACATTATTACCCTCCGCCTTTGAAAGAACTACTCTAAATCCCATATCCGGCTTTACACGCTCCGTCCAGGTATCTTCACAATACAAAGCAGCCAACTTGAAGGGCAGTTGGGAAACATACTTAAACGGATGCTCCGATATCCAGCGGACTGACGCACGCTTCAGCAGGCTGTCCCGCTCCATGTAGGTATAATCTCCGGGAGGAAGGCAAATATAATTGTCCGGATCATCGAAGCCGTTAAAATTGACTAAACCGTTTGCTTCATCAAAAGAACTCATCGCTAAGTTATAGCCTCCGGACACCGCTTGATAGACAAAATGGCCGGTTCTCTCCTTCGCACTCCGCCCGATCAGGAAAACAGTCAAGACAAGCGGCAAGGCCAATGCTGCATAAGACTGCCACCGGCGCTTTTGCACGATGAAAAGGAGCAAAATCACGAATAAAAAGACAATTGCCAGAGGACGGAACCAGTTAGCCACAGCGATCAGCACGCCGGCGACAGCCACAGGAAACAGCCGGCGAACGTTGCATAGCAGCAGGGCTGTCAATAGTAGGAAAGTAAAAGGCAAATCAGTCAATACAGCTATCGGAGCATATAGGTTCGAAAAAATCAACATATATAAAATAGCAGCGTAATATCCCGTTTTATTCGAAAACATCCGTCCGGCCAACTTCCGTATTTCAAATACCATTGCAATATTCATCAATAAATTCAGCAATCGGACAAAGGAGAAAGATCCGCAAAGATGATAGATCCCGATCAAAAGGTTTACATACCCCGGACCGAAAATAAAATCCTCATATTGGTTATGCACGTCCGGATACCAAGTGCCCCTCGCGATGCATTCCGAAGCCAGTTTCACATAAGCTTGGGCATCATCGTGGTTGGGCATATCCCAGTATTTTATTACCAGGCAAACCTGCAGGATCACCCATATGACAAACATGATCCGAAAAACGACCGGTATTTTTTTCCCTATCATTTCTTTAGCTCTTTTTGGGAGACAAAGATACAGCCTTTTCACCGGTAATCCGCCCGTGATAAATTAATTCTATCTGTACATTCGAGAAACAACGGGACGTATTTGCAACAAAATCAAACTCGGGATGGTTTCATTTTTAAAGAAACATAAAATAAAAACGCATTTAATATGACACGAGATTTTAAAGAAGCATTGAGACACCGCAGAACTTATTACCACATCACGAACAGTTCTCCGATATCAGACGAACAGATCAAAGAAATCATAGACTTCGCAGTCATGAACGTCCCTTCTGCCTTCAACTCGCAATCTACCCGCATCGTATTGCTGTTAGGCAAGAATCATAAAAAGCTTTGGGAGATAACGAAAGAGACATTGAAGAGACTTGTTTCAGCGGAAGTCTTCAAAGGGACAGAAGCTAAAATAGACGGAAGTCTGGCTGCCGGCTACGGAACGATCCTGTTCTTCGAAGACAAAGCGGTAGTTGAACAGCTGCAAGACTCCTTCCCTACTTATTACGACAAATTTCCGGTTTGGGCACAGCAAACATCTGCCATGCACCAGCTGGCGATCTGGACAATGTTGGAAGATGCCGGCTTAGGCGTGTCCCTTCAACATTATAATCCGCTGATCGACGAAACGGTATATGCGGAATGGAAACTCGACCCGAAATGGGAACTGGTGGCACAGATGCCTTTCGGAACGCCGACGGAGGGACCCGGACCGAAAGAGATCAAACCGTTAGACAAAAGAGTCCTGGTTTTCAAGTAAAAGAGCACAAGCATGAATTACGATATTGCAATCATAGGAGGAGGACCGGCCGGCTATACCGCAGCCGAACGGGCAGCCGAAGGAGGCCTGAAAACCGTCCTCTTTGAAAAGAACGCCATTGGAGGCGTCTGCCTGAACGAAGGCTGTATTCCCACAAAAACGTTATTATACTCCGCCAAGATATTGGACAGTTTCAAAACATCCTTCAAATATGGCATTTCACCGGAAGGAACACCGTCTTTCGACATGGACAAGATCATCAGGCGGAAGAACCGGACTGTCAAAAAGCTAACATCCGGTGTGAAGATGCGGCTCACTTCAAGTGGAATCACGATTGTCGAAGGGACAGCCGTTTTGAACGGGGAAACGGATGGAATGATCCGTATACAATGCGGAAACGCCCTTTTCACCGTCAAAAACGTCCTCCTCTGTACCGGCTCCGAAACGGTAATCCCTCCAATCAAGGGACTTTCGGATACAGATTACTGGACTTCGCGGGAAGCGCTCGACAGCAAAGAACTTCCTAAAGAACTTGCCATCATAGGCGGCGGTGTCATCGGGATCGAGTTTGCTTCATTCTTTACCAGCATGGGAGTAAAAGTAAAGGTGATCGAGATGATGCCGGAAATACTCGGCGCGATGGACAAAGAGGCTTCCGTCATGCTCCGGAGCGAATACGCCAAGAAAGGGGTGGAATTTCATCTGAACACAAAAGTGACCGAAGTCAACCCGAAAGAGGTCATTGTCGAAAAAGACGGCAAGACGAATGCGATCCCCGCAGACAAAATCCTGGTCAGCGTAGGCCGCCGGGCAATTACCAAAAATTTAGGTCTGGAAAGCCTTTCCATCGAGACGGACCGCCGGGGCGTCCGAGTGAACGAATATATGCAGACCTCCCATCCGCACGTTTATGCAGCCGGAGATATCACAGGATTCTCGCAACTGGCCCACACGGCCTATCGGGAAGGTGAGGTTGCTGTCAACCATATCCTGGGGAATGAGGAACGGATGGATTACAGGGCTATTCCCGCCGTCGTCTACACCAATCCGGAAGTGGCCGGTGTGGGCAAGACGGAAGAGGAATTGAAGGCAAGTGGAGAATATTACAACCTTGTCAAGATTCCGATGACCTATTCCGGCCGCTTTGTCGCCGAAAACGAAATCGGCAACGGGCTATGCAAGCTCCTGACAAACGTGAACGGCCAGATCATCGGTTGCCATCTGGTGGGAAATCCGGCATCGGAGATCATCGTCATTGCCGGTATCGCCGTCGAGCACGGTTATACGGTCGATGAATTCAAGAAAACCGTATTTCCCCATCCGACTATCGGAGAGGCGATACATGAAAGTCTCTACCTCTGATAATGCTTTATATCAACAATCCATACACGGATGCCTGGTTCAACCTGGCAGCCGAGGAGTATCTGCTCAAGAACTTTTCGGACGACATCTTCATGTTGTGGCAGAACGAACCGTCCGTCATCATCGGTAAGCACCAGAACGCATGGGACGAGATAAACCGAAACTATATTCAGGAGAAGCATATCAAAGTCGTACGCCGTTATTCCGGTGGCGGAGCCGTCTATCACGATTCCGGCAACCTGAATATCACTTTTATACAAAACAGCAAGGAACTCGCATCAGGCATATTCACAGCCCGGCTGATCGCCTTCCTTGCCACATTCGGCATCCGGGCAGAGGCTGACGAGCGGCAGGCACTCACAATCGACGGGTTGAAAATATCGGGCAGTGCGCAATCCATCCACAAAGGAAGGATCTTGCACCACGCCACCCTCCTTTTCTCCACCGACCTGTATCGCCTGACGACCGCCCTCAAAAATACAGAACGGAAACCGGAAAAAAAAGAAATGAAGCCCGCTCCTTTTTATGTCAAATCCGTAAGAAGCCCGGTCACCAACATATGCACCTATACCCGTAAAGCGGTATCTATCGGAGAATTCAGAGACGCACTCCTGAACTATTTTACAGAAAACAAGACGGACACCCGTCCCTATTCATTCACTGAAGACGATTTGAACGCCATCCGGTCCCTACGTGACAACAAATACGCGACGTCGGCCTGGAACTTCAATATCAGAACATAAAATACACATTTAAACTATGTCGACATTTGAAATAAAAATGCCCAAACTGGGCGAAAGCATCACTGAAGGGACGATTGTCTCCTGGTCCGTCAAAGTAGGCGACGCTGTTCAAGAAGACGATGTCCTCTTTGAAGTGAGCACCGCCAAAGTCAGTGCGGAAATACCCTCTCCGGTTGCAGGAAAGGTGCTCGAACTGCTGTTTTCCGAAGGCGATACGGTGGCCGTCGGTACAACCGTCGCCCTGATCCAGCTGGAAGGCGAAGAGGGAGAAGCACCCGAAAGTACCACTCCTGCCGCAGCTAAAAGCGACGAAAGCACAATGGTACAGTCTGTACCGGCAGAACCCGCCCAGCCCGTCAAATCATCCAAGGAAGAAGACGGAAGATGGTATTCTCCCATCGTGCTGAAATTAGCACAGGAAGCCAAAATATCGCAAGCCGAACTGGACGCGATTCCGGGAACCGGCTACGAAGGACGACTCAGTAAAAAAGATATTAAAGATTATATCACGACCAAGAAAAGTGGCATCATCCCACAAAGTGATACCGAAAACTTGCGTCAACCGTCGACGCAGCCCACCATCTCCGATCGACGTAACCCACCTTCTCCGGTCGATGGTGTCCACCATCACCAACCGACGCAGCCCACCATCGACGATCGACGCAACCCGGCATCTGTCACCGAAGACGAAACGGTCGAAATGGACCGCGTTGCCCGTATCATATCAGACCATATGGTCATGTCGAAAAAAGTGTCTCCCCACGTTACAACTGTTGTCGAAGCCGACGTCACCCGTCTGGTAAAATGGCGCAACCGCACGAAAGACGCATTTTTCAAACGTGAAGGTGTAGCACTCACTTTCATGCCTGCCATAGCGGAAGCTACAGCAAAGGCACTGGCTGAATTCCCGCACGTGAACGCTTCGGTCGACGGCTACAAAGTCATTCTGAAAAAGCATATTAACCTGGGTATCGCCGTGTCGCTACCCGACGGTAACCTGATCGTACCGGTTATTCATGATGCAGACAAGTTGAATCTGAACGGCCTTGCTGCCAACATCGACACTCTTGCCGCCAAAGCACGCACGGGTAAGCTGATGCCAGACGATATACAAGGCGGAACTTTCACGATCACCAACTTCGGTTCGTTCAAGAGCCTGTTCGGTACGCCGATCATCAACCAGCCACAGGTAGCCATCTTAGGCGTCGGCTTCATCGAAAAGAAACCGGCCGTCGTGGAGACACCCGAAGGAGATACAATCGCAATTCGCCACAAGATGTACCTGTCCCTGTCGTACGACCACCGGATCATCAACGGAGCACTGGGTGGAGAGTTCCTGCGACGCGTAGCGGATTATCTGGAGAACTGGGATAAATGATGATTTATCTGTTACTTTTGGCTTGATCCAAAAGTAACCAAAAGATCAAGGCTTAAGCTGCTTCGCTACTTCGTTCCCTCCGTTCGCTGTCGCGTCTGAAACTCGCTTCGCTCAAACAGCAGACGCTCCGGACGCTCACTGCGGTCTCTGCGCTTTACGCTCACCAGCTTAGGCCGGAGATAGAGCCTAACGGCTCTTCAGGGATTGCCAATGCTGCCTGCTCCTTTGTGATCCCGCATCAAGTGCGGGAACAGGCTTGTCCCCGTGCCCCGCACGGGGCCGCAAAAGAACGATCAGTATCGGCAATCCCAAAAGAAAGCGGAGCTTTCTTGGAAAGGCCTAAGCGGACGGGCGTCAAGCGGAGGGTAAAGACGAAGCGTCCGGAGCCTGCCCTGTTTGAGCGAAGCGAGTTTCGCAGGCGACAGCGTAGTCTTTGCCCGGAGTAGACCGGACGGTTAAGCCTTGACTTTTTGGTTACTTTTGGGTCAAGCCAAAAGTAACATATCACAAAACAATTAAAACAACACACAAAATAATCAAGTATGAAACGATACGATATAAAAACGACCGATACCGAGACCCTCCGCAAATGGTATTACCTGATGAGTCTCGGCAGGGCGCTCGATGAAAAGGCGCCTTCTTACCTGCTCCAGTCCTTAGGCTGGTCCTATCATGCCCCTTATGCCGGGCATGACGGCATCCAGCTCGCCATCGGGCAGGTATTCCACCGGGGAGAGGATTACCTCTTTCCCTACTACCGCGATATGCTGACCGTCCTGTCTGCCGGAATGACGGCGGAAGAAATCATCCTGAACGGCATCTCGAAAGCGACCGATCCGTCCAGCGGCGGACGGCATATGTCCAACCACTTCGCCAAGCCGGAGTGGCATATCGAGAACATATCCTCGGCGACCGGGACACACGACCTGCACGCCGTAGGTGTCGCCCGTGCAATGGTTTATTACGACCATAAAGGCATTGCGATCACCTCGCACGGTGAATCCGCCACTTCCGAGGGCTACGTCTACGAAGCCATCAACGGGGCGAGCAACGAGCAGCTCCCCGTTATCTTTGTCTTGCAGGACAACGGCTACGGCATCTCCGTCCCCAAAAAGGATCAGACGGCCAACCGCAAGGTAGCCGACAACTTCTCAGGCTTCAAGAACCTGCGCATCATCCACTGCAACGGAAAAGACGTTTTCGACTCGATGAACGCCATGACCGAAGCCCGCGAACATGCGATCAATACGCATAATCCGGTGATCGTCCATGCAAATTGCGTACGCATCGGCTCCCATTCGAACTCCGACAAGCAGACTTTGTATCGCGATGAAAACGAACTTGCCTACGTGAAAGCAGCCGATCCGCTGCAAAAATTCCGCCGTATGCTGCTCCGTTACAACCGCTTGACCGAAGAGGAACTGAAGCAGATAGAAGCACAGGCAAAAAAAGACCTGAGCACAGCCAACCGCAAAGCGATGGCGGCTCCCGAACCCGATCCTGCAACGATCTTTGACTATGTCTTGCCCGAACCTTACCTGCCGCAGAAATATACAGACGGCACACACAAAGAAGAAAATGGCGAAAAGAAAACACTGGTAACCGCAATCAACGAAACACTGAAAGCAGAATTCCGCCATAACCCGGATACATTCCTGTGGGGACAGGACGTGGCCAACAAAGACAAAGGCGGCGTGTTCAACGTCACCAAAGGCATGCAACAGGAGTTCGGACCGAAGCGTATCTTCAATGCTCCCATTGCCGAAGACTACATTGTAGGCACGGCCAACGGCATGTGCCGCTTCGACCCGAAAATACATGTCGTGGTGGAAGGAGCCGAATTTGCCGACTACTTCTGGCCGGCCATCGAGCAATATGTCGAATGTACACACGAATACTGGCGAAGCAACGGACAGTTCACCCCTAACCTGACACTCCGCCTGGCATCGGGCGGTTATATCGGCGGAGGGCTCTACCACTCGCAAACGATTGAAGGGGCACTGACCTCCATTCCGGGAGCCCGCATCGTCTATCCTTCTTTTGCCGATGATGCGGCAGGACTGTTGCGCACCAGCATACGTTCGAAGGGCTTTACCGTCTTTCTCGAACCGAAAGCGCAATATAACTCGGTCGAAGCAGCCGGTTTTGTGCCGGAAGACTTCGAAGTTCCTTTCGGGAAAGCCCGTATCCGCCGGCCGGGCAGCGACCTGAGCGTGATCACATATGGCAATACCACGCATTTCTGCCTCAGTGTCGCCGAGAAGCTGAAGAAAGAGCATAACTGGGACGTGGAAGTCATCGACATCCGCTCGCTGATCCCACTCGATACGGAAACGATCTTCGCTTCCGTGAAAAAAACCGGCAAGGTGCTGATCGTACATGAAGACAAAGTGTTCTCAGGTTTCGGAGCGGAAATAGCCGGTATCGTCGGCACGGAAATATTCCGATACCTGGATGCTCCGATCCAACGCGTCGGTTCTACCTTTACCCCTGTCGGTTTCCATCCGGTCCTCGAAAAGGCGATCCTGCCCGGAGAAGAACGGATCTACAACGCAGCAAAAGCATTATTGGAATATTAATGAAGAGGGTATATCAAAATCTTCTTGTCCCCGCGCTTGATGCGGGGCCGCAAAAGGACAGACCTTATCAATCAGATTTTATAGGGCCGGTTTTAATGCGATCCCGCGAGGGACGCGGGAACAGGATAGTTTTGACACACCTTCTATAAACAACATACAAAATGAAGAAAATAGGTTTATTCTATGGTGGCACAACCGCTAAAACAGCCGTAGTCGCCTTGAAAATACAAGAAGCATTCGCAGAAAACGAAGTCGTCCTGATCCCGATAGAAGGGGCGACACGCAAGGAGTTCGAATCGTTCGACAATATTATTGCCGGAACTTCCACCTGGTTCGACGGAGAACTGCCGACTTACTGGGACGAGTTCATGCCGGAAATAGAATCCATCGACATGACGGGCAAGAAAGTCGCCCTATTCGGGCTCGGAGACCAAGAACGCTATCCCGACAATTTCGTCGATGGGATCGGCATTCTGGCGGAAGCCTTTACCAAAAGCAATGCGGAACTGATCGGTTTCATGCCTGTCAACGACTACCATTTCACCCAATCACGGGCCGTTAAGGAAGGGCATTTCCTGGGACTTCCCCTCGATATCGAGAATCAGTCCGAACAAACGGAGGAACGGATACTGAAATGGGTGGCGAAACTGAAAAAGGAGTTTCAATAATATTTGCATTTGTTTCTGCTCTTGGCAGGGAGCTGTGTCGAAGCAAAATTTTGCTTACTAATAGATATAATTTAGGCACGGATTTCACGGAAAACACGGAAAAAATAAATTCATCCGTGTAAATCCGTGAAATCCGTGCCTAAAAAGATTGTGATAAAGGTGTTTTCCGATTACTGCAAGCGACGAATGCCCACCGCCTTATTATACTGGGCGAGAGACGCTTTCTGCTGATACCAAGTCTGAATCAAGCTGCTATAGGACTGAATCCAGGAAAGCTGGGCGGAAAGGACATCGAGGATCGGAAGTTTTCCCTCTTTATAGCTGAACGTATTCAGGTCGAGATTTTCCTCAGCGATCTTGCAGGCTTCTTCGGCAACATCGATCTGCTTCGTGTTTTCCGTCAGGCTGGTCCAGGAATTGGCTACCTCCTGGGAAATCTGGTCGCGGGTGTAATCCATAACATATTCCTTACTGCGTAAGATAGCTTTCTGAGAATTCACCTCTTTGAAACGGGCTCCCCAACGAAACAAAGGTATCTTCAGGGAGGCGAACACGGCAGGTGTCCAAAGCTGGTCGGATCCTTTCACGTTCAACATCGGAGTGCCCCAGGTTCCCTGAAAACCGATAGCCAGTGTCGGATTATACTTTGCTTTTGACAAGTTGATCTGCCGCTTCTGGTATTCAACATTCAATCGGGAGATCGTAAAGTCCGGCCGGTTCTGCAAAGCGGCCTCTTCCCCTATGTGCATCGGCAACGGCTGCACCGTCGTGATGGCATCGGCAATCTCCACCGGTGTCATAGGAGGAACACCCATTAGCACATTCAGGTTCTGCAAGGCGATCTGATAATCTTTGTACGCAGCGCTTTTGTTCAATTCCGCTTCTTTCAAACGGGACTGTACCTGCAAGAGGTCGGTCTTACTGATCTGCCCGTCATTGAAACGGGTTGTCAGCACGTTTGCCAATTCCTGCACAATATCGACATACTGGCACATGACATCGTACATGCCTTTACGGGCAGCAGCAGACCAGTAGTTCAGGTCGGCGGCATACACGATATTATCCGTCGTCAGGTCTTCCGCCTCGGAAGCGATCTGTCCCTGTATCTGGGCGGCCTTGTAATTGTTGTAGATTTGTCCGCCGGCATAGATCGGCTGACTTACGGTAGCTCCCAAACTATAGGTGTTATGATCCATTTCGACAGCCATGCCGGGGCCGAAATCCAAATCGTACTTATTGATACGGTACTGGTAGCTGCCGGAGAAATCGACAGCCGGGAAGAAAGCGGTCTTGGCCGCCTTGATAGCATGCTGCATCGCAATACGCTCTTCCGCACTCTGTTTGATCTGGCGGCTATATTCAAGCACTTTCTGCTTGTAGTCCGCAGCCGTGACGGGCTTTTCCTGTGCTCCCACCGATAAAGCCCCCAACAGCATACAACCGATAATTATTTTATTTCTCATACTCATTATACCGATTTAATCTTAAAGAATATACAATAGGTCACCGGAAGCACGAAGATGGTCAGGATGGTCGAAACGAACAGACCTCCCATAATCGTCGCCGCCATACCGGCAAACATGGCATCGCCCAACAATGGCAACATACCCAAAATCGTTGTCCCCGATGCCATCGTCACCGGAACGATACGCGTCTTGGTTGCCTCGATCACCGCATTGACCGGCGCCAGACCACTGTCAAGCTGCAATCCTATTTCGTCCACCAGCACGATCGCATTCTTGATATTCATACCGATCAGACCTAACAGACCTAACATGGCAAAGAAATCGAGCGACTTGCCAAACACCAGCAACCCCAATACCACACCGATGAAGATCAGAGGCAACATACACATAATCAAGACCGGCTTCCGGTAGTATTTCGGGAAGAGGAACAACAGGGTGAGATAGATCAGACCGAACATCAACGGAATATTGGCAGCAATCGCCTTGTTACCTTTATCCTGTTCAGACTGTTCGCCGAAGTATTGCAGTTTGTATCCTTCGGGAACCTGCACCTCTTGCTGGATATCCTGCCACAACTGGCTGAAAGCAGCCATCGTATTGGCTCCGCGTTTCGGCTCGCACTGCATCATCATATAACGCTGACGATTATAACGCTTCACGACACTGTACTCATAATCGAGCGAGAAGTCGTCGATCACCTGCTCCACTTTGACAGAACGCCCCTTGGCGCTGTAGACAGGCAAAGTCTTGATATCGTTCAGGTTCATCGAATCGCGATCGGCATCTTTCAGCAGGATCGGCATAAACACATCTCCTTCGCGATATTCGCCTAAAGGCACGCCATTGGTTGCCGAACGAAGCGAATAAGCCATCTGCTGACGGGTGATACCTAAACGGAGACCTTTTTCCTGCGAGTACAACGGCTTCCATACCGGAACCTTGTTTCCCCAGCTGCTGCGCACTTCCATCACCATGTCGTTCTTGCGGGCGATTTCTTGTGCACGCTGTGTCAGAGCCACCAACGTATCGATATTATCGCCAACAAACCCGATTTCAATTGCAGCATCAGGCACAGGAGACAAAGCAAACAAAGCTGAACGGGTCAAAATATCCGGATAGTTGGCGACCATATATTCATAGAACTTGTTTTCCTCGCTCTGTGCATCTTTCGCGTCCTTGGTTTCGATCAGGACATTGGCGAAGTTCGGCTTCGGACCGATAGACGAACTTGCCAGATAATAACGTACCGGCGAACCTCCCAGCGTGAACGAATAAGATTTGATCTTATCATTATTCTTGAGATACTCTTCTATCTTGATCACATTCCTTTCCACATCGTCGATCCCATACCCTTCCGGGAAGATCAGGTCGGCACGAAAATAGGGCTTGTTCATGATCGGGAAGAAGCTCTGCGGCATAATGCTCATGATGAACAAAGACAAGAACAAGGTTGCCACCACCGAAGTAAGCGTGAGATAACGACGTTTGATCAGACGTCCCAGCACATTTTCAAACTTATGGTACAGTTTGGTGTCATAGGGATCTTTGGATTCACCCGGTTTCGCCTCCTTCAAGATGAAATTCCCGAAAGTCGTCGTTTGCGTCAAAGCCAATATCCAACTTAACCCCAAGGATACACCAAGCACGATAAACAATGGCTTGACAATTTCGGCCACCGAAGCTGGCGCCAAATACATCGGCAAGAAAGAACAAACAGCGATAAAGGTCGCACCCAACAATGCCCACTGCGGTTTGGTGGCCCCATCGACCAGCGCCTGATAGCGTGACAGACCGCGCTTGATACCGACCTGCGCATTATCGGTCACCACAATCGCGTTATCCACCAGCATACCCATCGCTATGATGAAAGCAGCAAGAGACGTACGGTTCAGCCCGACACCCCAGATCAGCATAATCAGCAACGTTCCGCCAACCGAGAATAGCAGTGAACTACCCACCAGCATACCTGCACGCGATCCCATCACAAGGAAGATAATCACGATAACGATGAGCAACGATTCGATCAGATTCAGGATAAATCCGTTATTCGCCTCGTTGGCAATCTGATTTTCCGGATAGATGGTTTTCAGTTCCATACCGATCGGGAAAAGCTGTTCCATCTCTTTCAAATGTTCGGCAACAGCGTCACCGACAGCCACCACATCATCTTTCGCACCCGTAGCCACACCGATACCGATGGCCCGTTTGCCATCCACACGCATCAGGTTGGAAGGCGGGTCCATATAGCCTCGTTCGATGGTTGCGATATCACCCAGGCGTACTTCGCCTCCACCCTTTGTCACGATCAGCTGGTCGCGTATATCCTCTATACTTTTATAAGTACCTTCGGCACGTACACGAAGCTGGTAGGTCCCGGTCATGATCTCACCCGTATTGACCAACAGGTTCTGGGTTTGCAGGACTTGCTGAATCGAATTCGGATCGATCCCCAAGTTCGCCAACTTGGGAACCGAGATACGCACATTCACGACCTGCGTCTGTTCCGCAAACAGATAGACCTTCTGCACACCCTGAATAGGAGTCAGCTCGGTCTTGATCTTCTGCGCCCAATCGCGCATATCGTCGTAGGTAAAACCTTCGTCGGCTGTCAGGGCGTAATAGATACCGAACACGTCCCCGAAATCATCACTCACATTGATGGCAGAGGCGCCACTCGGAAGGCGAGGCTGTATGTTAGCCACCTTACGACGCAATTCGTCCCACTTGACCGGCATATAATCCGGGGCCAAAGTCGGCTGCAACTCAATCGAGATCTTCGACATGCCGAAATAAGATTCAGACTTGATCTGAAAAACATCCGACATGGACTGAATTTCCCTCTCGATAGGTTCCGTTATCAATTTTTCTACCTCCTGAGGAGTAGCACCCGGATATTGCGTAACCAAAACAGCCTGCTTGATTACGAAAGGCGAGTCCTCCTTCTTCGGCAATTTAAAGAAAGAATATATACCTCCTATCAGCATGATAGCCAAAAAGAAATATATAATCTTCTTATTCTCTAAAGAATATACTGGAAGATTCATTATTTATCAGCTTAATCTGTTAATACTTTTACCTGTTGTCCTTCAACCAGGCGGGTAGCCCCGGCGGAAACGACCTGGTCACCGGCTTTCAGCCCTTTGGTTATTATAACATTGTCTTTTCCTACCAGTCCGGATTCTTCGATCTGGCGACGTTCCACCTTTTGCGACTGGGCATTATAGACAAAGACAAATTTGTCGTTATTTTCTTCACTCGCTACAATAGCGGAAAGAGGCGCCAACACCGCTCCCTCGTTAAAGCTTGCACTCTCAATATGCAGCACCACGCGACAGGAGAAGCCGACAGCCACTTTGTATTTGTTCAGATTAAATTCGGGATCGTCGATATATAGGAAAACGGGAACGCCGGAACCATCGGGAGACGCTTCCACATATTCCTTCACTTTCGCTTTGAAACGGATTCCCTTGTAGTTATCAAACTCCACATAGATCTGATAAGGAGTCGAGAAATAGGTAATGTTCGTTTCAGGCATCGTATACTGGATCTGCAACTTGTTCGGGTTAATCAGGCAAACGATCCCTTGCCCGGCCTGTACCTTCTGATAATTCTCGACATATTTCTTCTGGATAAATCCATCGAACGGAGCACGCAGTTTCGTTTGTTCCAGCTGATTCTGCGCATATTCGAATGCAGCCTTTGCATTCGAATAGGAAGCCTCGGTCGTTTCATATTCCTGCTTCGAAATAGCCTGTTTGGATAACAGCTTCTTCGCACGTTGCAACTGTGCTTCGGCAGTTTGAAAAGAGGCTTTTTTCGCTTCATATTCCCATTTGAAATCCTGAGGGTCGATCTCTGCCACGACCTGTCCCGTACGGACTTTTTGTCCTTCATCCACCTTCAGCGAAATCAGCGGTCCGGACATTTTAAAGGCCAGATCACTGAACTGATCCGGCGATACGACACCGCTAAACGACTTTTCCACAAGATTCAATGAGGTCACTTCCGCCAACTTTACCGGACGGGGACCTTGCTCCTTCACCGGCGGCTGACTACACGACATCAATGCTGCCAATACAAAAACAGGGATTAATTTACCATTCATGATAACTTGCATTTAGTTATTTATTAT
>OGIS01000915.1_pt1 | contig 14221 bp, 8 predicted proteins | sample 1571821 | NCBI WGS metagenome assembly OGIS01 (sample SAMEA2581965, study PRJEB24529) | metagenome | biome: Human gut stool | place: China | collected 2011
GTTTTCTATGGGCTTTTTTATCTCTTATTTGCGACATGTTTGCGACACGTCTTATTTGGCGATAAGGTACAACTTAGATTGATATAAACCATTTAAAACGAGAAGAATATGCCAAGAGGAAATTACACCATTCAAAGAAGTTGCGAGGAGTGCGGTAAAATCTTTACTCCTCCCACATACATCGTCCATACCTTAGTTTCTCGATCGTCTGGAAAAATCTTCAAATATAACTATTGTGATAATAGCAATGAGTAAAGCGAATCCTAATAGTATTGCCATGTGAATGCTCTCTTTATGGTTTTACAATAATGCGCCAATAGCCTGTCTTATCTGACCCTTCATGTTTAAGGATGCCATACTCACGAAGAATTTTAATGTTCTTCTCAATGGCTCGTTTGGACACGCCTATTTTAAGCGACATGGATTCTGCTGTCATAGACGGATCTGATATAACCAAGTCTATTATTCTTTGTCCTGTTCGATTGACATTCTTCGGTAATTCATTGTTTCCACCGAATTTTTTGACCGAACTATTGTCGTTTACACCGAACTTTTTCTCCGAACTTTCATTGTTTACACCGAACTTTTCAGCCGTACTATTTACCCTTTCTGCCACTTCTTCTACGGGCATTCTTCCATTTTCTCCCCAATTCAAATTATAGAATGTGGTATAGAAAGTTATAGCTTCCGTTTGGTATTGCGGTTCTTTGCCTTGTAGGAAATTGGGCAGTTTTTCCGTAAGTTCTCGCATCTTACGTAAACCCGATCCACGTTTCTCCATATAGTCCAACTGTGTGAACACATCCGCAATGACTGGGTTACGACGCATGGACGGAACTTTGTATATGTCACAGTCTTGAATTTGTGTACCGTCAAACATAGCACCGGGTGATACTAGTTCTACGCGGTCATCATAAATGTCGATATGTACTTCGCCACCTATTACCGTATAATCTCTATGGATAAGGTGATTTACCAATCCTTCAAAGATGGCACGGTCAGAGTAGTCGGGGAGGTTCAGGCGATAGTTCGGCATCTTTACCCAGCCGCTCATGGTGTAATTTTTGATGAAGTCCATACCATATTTCAATAGCAATACAAGGTTAGCCCGATGCTCTACGGAACTGATGGCATCATCTTTATAAAGTCCCGTCCAACGGGTACAGAAGATGCGGGATTGGAATACGGTGCAGTTATCTACAAACAACAGTCCAGCATTGGTAAGTTTACCGTCGGGAGTTACTAGACCGAATGATTCCAAATACTTGTCATTCCATTCCTGATGGGTTTGCTCGCGGAATGTATTGGCAAGGATGATGAAAGAGTGCTTGCTGGCATCCACTTGGGTAGGAAGAGAATCCCACGTCATGTGCGTGCCTTTCAATACCAACGAAAGAAGTTGTTGAGAATTACATTCCACGCTTTCATTGCCAATTCGCATATATGCGGTACGTGTTCCATCCTGATAGTAATAATAGGGTGTAAGCGTTCCTGCCTTTACTTTCACTTCAAGCAAGGTATGTCCTTCGTGTTCTATCGGAATAAGTTGAACTTCCGGTACGGGGTCAAGTCTTGCCTTTATCATTTCACTGATAAAATCAGCATCGGCTTGTGGATTCTCCAAACCTACAATTACGCCGTCATCATTCACTCCATAAAACAAACTGCCACCATCCGTATTGGCAAATGCCGACACGGATTTAAGCCACGACTTCACTTTCTTACGCTCCAACATTTCCTTGAAATCGTAAGCTGAGCATTCCGCTATCAATGTATTGTTATGTATCTGCATAGTTTCCTTATTGTTGTTTGGGTATAACACCCCAATATCATACACAAAGGTAAGGATAAAGCCGAAGAATCTGTTAACAACTTCGCTTTCTTTTGATTTTTATGCGTTTACATCTCGTTATTTATGAATAAAAATCGTACTTTTGTGAACAAGAGCGTGTGTTGCTTATGAATGCTTATTTTCGGTTTTGCGTTTAGAAGTTTCTTGCGATACTTTTCTTTATATTTGGTATTATCGGGAAAGAAGTAAATCGGCTAATAGAACCGCTGTTTCTGGTTCATCTTTCGGTGCTTCTTTAGGTTTCCATGCTACAACGAATCGAACAGAGGCAGATTTTACTTCATATCCTTTTTCTTTCCATTCTGCCAATGTATTCTGCATATTTTGTGATAATTTGGCTACTGGTTTATTGGTTAAGGAATCATACAAGACGAAATAGTCGTAGTTTAAAAGATCTCCGCCTCTTAATGCCAATACCTCTCGTTTAAGTTTTCTGAAGAATCCCAGATAGACATCTTTATGAGAGAGTTGTAGAACAATCTCTTCGGGCATTACATACTCTTTGGAGTCAATAAAATGCTGGTCTACATTTAAATGATTAAAACAATTGCTATTCGTATGTATAGACAGTCTGTTTTTTGCACGTGTTATTCCCACGTAGTATCGACGCATCAGGTGAGCATCTTTCAAATAATTGTCAGATATAAGCATATATACGTTGTCGAACTCTTTGCCTTTGGCTTTATGAATGGTCGATATCACGACATCTGTACCTGAAACATCACAGAAATCTTCTACCGATGATTCAAATACAAACTCTTTGAAGTCACTAAGGTATTTTACTTTGTTGATTTGTTCAAATAGTTCCACACAACGCTTTACATACACCAAACTTTGACTTCCGTTGTAAGTGGAAAAAGTGGTATGTTTGGCATCTTCCCATAATTCTTCCGGAATCAGGGGTGTTTTTGTCCGTTTGTCTATATATCTTAGGAAATATCTTATTTCGGCCATATTCCAAAAACGGAAACCATCCATAGATTGTACTAACTTGCTGTTTATTCCATATTTTCGTAAGAGAGCTACTAATATTACAGCTTCTTCGTTTGTCTGGGTGAGTACACACGAAGTGCCATTCGTCTGATGTTGGACTAATTCTTCAACGAGTGGCTGATACATATACTTTGATTGATAGTATGTCACTCCAACCCAACCATTCTCTTTTCTCATAGAGGTGATTGGGATGCTTTTCATTCTTTTACTGATACTTTTCACAAATCCGTTGGCGAAATTCACCAGATGTTGCGCACTGCGATAATTCTCAGTCATCTCGAAAAACTTACTTCCGGGTTCCTTTGTCAGCCGGTACATATATTCGGAATTAGATCCGCGAAATTCATAGATATTTTGGTCATCGTCGCCTACTGCTATCATGCGCATCTCCTCGTTATTGGTCATTAGGGCCTTTACAAGCTTATATTCGTCAGTGCTCATGTCTTGAGCTTCGTCTATGACTAGCACCGTCTTACCAATTTTGTTAGGTTCCACTTCTCCCTGATTAATCATTTCGGTAGCTTCTGCAACGACGTTTTTAGTATCTTCAAGATTTCCTATTCTTCCTAAAAGGTCAAAGCAATAAGAGTGAAATGTCTTTATCTCAACAAAGTGGGCGGCGTTGCCTATCAGCTCCATGAGTCTTTGTTTGAATTCGGTTGCGGCTGCCCTTGAAAACGTTAACATCAGAAGTTGTTCATGTTTTACATCTTCGAGCAGTAAGAGTGATGCGAGTTTGTGAACTAGCACACGTGTTTTTCCGCTACCGGGACCTGCTGCGACAACGATGCAACGTGAATCTTTGTCGGAAATGATTTCCATTTGTCGCTTGGATAATTGACCGAATAATTGCTTGTATTTCTGTGGTGTCAAGTTACGCTGTATTTCACTGACTCTTTCCCCCTTGAAGTATTTTGTGATAAACTTCTTGTAATCCATTTGGAAATAGTCTTGAACATATTGTAAGGCCGAATTGTAATCTCTTACCATCAAGTTGGCATATTCCCCCACAATATGAACTTGTTGAATCTTCTGCTTGTAGAATTCATTAAGCATTTGGTAGTCATCCTGCTTGTATCTCGATTTATTGTCCTTAATTCTTTGAATATTCATAGCATTATAAAGGACCAGGAAACCTCCTTCGAGTTTCAGTGCACCAATTTTCGACAGATAAAGAAGTGCTTCCTCCACGTCTTCCAATTGTATGTTGTCAAGCTCGCTGAAAAGGGACTGGGGATTTGACTTTATTTGATTTAGAAGTTCTACTACAGAAAACTGAACAGCTTTGTTTTGTGAGATTTGCTTTTCTGTATCAGCAGGCAACTTATATAGCCATTCCACTGTGAAAAGGCTTATTTCCAATCGCTTTTCAAAACGTTTGATGGTTGATTCCATATCTGTTTGACGGCTGATTTCCATATTATGGACCGCATCTTCTTTCTTACGGATATATCCCTTGATTGTGAGGAAATAGAGTAACGTTCGGATGTCTTTTTCTTTAGATGTATTGATACCGTCGTTTGTTGCATCGTCATTCAGTTGCTTGCATGATATACGTAAAGATTTGTCAGGAATATGATTGAGGATGTATTGTTCAAGTTTCGCAAAACGTTCGAGGAGCGTGCGCGATTTTCGTTCCGATTCACCGGTATCTAACAAATAGGCGGATATGTCTTTACTGTCTGCCAATATACCTTCTTGTCGCATTCTCTCCACAACAGATATGATTTCACTCTTGCTTATCCCCAGTATATCTGCCAGATAATCAATTCGTGATTCAGCTTCTGAATCTTGGGCTTTGGCAATATGTTTCTGTGAAATCAGTGATTTGATGATTCTGACGGCTTTCTCTATCTCATCACTGCCAAATAGTAGTGACGCTGATATGCGTTTTCTTGCTTCGTCTATATTTTTAACTGTGATACCTGTAGCATATACATGAGGTACATTATTGCCTCTTACCAAGTATCCACTTTGTTCCAGAGTTGCTAATGCTGTCCGTACGCGGGTCTCAATATCGGATACAGAATCATCCCAACCTGCCTGTCGGGCAATCTCCAGTGCAGAGCAGCTAACTTTCATGCGTTGTCTGGTGAGATCTTTTACAGCTTTCCATACCTGTTGAATTTCACTAATACTTAGTTTTGTCTGGTTCAACAGTATAAAATGCTTGTCTAAGTCATTATCACTATAAAGCACATAGCAACGTGCGTTGAGATTGGGATCACGGCCAGCCCTACCTGCTTCCTGCACATAATTCTCCAATGAATCGGAAATATCGTAATGTACCACAAGTCCGACATCCTTCTTGTCGACCCCCATACCGAAAGCTGATGTTGCCACGATGATGCGTACTTGGTCATTCATAAATGCATCTTGATTGGCAATCTTATCATCAGAATCCATTTTGCCATTGAATGGCAATGCTTTATAACCGTCACGAGTCAATTTGGCAGCCAATTCTTGTGTACGTTTGGTACGTGATACATAAACGATTGTAGGACAATCGGATTCAGCTACAAGTCCTCTCAGTTTTAAATATTTGTCATCGTTATTTTCAGCATGTATGACAGAATAACGCAGATTGGTCCTTGAAGCCGTTGATGCAAATAATTCTAAATCTAAATTCAAGGTTTGTTTGAAATAGTCACAAATGTCTTGTACCACTTTCTGTTTTGCCGTAGCGGTGAAGCAGGAAACGGGTATTGGCTTTTTACATCTTTTGTTTTGTTGGTATTCTCGGATAAATTTGCCTATGTAGAGATAATCAACCCTGAAATCTTGTCCCCATGAAGAAAAACAATGTGCTTCGTCTATTACAAATCTCACAACATGGCGTGCCATTAAAATCTTTTCAATGGTTTTTGAACGAAGCATTTCGGGAGAGATATACAAAAGTGAGGCTTCTCCGTCTTGCACTCTTTGTATTGATAGTGCTCTTGTGATAGGATCTAACAATCCATTGATAGTTACCGCATCAGTAATACCTCTATCAGCAAGATTATCCACCTGATCTTTCATTAATGATTGTAGTGGCGAAATGACGATTGTGAGTCCGTGCACAGAACGTCCTTCCATAAGTGCGGGCAATTGAAAAGTAAGCGATTTTCCTCCACCGGTAGGAAATATTGCCAATAGTGATTTGCCTTTTACTGCTGCTTGGGCAGCTTGCTCTTGAAGCGGTTCGCCTTCGTATGTACGGAATTGTTCATATCCAAAGAATGTTTTCAAGTTATGAAGCACATTCAGTTGCGTATTACAGTAAACGCAATTTTCGCTGCAACTGTTATGACGCAGGAGTTTTACGACAAATTCTACTTCGGGATAATTGTGCAGTACCCATCCGGGAGTGATGGAGCGGTAGTCGGTGGTGTCAATTAAAGCCAGAGCGTATGCCAATTCACATGGATGCTGTTCAGTTAACATCTCAATATCAGCATGCTGGCAGATCTTATTCACGTAAAGTTTTCTTATGAGATTGGGTACTCCTTCATTGATATATTTCGCACCTACCATACTAAGAAATCCTTCAAACTCTGTCTTGCTTTTTAGTAACGATGCAAATAACGTACGTTTTTCGTCCGGCAACGAATTCCAACGTGCTATTTCGTCCAGTAGCAGAGCTTTTGCTTTTTCGCAATCATTCACAGGGTTGTTCATCTGCTCGCTGATCAGTTTGTCATCTTTTACAAGCTTATGATAAGGGCGTTCCGGAAATAATAAAGGTGATACATAAAGCGTATCGACAAAGAAGCAGTGGAATGTTTTATCGGTAAACAGATACTTTGCATCATGATGAATGATATTATGTCCGCAGATATAGTCTGTATCACCAAGAAATTTGAACAGCTCTTCTTTCGAAGATTTATGAAATGTTGCACCATCATGACGGAGTGCCCCAATATCATGGATTTTATGATCTTTCAAACCAATTTCAACATCTACTATGGCATAACGTATGGCATCAAATGGCACAGATGTGTTTTTATTGTTGATTACATGGTTGGTGTCCTCATCTTTTCCGATTCCTATAAGTCTGCTCCATATTGACATATATCCAATAAATAAGTTGTTTTATAATTGAATTTATTATGTATCTGCATCTTTTTATTGTTTGGGTATAGCCCCAATATTGTTTACAAAGATAAAAATAAAACTGAATAATCGGTTAAAATCACTGCTTTCTTTTTATATATCTATACCATTTGTTTTGCCGTTCAATGAGATTACTGTAACTTTGTGTCCGGTTTAAAAAGATTGTATATTATGGAGTTACCTAAAGATCCGATGATGCTGTTTAGCGTTATCAATATGAAATTGCGGGATTGCTATTCTTCGCTTGATGAACTTTGTGAAGATATGGATGTAGATAAGGAAGAGCTGGTGAGTCAATTAAAAGCCGCAGGTTTTGAATATAGTGCAGAGCACAATAAATTCTGGTAATGGCCTTTTCTTTAATTTACAGACTAACAATCTATCCGGATATCCGAAACGTCTTCATGCTCTTGGCAGAGCTTATGGAGACGTTTTTTTCATCTTATTATTATTCCCTTCCATATCCTTCACTTGTTAATAAAAGCAAAAAGCAAGATTCTGTATTTAACTTCCACACTTTTATGCGTTCTAATAGACAAAGTTCAGAAAAAGAATCGATGATAAATGAGAATAAAATCAGAGAGATTTGTGCCTCGAATCGCGAACGGGGATTCAAGATGTTGATGGACGTTTTTCAGGAGCCGATATACAATTATATTCGTAGACTGGTTGTATCTCATGAAGATGCAGAGGATGTACTTCAAGAAGTGTTTATCCGCGTGTTCCGGCACTTAGACCAGTTCCGTAGTGAAAGTTCTTTGAGTACGTGGATTTATCGGATCGCGACAAATGAAAGTCTGCGTTTGCTGAATGACCGTAAAGAAGAAGGAAACGTTGCCTCCGAAGAGATTCAAGAGGAATTAATAAACAAGCTGCAAGCTTCTGATTACATTGATTACGAGAATGAGTTGGCAGTGAAATTTCAGGAAGCTATTTTGAGTTTACCGGAGAAACAACGTCTTGTGTTCAACTTGCGTTATTACGATGAACTCGAATACGAAGAGATAGCACGAATCTTGGATAGTAAGGTGGAAACACTTAAAGTAAACTACCATTATGCTAAAGAGAAAATAAAGGAATACATATTAAACAGATAGAAGGATGAAAAAGGATTTTGATTTTGACGATATTGGAAAACGTACCCCTTACCGTACTCCTGATGGCTTTTTCGAAGATATGCAACGGAGAGTGATGGAGCGTGCGGGAGTAAAGCAACGGCGGAAGTCACATTTGAAACTGATTGTTTCTGCAGTTGTTACGATGGCGGCAATATTAGCCGGATTCTTATTCGTTCCGTCCTTGCGTCAGATAAATGACGTTAAGTCGTCTTCTTCGATATTGGCTGTCGATATAAGTAATGGCACGGACGCGGTAGATAAGTGGATTAAAGAATTGTCGGATGAGGAGTTGGAAGAGCTCGTCAGCTTCTCTGAAAACGATATATTTTTAAATTAAGTAACTCAATCAATTATTTAAAACGTAAAGATTATGAAGATGAAATTTATTTATGTACTTTTGGGTGCTCTCCTGTTGGGGAGTCAGATGAGCCTTTCTGCTCAAAACAATGATAACAGAGAAAAGAAACAGCGTCCTACGCAGGAACAAATGGTGCAGATGCAGACCAATCAGATGGTTAAAACGTTGATGTTGGATGATGCAACAGCAGCTAAGTTTACTCCTGTCTACGAGAAATATCTGAATGAATTGCGTGAATGTCGCATGATGAACCGTAAGCCCAGAGCGGAAAAAGCACAAGGCGCGGAAGCAAATGCTAAAAGAGAAGGTCAACGGCCGTCTATGACTGATGCGGAGATAGCGGCGATGTTGAAGAACCAATTTGCTCAGAGTCGCAAAATGTTGGATATTCGTGAAAAGTATTATAACGAGTTCAGCAAGATACTTTCTCAGAAGCAGATTATGAAGATCTATCAACAGGAGAAAAGCAATGCGAATAAATTCAAAAAAGAATTTGACCGTAGAAAAAAAGGACGTAAACCGGGACAAGGACACCATGAGGGACAGAAGCCTCGTGCTCCGCGTCAAGGTGAAAAATAAAGATTAGGTTTATTATTAGAGTTTTATTTTACTAAATCGACACAAAATTGAACATAGGCAGCCATATTTGTTTTTTTCAGCGGCGTTTGATTAGTTGTTATGTCTTCTTGCTGATTATCAGTTTGGCTGCTTATGCGCAGTCCGGTGGAAAGCGTTTCTCCGGACGTGTCGTTGATTCGGAAACCTGTCAGCCGGTACCGTTTGCTACGGTCCGGCTTTTGGCTTTATCGGATAGCTCCCTGTTGGTAGGAGGAGCAACCGATGCGGAAGGTAAATTCCGATTGACCGTTGCCGCTCCCAAAAATAAGTCTTTGTTGCTTCATGTCTCTTTTATCGGATACACTGCGGTTTATCGGGAAGTATCGCCTGTAGCGGACGGTCATAAAAATAATCTGGGTGATATATCTTTAGCTCCGGAAGTAATTGCTTTGGATGAAACCGTTGTGGTAGGACAAGCGCCTATGGCGGTAACCGAAGAAGATACAACCGTCTTTAATGCGTCTGCTTTTCGTACTCCCGAAGGTTCGATGTTAGAAGATTTAGTGAAGCAACTTCCCGGTGGAGAGATAGATGCGGACGGAAAATTGTTGATTCATGGAAAAGAAGTGAAGAAGATTCTGGTAGATGGAAAAGAGTTCTTTTCCGACGATCCGAAAGCGGCATTAAAGAACCTCCCGGTGGAAATGGTGGAAAAGCTGAAAGCGTATGAACGTAAGTCTGATTTGGCACGTCTTACGGGGATTGATGACGGGGAGGAAGAAATGATTCTCGATCTGTCTGTGAAAAAGAATATGAAACTCGGCTGGATGGAGAATTTTATGGGTGGATATGGAAGCAAAGACCGTTATGAATTGGCCAATACATTGAACCGTTTTCGAGACAACTCCCAATTGACTATTATCGGAAACCTGAATAATACGAATAATCAGGGATTTTCTGAGATGCAAAAAGAATCAGCAGTCTCCAGCGGTAACCTGCGTACACAAAAAGGACTGACTACTTCCCGTTCTTTAGGTATTAACGCTACATACGATTGGCAACGCGTTAAATTTCGTTCGAATATTCAGTATGTAGGTACGGACAGGCTGGAAGATAGTCGTACGACAGTCGATAACTTTCTCCGTCAAGATAAGTCGATAACGCAAAGTACGGGGCGCAACCGCCTGAAAAATGACAATCTGATCGCAAATGCGTTTTTGGAATGGAAGATGGATTCTGTTACAACCTTAATCTTTCGTCCCCAATACCGTACTGCCGCGAATGACAGACGTAACGGTAGTTTCCAGCAAGGGTGGGGGAATGATGTTTTGCTTAATGAAAAAGAGTCATCCGGAACCAATCATAATTCTTCGTACAATGTAACGATGATGATGCAACTCAGCCGTAAACTGAGTCGGATGGGGAGAAATATAGCCTTGAAAGTGGATTATGGAAGTAATGCCTCTTCAACGGACAGAAAGAATCTTTCTACCACGCATTATTTTAAGAACAATACGGAAAAAGTTCAGAATCAAAAGATAGAAGACAAAATAGACGGCTATAATTATCGGGTACAACTGGTCTATGTAGAGCCGTTACCTTGGTTGCATTTTCTTCAGTTCCGTTACAGTTATCAGTATCGGGCGAATAATTCCGATCATTTCGTTTACAATTGGGATAAGGATCTGGATGAATTTACTCCCGATTATGATGAAGAGGCAAGCAACTGTTTCGAAAATCAGTATAGCAATCACTTGTTTAATGTTGCGGTTCGCACTTCCCGAAAGAAATATAACTATAATATAGGTGCCGACTTTGAACCTCAGAAGTCTGTGAGCCATTCCGTATTGAAGGATGATCCGGAAAATCAATTGGAAAGATCTGTTTTTAATTTCTCTCCTACCGTCAATTTCCGTTATAAGTTCTCCAAGCGCACCCGTTTGCAAATAGTATATCGGGGAAAGAGTCGCCAACCCAATATACGTGATCTGCAGCCTGTGACAGATCGTACCAATCCTTTGAACATCCGGGTGGGTAATCCTTCTTTGAAACCTTCTTATATAAATACATTTACGTTGAATTTCAATTCCTACAATATGAAACGTCAACGGAATATGGTTGCCACCGCTTTGGTTGAAAACACGATTAATAGCGTAACCAATCAAGTGACGTATGATAGCGAAACGGGGGTACGGACCACGACTCCACTCAATCTGAACGGGAATTGGCGGGCTTTGGGCTCTTTCTCCCTCAACACTCCTTTCAGAAACCGAAGCTGGATATTCCGCACCTACTCGTATCTGCAATACCGGAATCAGAATGGGTATACCACTATCAATAAAGAAGCTCCCGTGAAAAGTACTGTGAAACATCTTACCGCCCGCCAACGTCTGCAATTAACGTATCGGACAAAGCAGATGGAGATCAGCGCACGTGCCGAGTTGCTTTATAATAATTCGCATAACAATGTGAAAGAAACGCGTACGGAAACGTATGATTATCGTTTCGGGACGGAAGTACAATATTATCTCCCTTGGGGAATGGAATTGTATACCGATCTTACCTGTTTCCAACGTTCCGGCTATGGCTACGAAGGTTATGCTCGGGAGAATCTGATGTGGAACTGTCAGTTGTCGAAAGCCTTCTTGAAGCGGAAACAATTGTTGCTCCGCTTCAAGATATATGATATGCTCCGTCAGGATGTTTCAATGATACGTACCATTACCGCTACCGCTATCCGTGATACGGATTACAACGCTTTGGGTTCTTATTTTATGGTACACGCTATTCTGCGCTTGAATCTGATGGGACGCTAATTGGAAATTAAATCTTCATTTGTCTGAAACCACTACCCTGTTTTGGTTGTTGTATGTCATGCGTATAAAACGGTGAAGAGTGGTAGTATGTTTAGATTGATGAAAAAAATAAAAGATGACGGCCGTTGGCGAATCTTCAAACTGAAATTGATTGATGCGCGGCTTTACTTCGTCAGTATCTTTGTTGGATTGCTGACGGGGCTTATTGCTGTCCCTTATCATTATTTGCTTCAATATTTCTTCAATCTGCGTTACGACTTTTTCAACTCTCATCCCAAATGGTATTGGTATATCCCCCTTTTTCTATTGATGTGGGGTATTCTGGTATTTGTTTCCTGGCTGGTCAAGAAAATGCCTTTGATAACAGGGGGAGGTATTCCGCAGACACGAGGTGTCATTAACGGGAGGGTGGAATATAAACATCCTCTGATTGAATTGGTCTCTAAATTTGTGGGTGGAATACTTGCATTGAGTACGGGACTTTCTTTGGGGCGTGAAGGACCTTCCGTTCAGATCGGCTCCTATGTAGGCTGTTTGGTTTCCAAATGGGGTAGAGTGCTTGCTGGTGAGCGGAAACAATTGCTGTCTGCGGGGGCGGGTGCCGGGTTGGCGGCTGCTTTCGCTGCGCCGTTGGCCTCATCGCTGTTGGTTATTGAGTCCATAGAGCGGTTTGACGCTCCGAAAACCGCCATTACAACTCTTTTGGCGGGGGTAGTAGCCGGTGGGGTTGCCAGTTGGATTTTTCCGATTAATCCTTATTTCCGGATAGATGCGATAGTGCCGGGCATGACGTTTTGGTCGCAAGTGAAACTGTTTCTTTTGCTGGCTGCTGTTATTTCTGTTTTCGGAAAACTGTTCTCTATAACTACTCTTCAGGTGAAACGTATTTATCCTGCCATCAAGCACCCGGAATACGTGAAAATGCTGTATCTGCTTTTCATTGCTTTCATGATTTCTATGACTGAAGTCAATCTGACTGGGGGAGGGGAACAGTTCTTGCTTTCGCAGGCTATGCATCCGGATATGCATATTCTTTGGATTGTAGGTATGATGTTATTACACTTGGTCTTTAGTATTTTTTCCTTTTCTTCGGGATTGCCGGGAGGAAGTTTCATTCCTACATTAGTGACAGGCGGACTGCTTGGGCAAATTATAGCCTTGATTATGGTTCAACAGGGAGTCATTGCCTATGAGAATATTAGTTATATCATGTTGATTTGTATGTCTGCTTTTCTGGTGGCAGTCGTCCGTACTCCTTTGACTGCTATCGTCTTGATAACGGAGATAACAGGACATCTGGAAGTATTCTATCCGTCGATTGTTGTAGGAGGATTGACTTATTATTTCACGGAAATGCTCCAGATAAAACCCCTTAATGTAACTTTATATGAAGATATGATTCATTCGCCCGCATTTAAGGAGGAAACACGCTATACCTTGTCTGTTGAGGTGATGAGCGGTTCTTATTTAGACGGGAAAATTGTAGATGAACTTCGCTTGCCGGAACGTTGCATTATCATTAATGTCCATCGGGATAAGAAAGATTGTGCTCCTAAGGGACAAACGCTAATGCCGGGTGACCAGGTTCAGATAGAAATGGATTCACAAGATATCGAGAAACTATATGAACCTTTGGTCAGCATGGCAAATATTTATTGATCGGATTATTCAATGTTTCTGAGCCATGAAATTTCTTCTGCCCATTTGCTTTCATCCGGAGTTTCGAGTATGAGTGGGATATTATCGAATCTGGAATCTTTCATCAGTCTTTCAAAGAAAGCCTTTCCTATCAGGCCTTCGCCTATACTGTCGTGGCGGTCTACGTGGCTGCCCAATGCTTTCTTGGAATCATTCAGGTGCATCCCACGGAGATAACCGAAACCTACTTCCTTGTCAAATTCATCAAAGACCTTATCGTACTCGTTGACAAGGTCGTAACCGGCCGTATAAGTATGGCAGGTGTCCAGACAAATACCTACCCGGCTTTTGTCGTCCACCCGGTCAATGATATATTTTAGTTGCCAGAATTCGCTTCCCAAGTTACTGCCTTGTCCGGCTGTATTTTCGATAACGGCCGTCACGCCTTTTGTCTTTTCTAACGCCAGATTGATACTTTCTGCGATAAGGGATAAACAGTCTTCGATTGATATCTTATTGAGAGAACTGCCAGGATGAAAATTCAATAACTTCAGGCCAAGCTGTTCGCAGCGTTGCATTTCGTCCAGAAAAGCGGCACGGCTTTTGGCAAGTCCTTCTTCTTCCGGATGTCCCAAATTGATGAGATAGCTGTCGTGAGGCAAGATGTATTCCGGTTGGAAACCATATTTATTACAATTCTCTTTGAAGAGAGCGATACTTTCTTCCGTCAATGGTTTGCTTACCCATTGGCGTTGATTCTTAGTGAACAAAGCAAACGCGTTTGCTCCTATTT
>OGIS01000919.1_pt1 | contig 14192 bp, 9 predicted proteins | sample 1571821 | NCBI WGS metagenome assembly OGIS01 (sample SAMEA2581965, study PRJEB24529) | metagenome | biome: Human gut stool | place: China | collected 2011
AGCGTATCCACCGTGATGTCTTCGGGGAATGCCTTTCTGCCGTTCAGACCTCCCAACTCGATAATGAAGTTGATGAAGATCTTTTTGGCACCACATCTTTGTACTAACCGATGAGTGGCCGCCATGGTTCCACCGGTAGCCAATAAATCATCGTGCAGCAGAACTACATCGTTCTCATTGATGGCATCCTTATGTATTTGAATGGTATCGGTTCCGTACTCTTTAGCATACGTTTCTTCTACAACCTCTGCAGGGAGTTTGCCCGGCTTGCGTGCCATTACGAATCCGGCTCCTAAACGTGCCGCCAGAGCACCGCCCATAATGAAGCCGCGCGACTCTATACCTACTACTTTGGTGATACCTTTGTCCTTGTACATTTCATATAAAGTGTCCAGCATTTCCTGCAAGCACTCGGCATTTTTGAACAAGGTTGTCACATCATAAAACAGAATTCCCGGAATGGGGAAATCTGGAATTTCTCTTAAGTTTGCTTTAAGCGTTTCTTTGCTCATAACCAGTGTTTTATTGTTAGTCTATTAAATTACTTGTTTCACGTGAAACATACCTTGTTTCACCGCCCCAGCAGAACTAGTAGGACGTTGATGTCGCTAGGAGAGATACCCGGTATGCGGCTGGCTTGGGCCAATGTTTCGGGATCTATCTTCATCAGTTTCTGCCGGGCTTCGGTAGAGAGCGAATTCAATGAGTTGTAGTCGAACTTGCCTTTAATGCGGATGGCTTCCAAGCGATGTATCTTTTCTGCGATCATTCGCTCGCGGTCAATGTATCCCTGATATTTGATCAGTACTTCGGCGGCTTCAATCACTTCTTCTTTACGGTCGGTAATTTGGTCCAGCATGGCTTTGAAAGCCGGAATGTGCCCGGCTATATTTTCGATGGTAATCTGCGGACGGTTCAGCAGGTCGATTAGTTTGCAGCCATGTGTCAGACGGGCAGTACCCAAACTTTCCAAAGCATCATTGATTAATGCGGCTTTGATGGAGAAGGTCTTGGCAAAGTCGATGATTTGGTTCACGGCTTCCCGTTTGCTGCAAAGATGTTCGTAACGGTCTTGTTTTACCAGACCTAGTTTGTAGGCACGCTCAGTGAGGCGCATATCTGCATCGTCTTGTCGGAGCAGGATGCGGTATTCGGCACGGGAGGTGAACATACGATAAGGTTCGTCCACACCTTTTGTAACCAGATCGTCAATCAAGACACCGATGTAGGCCTCGTCCCGTCCCAGTGTGAACGGCTCGCCACCGTGGCAGTTGATGTGTGCGTTGATACCGGCAATGATTCCCTGTCCGCCTGCTTCTTCGTAACCGGTGGTTCCGTTTACTTGTCCGGCAAGGAACAGGTTCTTTATTATTTTCGATTCCAACGTATGTTTCAGTTGGGTAGGGTCGAAGTAATCGTATTCGATAGCGTATCCCGGACGATAAACTACCAAGTCCTTAAATGCAGGTACTTTCTTCAATGCCGCCAACTGTATGTCCATGGGCAGTGAAGAAGAGAACCCGTTCAGGTAAAGTTCTTGTGTGGTTTCTCCTTCGGGTTCCAGGAAAAGCTGATGTTGCGGCTTGTCGGGGAAGGTTACGATTTTGGTTTCTATGCTGGGACAATAACGCGGTCCGATGCTTTGGATTTGTCCGTTGAAAAGGGGAGAGTCGGGCAGACCTTTGCGCAGTACCTCGTGCACCTCTTCGTTGGTAAAGCAGGTCCAGCATTGCAGTTGTTTCAGCTTGCGCGGTTCGCTCATGAACGAAAAGCGGTGGAAGTCGTTTTCTCCGTCCTGTGTTTCCATCAGCTCATAGTGTACGCTGCGTCCGTCTATGCGGACAGGCGTACCGGTCTTCATACGTCCGGCGGTGATTCCGTGGCGGGTGATTGATTCGGTCAGATGGTAGGAAGCTGGTTCGGCCATGCGTCCTCCTGCCAGTTGTTTATGCCCGATGTGCATCAGTCCGTTCAGGAAGGTTCCTGCGGTGAGCACGATACATTTTGCATGGAAAGTCACTCCCCAGCAAGTCATGACTCCGGTCGCTTCACCGTTTTCCACGATTAGTTCTTCTACAGTATCTTGCCAAATGTGCAGATTAGGAGTGTTCTCCAGAATCTCGCGCCATGCCCAGATAAACTTGCCGCGGTCACACTGGGCACGGGGGCTCCACATAGCGGGACCTTTGGAACGGTTGAGCATACGGAACTGTATGGCTGTACGGTCTGTAACCAGTCCCATATAGCCACCTAATGCGTCTATCTCTCTTACGATTTGTCCCTTGGCAATTCCACCTACGGCAGGGTTACAACTCATTTGCCCGATTTTGTTCATATCCATGGTAATCAGGCAGGTCTTCGAACCCATGTTGGCTGCGGCCGCAGCTGCCTCACAGCCTGCGTGTCCGGCGCCTATTACAATAACGTCGTACTTAAAATCCATTGATTTATTTCTTTTTACCGATTGCAAAATTACGAATTTTACTCTGTAAAGCGGTGATAATACGGTTAAAAAGAATGTGTGGCGACAGAAATCTGCTTCTGCCGCCACATCATACAAACACTATTTCTAAAGTAAACTATTTCCTGTTATTTCTTGTCCGGAGCAGGAGGGGTGTCGGACGAGCGTTTCTTTCCGTCCTTGTCTATCGGTTCAAACTCCTCTTTCTCCGGCTCATTCTGTGCGTTTTCTTTCGAGGAAGGATTGACAATGTTCTGATAGGTATCATGAATGGGAAGCTTGTCTAGGATACCCAGTGCAGGAGCTACTTTGCTGACGACGTTCTGCAAGAAATTAGATGTCGTGCCGTTGCCGCCGTCAAAAACAGTAATATTCCCCAGTTGAATATGTTCAAATGCCTTAACCTGTTCCGAAGCGATTTCCTTCCATTGGTCAACCATCTTGTATTGGATGGCGATTTCGGGATTGCGTTCGGCAGCTTTCACCATGGCCTCGAAGCCTTCTGCTTCGGCCAGCAAGGACTTCTTCTTACCTTCCGCTTCTGCCTCCAGCTTCATCTGGATGGCCTTGGCTTCCGCCTGTGCTTTTGCCAGGATAGCTTCCGCTTCTGCATTTGCCTTACGTTTTATTTGCTCAGCCAATGCGTCCGCATCCAAGATAGCTTGCTGTTTGGCTATTTCGGCAGGAACAATCTTATCCGCTTTTAAGGCCTGTTCTACTTTGCGGGCTTTCGCTTCTTCTATCTCACGCTGTGCGTTTTCCTGTGCAGTGAGGACAGCAGCTTGCGTTCTGGCCTGTGCTTCACCGGCTTTTCTAGAGGCTTCCGCCTTGGTAACTTCCAGTTCCGCATTACTTTCGGCAACCTCTTTGGCAGCGTTATTTTGCCCGATGGCCGATTTCTTTTGTGCTTCCGCCTGCTTTATCTCCATATCGGACTGGAGCTCTGCAGTACGACTCTCCTGTTCGGTACGCGCCTGTTCCTTGTTCACTTCCATAGAGGCGCTGGCTTTGGCGATACGTGATTCTTTTTCGGCGTTTTCTTCCGCTACTTTCGATTCACGTTCCTTGTCGGCTATGGCTACTTTAATCTCCTCGTCACGTTGCGTATCGGCCAGTTGAGTGTTCTTGTCGCGGTTGGTTTCCGCTACTTTGGTGGCGCGCTCTTTTTGCTGTTCTGCAATCTTGATGGCCCCTAGTTTCTGCTGTTCTTCAATGTTGGCTAAGGCTTCATTCTTGGCTTTCGCTTCGGCTTCTTTTCCCAGATTGACGATATAGTCAGCTTCATCACGGATGTCGCTGATGTTGATGTTCATCAGGTAAAGGCCGAATTTCTTCAATTCGGAGTCGATGTTCTTGCGGCAGTTTTCAAGGAATGTATCACGGTCGCTGTTCAGTTGTTCGATAGTCATATCGGCGATGACCAGACGCATTTGTCCGTAAACAACGTCTTTAATCAGTTCCTGTTGTGCCTCGATGTTCAGTCCCAGCAAGCGTTCGGCCGCATTCTGCATGACTTCGGGCTCTGTGCTTACGGCCACAGTGATGGTAGTGGGCACATCTACGCGGATGTTTTGTTTGGAGATGGCGCCGGTCAGTTTGCAGTCAATCTGCATGGGTTTCATGTTCAGGAAAGAGTATCCCTGGATGATGGGCCATACAAAAGCGGCTCCTCCGTGATACAGTTTAGCCGATTTCTTATCGCCGGTCTTACCATATACTACCAATACCTCGTCGCTCTTGCACTTGCGGTAACGACTTAAAATCCCGACGATGGTCAGGACGATGACAGCTACCAGAATAGCTGCATAAATGAGAATCTGCTCATCCATAAATGATTGCGTTTTTAGGGTTTATTTAATCAATATAATAGATTCCTTCCTTGTAATCCTTCAGTGTGAGGATATCGCCTTCCTGATAGCTTTTACCCTGTATGCTCCGCACGGTAAGTTCTCTTTGTGCACCATTGATGGCGATATAGACCACGTATTCTGTTCCTGCCTGTCCTTGTTCCTGACAGCGGGTATATATTTCGCATTTCCTGCCTATTAATTCTTCTCCCTGTTCGGGCTTATTTTCTTGTTTCAGCTTATAGCAGAGTTTATAAATCCAAGCTAGGACGAAAACAAAAAAGCTGCCGCTTATCACGGCGCCCAGATAATGCAAGACAATGTAGGGAGGCTGGCATAAATACATGAACCAACCGAAACCCATGCAGAAATGAATCAGCCCTTTGAAGGAGAGTACGCTGCTCATGTCTATATCGGCGTTGCCGTCGGCATTAACGTCTATGTCGGTGTCCATATTGCCGAAAAAGATGGATAAGATGAATTGCAGAAGAAAGATTCCCGTACTTACTAATGCAGCGAAAAAATATACGTTAGCTTCCATTTGAGTGATATATTTTGTGTTTATCTGTTTTTTCAATTCACAAAATAAAGCAATTAATCCGGAAAAGCAAGAAGATAAGGGAATAAATGTAGCTGCATGTATAGCTTTCGACGTTTTTATCCGTCCGGCGGAAAGCTTTCCCTAACTATTGGCATGTCTTTGAAAAGTTACGGGCAATCATTCGTGCGAACTATGCCTGTAACTTTTATAGGTTGTTCTACCTTGTATGTCCTGTTATAGGGAAACCAATGCCAGCGCCTTGTTCTCGGCAGCTTCCATAATCTCCCGTTCACCGGGCCCTTTGTCGTTGATGCCGCACAAGTGCAGGATACCATGAATAATCACCCGGTGAAGCTCGCGGTCGTAGGGTTGCTCAAACTGTTCCGCATTGGTGCGGACAGTATCCAGACTGATGAATAAATCACCGGAAATGCGATTACCTTCGCAATAGTCGAAAGTGATGATATCCGTGTAATAATCATGTTGCAGATACTGCTGGTTTACTTCCAGTATTTTATCGTCCGAGCAGAAGATATAAGCGATTTCTCCCACTCTTTTTCCATAGCAGGCGGCTACCTCTTTAATCCATTCGGTGGTTTCTTTCTTTTTGATATCGGGCATCTTTACCCCATCGGTTTGATAACTTATCATAGAATAACAAATTAGAAATGACAGGCAAAGATAGGTAAAGTATCTTGTTAGCGGTTCACTTTCGGGATATTTTCTAATAACTTTCTAATCTGGTCTGAGTTGATTATAATCGGTTTCACTTCTCATCGGGAAAAGGGCGTTGTACTTTTGTCACCCAAAAACAGAAAACAATGAAACAACGTGCTATTCTTTTCTTTTTTATAGGCATAATGACAGGAATACTGCAGGCACAGACCTTGACTCTGAAAGATGCCGGACAGCTTTTTCTGAAGCAGAACCTGTCTCTTATTGCAGCCCGGTATGATATGGACATTGCTCAGGCACAGGTATTGCAGGCCAGACTTTTTGAGAATCCCGTTATCTCGTTAGAGCAAAATGTGTACAATAGGCTGAATGGAAAATACTTTGACATGGGAAAGGACGGGGAGTCAGGAGTGGAGATAGAGCAGGTTATCAGTATTGCCGGGCAGCGTAGTAACCGTATCCGTCTGGAAAAAGTGAACAAGGAAATGGCCGGATATCAGTTTCAGGAAATCATGCGCACCTTGCATAGTGAGCTGAACGAACGATTTGTCGAGACTTATTTTCTGACTAGAAATATGGCTGTTTATGAAAAAGAAATAACTTCGTTGGAGCGCCTTCTGGCTGAGATGAAACTTCAACAACAGAAAGGAAACATTTCACTGATGGAAGCCTCGCGTCTGGAGGCCATGTTGCTTTCATTGAAGAAGGAAAGGAATGAGCAGGAGAATCAGCTGGTTGCCGCCCGGGGAGAATTGAACCTTCTTCTGAGCCTTCCTGCTGATGCGCGTCCTGAACTGCTACTGGATGAAAGTATGTTGAAACAGCTGGACTTGTCACAACTCTCTTATGCGGACTTGATGGCACGTATGACTGGACGTCCCGATTTAAAACTGGCCCGTACCTATATCCGTGCTTCGCAGGCGAACCTTAAACTTCAGAAGTCGCTGGCTTTTCCCGAAGTATCCTTTAAAGGGACTTATGACCGTGCCGGTAATTTTATCAATAATTACTTTGCTGTGGGGATCAGTTTCTCTGTTCCTATATTTAACCGTAATCAGGGTAATATAAAGTCGGCCCGCATCGAAATCATGAAAGCGGATAAGGAAAAGGAGTATGCCATGGGAAAAGCGGAGATGGAGCTTTTTACCGCTTATTCGCAGCTGGAGAAGGCGATGAATCTTTATCAGTCGGTGGATAGTGATTTGGAGCAGAACTTTGAGAAACTGATAGCGGGAGTGAATGAAACGTTCCGGAAACGTAGTATCAGTCTGTTGGAATTTATAGACTATTATGAGAGTTATAAAGAAACTTGTATACAGTTATATGACACACGTAAGGACTTGCTTCTGGCTATGGAGAATTTGAACCGCGTTATCGGACAAAATGTATTTAATTATTAATAACTTATCAATCAGAGAACAACAATGAATCATAATATCTTTTTACTGGGCTTATTTTTTCCTCTTCTTTGTAACTGTTCGGCACCGGCTGAACAAACAGACACGACCAATGGGGGGATCTTCCTGACAGACAGTTTGAAACAAGTAGTGACCATTGATACTGTAAGTATACAGGAGGTCACGATGGAACTTACCCTGAACGGTCGTGTTACTTTCAACCAAGAACAGGTGGCACGGGTGTATCCCATATTCGGGGGGACGGTGACGGAAGTCCATGCGGAAACGGGAGATTATGTGCAAAAAGGTGAGGTTCTGGCCGTAATCCGTAGCGGGGAAGTGGCCGACTATGAGAAACAGCAGAAAGATGCTGCCCAACAAGTGCTTACCGCCCGGCGTGCCATGGATGCGACTCAGGACATGTATGTTTCGGGCATAGCTTCGGAGCGCGATATGCTCCAGGCAAAGCAAGAACTGGCCGCAGCCGAGGCGGAGGATAAAAGGGTGAAGGAAGTTTTCTCCATTTATCATCTGTTGGGTAATTCCTTTTATCAAGTGAAGTCTCCGGTAGCGGGATTTATTGTCAATAAAAACATCAGCAAAGATATGCAGATACGTTCAGACCAGAGTGAGGAATTATTTACTGTATCGGGGTTGGAGAATGTCTGGGTGATGGCCGATGTCTATGAAAGTGATATCAGCAAAGTATGTGCAGGAGACAGGGTGGAGATTACTACACTGGCTTATCGGAACAGGAGTTTCGGAGGCACTATAGACAAAGTGTATCAGGTGCTGAATGACGAGAGTAAAACGATGAGCGTGCGCATAAAATTGCAAAATAAGGATTATCTGCTGAAGCCGGGTATGTTTACCAATGTAAAGGTGACTTGCAAGGCATCCGAGGAACGGATGGCACGGATAGACCCTCATTCGCTGGTTTTTGAGAATGGGAAGAATTATGTGGTAGCGGTAGACGGCGACGGCAGTCTTCAGGTGAAAGAGGTGGAGATTTACAAGCGGTCGGATAAGGAATGCTATCTCCGTTCCGGTGTTACCGGAGGCGATAAGATTCTTAACAAAAATGTTCTGTTGGTTTATAATGCTTTGAATGACGATTCTAAATAGAAGGAAAGTATGCATAAGTTTATTGATAATATAGTAGCTTTTTCACTGAAAAATAAATTTTTTATATTTTTCTGTACCACGATAGCGGTCATTGCAGGGGCGATATCTTTCAAACATACACCTGTAGATGCTTTTCCCGATGTGACGAACACGAAAGTGACCATAATCACCCAGTGGCCGGGGAGAAGTGCGGAAGAGGTGGAGAAATTCATCACTATCCCTGTTGAAATAGCGATGAATCCTGTTCAGAAGAAGACTGATATCCGTTCTACCACTCTTTTCGGTCTGTCTGTTATCAATGTGATGTTTGAGGACGATGTCGATGATTTCATAGCTCGCCAGCAGGTGTATAACTTGTTGAATGATGCTGATTTACCGGAAGGGGTCACTCCTGAAGTACAGCCGCTTTATGGCCCGACGGGAGAGATTTACCGCTACACTTTGCGCAGTGGCAAGCGTGATGTGCGCGAATTGAAAACAATTCAGGACTGGGTGATAGACCGCAATCTCCGTGCTGTGCCGGGTGTGGCTGATATTGTGAGTTTCGGTGGCGAGGTAAAGACTTTCGAAGTCAGTGTGAATCCCCATCAACTGATAAATTACGGTATTACTTCATTGGAACTGTATGATGCTATTGCAAAGAGTAATATCAATGTCGGAGGAGATGTGATTACTAAGAGCTCACAGGCCTATGTGGTGCGTGGAATCGGATTAATCAATGATTTGGAGGAAATCCGGAATATTGTAGTGAAGAATATCAACGGTACGCCTGTATTGGTCCGTCATTTGGCGGATGTGCACGAATCCTGTTTGCCCAGACTGGGACAAGTAGGACGCATGGAGGAAGATGATGTGGTGCAAGGCATTATCGTCATGCGGAAAGGAGAAAATCCGGGTGAGGTGATTGCTGCCTTGAAGCATAAAATAGCAGAACTGAATACAGGGATTCTGCCCGAGGATGTGGAGATTGTTCCATTCTATGACCGTGAGAACTTAGTCAATCTGGCTGTTCATACGGTGACTCATAATCTTATTGAGGGTATATTGTTAGTTACGTTTATCGTTTTAATTTTTATGGCGGATTGGCGGACGACAGTGATTGTCGGCATCGTGATTCCGTTGGCGCTGCTCTTTGCCTTTATCTGCCTTAGAGCGATGGGAATGTCTGCCAATCTGCTTTCTATGGGAGCGATAGATTTCGGCATCATCATTGATGGCGCCGTGGTGATGGTAGAAGGGGTTTTTGTGGCGCTGGACAGAAAAGCGTACGAGGTGGGAATGCCTGCGTTCAACCGGATGTCGAAAATGGGGCTTATCCGGAGCACTGCCAAAGATAAGGCGAAAGCGGTGTTCTTCTCCAAATTGATTATTATCACAGCGTTGGTGCCTATATTCTCTTTTCAGAAAGTGGAAGGAAAGATGTTCTCTCCGTTGGCATATACATTGGGATTCGCACTGCTGGGGGCTTTGATCTTCACTTTGACACTGGTTCCTGTCCTGTCTTCTATGTTGCTGAAACGTGATGTCCGTGAGAGGAATAACTGTATCGTCCGTTTTATCAATGAAAAAGCTTCGTTGCTGTTCGACCGGTTTCATGCCCGTCGCAGTCTCACTATCGGACTCTCTACGGTGGTGGCGGTTTTCGGATTGTGGCTTTTTACTTTCTTGGGAACGGAGTTTCTTCCTCAGCTGAATGAAGGTTCCATTTATGTACGCGCCACGCTTCCGCAAAGCATCGCTTTGGATGAATCGGTGGAGCTGGCCAACACCATGCGTCGTAAACTGATGGCTTATCCCGAAGTGAGACAAGTGATGTCCCAAACCGGACGACCGAATGACGGAACAGATGCGACCGGTTTCTGTAATATTGAATTTCATGTAGACATCTATCCCGAGAAAGAATGGGAGAGCAAACTGACCAAACTGGAACTGATTGATAAGATGCAGCAGGATTTATCCATTTATCCGGGCATCGACTTCAACTTCTCACAGCCTATATCGGATAATGTGGAGGAGGCGGCATCGGGGGTAAAGGGCTCTATTGCGGTGAAAGTGTTCGGCAAGGACTTATATGAGTCACAGAAACTTGCCGTACAGATTGATAAGATTTTGGGGACTGTGGAAGGTATTGAAGATTTGGGAGTAATCCGTAACATCGGCCAGCCTGAACTGCGTATCGAACTGGATGAACAGAAACTGGCACGATACGGGGTAGCGAAAGAAGATGTGCAGTCCATCATCGAGATGGCTATCGGCGGAAAATCGGCCTCTTTACTTTATGAAGATGAACGGAAGTTCAATATTATGGTGCGTTATAATCCGGAATTCCGTCAGAACGAAGATCAGATAGGCAAGATATTGGTTCCGGCCAGCGATGGAGCCATGATACCTGTCAAGGAATTGGCGGATATCCGTACCATTACAGGACCCTTACTTATTTTCAGGGACAACCACACTCGTTTCTGTGCGGTCAAATTCTCCGTGCGGGGACGGGACATGGGAACGGCGGTGGCAGAGGCACAAAAGAAAGTAAATGCCGCGATCCATCTTCCTGAAGGATATTCTTTGAAATGGACGGGAGATTTTGAGAACCAGCAACGGGCGTCCAAGCGTTTGGCCCAGGTGGTTCCTGTGAGTATCGCTATTATCTTTGTCATTCTGTTTGTACTTTTTTCGAATGCCAGAGATGCAGGACTGGTGCTGCTGAATGTACCTTTTGCAGCCGTGGGAGGTATTGCCGCATTGTTGCTGACGGGATTTAATTTCTCAATTTCTGCGGGGATCGGTTTCATTGCTTTATTCGGTATCTGTATTCAGAATGGGGTGATTATGATTTCGGATATCAAGCATAATCTGCATACACGGCTATCCTTGCCGGATGCGGTGAAAACAGGAATGCGCTCGCGTATCCGTTCCATTGTAATGACGGCGGCCATGGCGGCTATCGGGTTGATGCCTGCTGCCATGAGTCATGGCATAGGTTCCGAATCACAGCGCCCACTAGCTATTGTTATTATTGGCGGTTTGATAGGAGCCACTTTTTTTGCCTTGTTCGTATTTCCGCTGATTGTGGAGTGGGTTTATAGCAAGATGTTGTATGATAAAGAAGGTAATCTGCTGCAAAGAAAATTATAATGATGTATATTTGCAACCGACAGAAAAACAGATTTGTTTATGGCAAAAATAATATTGGTAGAGGATGAGATAAATATTGCCTCGTTCATTGAAAGAGGGCTTCGTGAGTTCGGTCACGAGGTCTCTGTGGTGTACGATGGTAATGCGGGATGGGAACTGCTTCAGAATGAGTCTTTTGATTTGTTGATATTGGATATCATTATGCCGGGTATGAACGGATTGGAACTGTGCCGCATGTACCGGCAGCGTTTCGGCTATCACTCTCCTGTTGTTATGCTGACTGCGCTTGGAACTACAGACGATATTGTGAAAGGACTGGATGCCGGAGCGGATGATTATCTGGTGAAACCGTTTAGCTTTCAGGAACTCGAGGCGCGTATCAAGGCTTTGCTCCGCTGGAGTAAGGAGGTTCCTGTACAGCAATTGGTTTGTGGGGATTTGATTTTGGACTGTACGTTGCGGCGTGCTCGCCGGGGAAACATGGATATTGATCTTACGGTAAAGGAATATCGGTTATTAGAGTATTTTTTGTTGCATCAAAGGGCGGTGCTTTCCCGGCTTACGCTATTACGTGATGTGTGGGATAAGAATTTTGACACCAATACGAATGTAGTGGATGTATATGTGAATTATTTGCGCGCCAAAATAGATAAAGGTTTTGAGGACAAGTTGATACATACAGTGGTGGGTGTGGGCTATATGATGACTGATTGAAAAGTATCTTTAGGATATAGAGAAACTTAAAAGAAAGGATAGACATGAAGATTGGACCTAAAATAGCTTTGTTTTATTCCCTCATTACGATGTGTGCCATTATCATGGTGATGAGCGTGTTCTATTTGTTCAGCTCTCGCTATATCAACCGTCTGTATGAGTCTTATTTGCGGGAGAAGGCATTTATCACTGCTCAGAAATATTGGGAAAAAGATGAAGTTGACGAACAGAGCTATCGGTTAATCCAGCAGAAATATGATGAGCTGCTGCCGCAAGCAAGGGAAGTATTATTGAATATGGACACGTTGGCACACGTCAAGGACACGTTGGGAAAATATCTCAATGCCAGTCAGCAGGAAAGACTTTTTCATGGTGACGGTACTCCGGTGACTTTTAAATATAAGAAAGAATTGGGTGCGGCTCTCTATTATCCGGATAATGAAGGATATTTTATTGTCTTTGTCTTCTCTGAAAACACTTATGGCAAGGAGATACAGGAGCATATTTTGCTACTTTCGGTTACTCTCGTTGTCATCAGTTCTATTTTTATTTTTTTTATCGGGCGTGTTTATTCTAACCGGATTCTTACTCCCCTGCAACATATCTTGAAAGAATTGAAGCGTATCCGCGCCAATAACCTGAATGTACGTCTGAGAAGCTATGGGAACAAGGATGAGCTGGATCAGCTGATTGTGTCACTGAATGGGATGCTGGATCGTATTGACACAGCGTTTAAATCCGAGAAATCATTTGTCAGCAACGCTTCCCATGAATTGAACAACCCGCTTACTGCTATTCAGGGGGAGTGCGAAATAGCCCTTCTGAAAGAGCGTAGCACTTCGGAATATATGGATTCTTTGGAACGTATCTCGGTAGAGAGCAAACGTATTTCTCTGCTGATAAAGTCTTTGCTGTTTTTATCCCGTCAGGATAAGGATATTCTAGCAAATACGGTAGAGGATGTTTGCCTGCCTCGGATGCTGAGGGAGCAGTATGCCGGCCGTCCTCGTATTCGTCTGTCTTCCACACTTAGGGAGGAGAATGACTTTATTGTCCGTGCCAATCCTTATTTATTGGGAATAGCCCTTCAGAATGTAGTGGATAATGCCTGTAAATATTCGGATAAGGATGTGGAAATCAGCTTGTTCGAAAAGGAGGGCCGGAGAGTGGTGGAAATCAGGGACCAGGGTATTGGTATTCCTCAAGAAGAGGTAGAATTGATTTTTCAATCTTTCTATCGTGCTAGTAATACACGTTCTTACAAGGGGCAAGGCATCGGGCTAAGCCTTTCTTTGAAAATTATATCTACTTACGGCGGCCAAATGGGAATCCATTCGGAAGAGGGACATTTTACCACCGTAAGTATAACTTTTCCTCTGTCCCTAGCCGAAGAATAAATAACAGATAAGAATAGCCGCAATCACTCCGGCCAAATCGGCCAGTAGTCCGCAAGGAACGGCGTGGCGTGTCCTCACTACTCCTACGCTACCGAAATATACTGCCAGGATATAAAAGGTAGTGTCTGTGGAACCTTGAAAGATACAGGCCAGTCTGCCTACGAAAGAATCGGGACCGTATGTAGTCATGGCATCCACCATCAATCCGCGTGCTCCGCTTCCACTCAATGGTTTCATCAGTGCTGTGGGAAGTGCTCCTACGAAATCACTGTCGATACCGCATAGCTTTACGGCTCTGTCAATGCCGTCAATCAAATAGTCCATCGCACCCGATGCACGGAAAACACCGATGCCTACCAGTATGGCTACCAGGTAAGGAATGATGCGTACGGCAGTGTTGAATCCTTCTTTGGCCCCTTCAACAAAGGAGTCGTAGACATTGATTTTTTTTCTGATCCCTGCTACAATGAAGCCGATGATGATAAGAAATAGAAAGACATTGGCAAAGGTAGTGGAGTAAATATCTATCTGGTTTCGTGACAAGGTATTGAAGAAATAAATAATTCCTGTTACCAGCAAACTCATTCCCCCTAAGAAGAAGAGGATGGTACGGTTAAACAGGTTGATTCTCTGATAAATGCTTACAGCGACAATACCTGCCAAGGTAGAGAAGAAGGTTGCCAGCAGGATGGGGACAAATATGTCTGTAGGTTGGGCAGCACCTAGTTGAGCGCGATATACCATGATGCTGATAGGAATCAGAGTCAGCCCCGAAGTATTCAGTACCAGGAACATAATCATGGGATTACTGGCAGTATCTTTCTTGGGGTTCAGTTCTTGCAGGCCCTCCATTGCTTTCAGTCCTAAGGGAGTGGCGGCATTATCTAGTCCCAGCATATT
>OGIS01000956.1_pt1 | contig 13799 bp, 10 predicted proteins | sample 1571821 | NCBI WGS metagenome assembly OGIS01 (sample SAMEA2581965, study PRJEB24529) | metagenome | biome: Human gut stool | place: China | collected 2011
TTTTGCTGATGGGCACCAGCTCCACGCGGCCCTTGACCACGCACTTGCCCAGACCCTCGTGGATGGCGGCATCGGGCAGGCCAAGCACCTTGCCCACAGCCAGGGCAGCCAGCGCGTTGTAGACGCTGAACTCGCCGGGCATGTTCACCCTGACATCCATATTGTCTCTGCCGGAGACGTGGAACGCCACGCCCAGAAAATCGTGGGTGCGCAGCAGCTCACAGCCCTCGGCGCGGTAGTCGGCCTTTTCACTGCGGCCATAGGTCACCAGCTTGCAGGTGTGGCCTTCCAGCAGGGCTTCGGTGTTCTCGTCATCGATGTTCACCACGCCCACATCACACCGCCGGAAGAGCTGCCCCTTCCAGCTGCGGTACTCCTCAAAGGTCTTGTGCTCACCGGGACCGATGTGGTCGGGGGAGAGGTTGGTAAACACACCGATATCATAGTGCACACCCGCCACACGGTCCATCATCAGGCCCTGGCTGGACACCTCCATCAGGGCCACATCGCAGCCTGCGTCCAGAAACTGGCGGAAGGTCTTTTGCAGCTCGTAGCTCTCAGGGGTGGTGTTGGCGGTCTCCTGATGGCGGCCCATGAAGTAGATGCCGTTGGTGCCGATCATGCCGACCTTTTTCCCGGCAGCTTCCAGCACGCTCTTGATCATGTGGGTGGTGGTGGTCTTGCCCTTGGTACCGGTCACGCCGATCATGGTCATCTGGCGGGAGGGGTTGCCAAAGAGGTTGCCGCTCATCAGCGCCATGGCATAGCGGCTGCTCTCCACCTTGACCACGGTCACTCCGGGCATGGCAGAAAGGTCAATGTCGTGCTGGGTGACCAGCACGCTCACGCCCTTGGCGGCGCAGTCCGCGGCAAACTCGTGGCTGTCACGCTGGGTGCCCACGATGCAGACAAAGGCAAGGCCCGGGGCTGCCTTCCGGCTGTCGTAGATGATGTCCTGCACTTCGGTATCCAGGCTGCCCTGCACCAGGGTAAAGGGCACGCCTTCCAGTAATTGTTCCAGCTTCATAACATTACACGCTCCTTATTGGGTCGTTTGGGTTGGGTCTGCATCGCCCGCTGCCGGGGTCGTTCCTTCGGCGGGGGTCGGCTGTGCCGTCTGTCCGGCTTCGGGTCCTGCCGGGGCTGCGGCGGCATCCGTTGGTGTTTCAGCCGCGGCATCTGCGGCGGCTTCGCCCTCTGCCGGGGCGGTGCCGTCTGTGGCCGTGCCTTCTGCCGTTTCACCGGTCACACCTTCTTCGGCGGGTGTTTCCTCCACCGGTTCAGGCACGATGTAGCCGGAGGGCAGCTCCGGCTCACCCTGTGCAAAGGTGAACTTGCGGGTGCTGGACATGCTGATATGGGTGAAGTCCAGCTTTCCGGTGTCGGTTGCGGCACAGCCCTTGCCGTCCTCATTCAGCAGGACGTGCTTTGCCAGCTTGAGCTTATATTCCAGCTCGTTCAGGGTGCCCAGCCAGACGCTGATGCGGTCCTGATAGAGGAAGGCCATCTCGTCCACATCCGCAAACTCGATGCGGGTCACGTCGGCGCTCATGCCTGCGGCATCCAGCGCGGCCAGCAGGGTGTTCAGGCTTTCCAGCCGCTGGTCCGCCTCCTCCTCAACAGTGCCGGAGGCGCTGCTGTCGGCGGCGCTGTCCGGGGTGCTGTCCGGGGTGCTGTCGGCCTTGGGCTCCGCCGCAAAGGTCAGCTGTTCGCCGGGCTCGGCAGAGACCGGTTCGCCGCCGTACAGGGTGGGCAGACCGGCAGGCTGGGCAGAATCCTTTTCCAGGATCTTCAGGCTGCCCGAGAGGGTCAGCCAGCCGGAGGAGGTCTGCATGGCCCAGGCAGGCCGGGCTTCTGTTACCCGCACCACCACGGTGCCGGGGTAATCCCGCTCCACCCGGATATCCTCCAGCATGGGGAACACTTTTTCCAGCGCGGCGGCCTTGCTGCCAGGGTCAAAGCTGAAGATATTCTCTTCCGGATGGACATCCAGCGCCTGCAGGATCTGGTCGCTGGTATAGCCGCCGGCCTCCTGCACCACACCGTCCGCTGTCTGCACCTGAATAGAGCTGATCTTGAACAGCATCGTCACGGTGAGGTAGACCCCCGCGCCGATAACGCAGAGCAGCATGACAAGGGCCGTGAGCCGCCGCATGAGCCTGCGCCGCCGGATGGCGGCCCGGGTCAGCTTCCGCTTTTTCCTGCCCTCCCGCCGGACGGGGTCACGCCGGGCGTTCTGCCCCTGCACCGGCCGCATCCGCTGGCCGCTGCGGCTCTGGGCGTTCTGCGGGCGGCGCTGGGCGTTCCGGTTCTGGCCGCCGGATGGGCGGCGGTTCCGCTGGTTGCCCCCGGAGGTGCGCCGCTGGCCGTTCTGCCCGCTGCGGGGGCGCTGTGCGCCGCTCTGGCTGCTCCGCCCGCCGGTGGGAAAGGTGATGCTGTTATCCGGGTAGGAGCCGTAGTTCACCGTGCGCTCCGTATACCGGCTGGGGCGGGGCGCATCGGGGTCATAATTGGGGTTCGTGATGGGGTGGCCGCCGGAGGAATATCCTGCGTACCCGCTGTACCCCAGGTCACTGCCTGCACCCGCGCTGCTGCGGCGCTGGGTACTCTGCCCGCCGCGCCGGTCATCCCGGGCCTGATCGTAGGCCCGGCGGCGCTTGCGGTTCCGGTCATTCTGCGGCATCCGGCTGCACCTCCTTTCCTCTGTTTTTTCCTTCCGTTACGGGGTCTTGACCAGCTTGAGCAGGGCATCTGCAATGCGGTCCAGGCTGTCGTCCACCGACAGGCTCCGGGCATTGCGGCCCATCTCAGCCAGCTTGCCGGGCTGGGCCAGCATCCCGGAAACGGTCTGCACCAGCTTTTCACCGGTCAGGTCTTTTTCCTCAATGACCACAGCGGCACCGGCCTTCTGCAGCTCCATGGCGTTGTAATACTGGTGGTTCTCGGCCACGTTGGGGCTGGGGATAAGCACAGCGGCGCGGCCCACAGCCTCCAGCTCAGCCAGTGTCAAGGCACCGGCGCGGCTGATGACAAGGTCCGCTGCGGCCAGCAGCTCGGGCATATTGTTGATGTATTCCTTCACCACAAGGCTCTCGCCGGGGGCAAAGCCCTTTTTCTTTTCCAGATCCTGAAACAGCTGCACGCCGTACTGGCCGGTGGCATGGAGATGGAGGACGGGCTTGTGGTTTTTCTGCTCCCAGGCGCAGAGGTCGGCCACCACCTCGTTCACGCGGCGGGCACCCAGACTGCCGCCGAAGGAGAGGATCACGGTGCGGTCGCCCGCGCCCAGTTCGGCACGGATGGCTTCCCGGTTCTTCGCCTGGGTGAACACCTCCGGCCGGACGGGATTGCCCACCACGATGGTCTTTTCGGGTGCGCTCAGCTTTTCCACGGCGGCAGGTACAGCGGCAAACACGATGTCCACATCCGGGGCCAGCAGCTTGTTGGTCACACCGGGAAAGGCGTTCTGCTCATGCAGGGCGGTCTTGATGCCCTGTCTGGCGGCGCAGCGCACCACCGGGCCGGACACATAGCCGCCGCAGCCAATGACCAGGTCTGGCTGGATGTCCTTCATCATCTTTTTGGCCTTGGGGCCGGAGAGTGCCAGATTCCACAGGGTAATGATATTCCGCTTGATATTGTTCAGGCTCAGCTTCCGCTGAAAGCCGGTGATCTCGATATGATGGAAGGGATAGCCCGCCTGTGTGACCAGACGGTACTCCATGCCCTCTTTCCGGCCCGCAAAATGGATCTCGGCGGTGGGGTCGGCCTTTTTGATGGCTCCCGCAATGGCCAGAGCCGGGTTGATATGACCGGCAGTGCCGCCGGCTACAATGAGTACACGCATCTTGGTTCCTCCTTACTGTTCTGTCTGCGCTCTGCGCGCGGTATCCAGCACAATGGTCTTTGCCTTGCGCTGGCGCTCCCGCTCGGCGTGGGCTTCCTCCCGTTCCAGACGGGCCCGTTCGCCGTTGCGTCCGATATTGACCATAACGCCCATCTCGGCCAGCAGCAGGATCAGACTGGTGCCGCCGGAGGAGAAGAAGGGCAGCGAAATGCCGGTGTTGGGCAGGGTATTGGTGACAACGGCAATGTTGCAGAACACCTGCCAGGCGATCTGCGCCATGATGCCGATGCCCACCAGCGTGCAGAACCGGTTTTCGGCATGGAAAGCGATCCAGAAGCCCTGCACCAGAAAGAGGACGAACAGCACGATGACGATCACCGCACCGACGAAGCCCAGTTCCTCGCACACGACACTGAAGATAAAGTCGTTGGTGCTCTCCGGCAGCCAGAGCTGCTTTTCGATGCTGTTGCCAAGGCCCAGCCCCGTGGCACCGCCTGAGCCGATGGCGTACAGGCTCTGCTTGGTCTGGCTGGTCATCCGGTCAAGATCCTGCGTCCAGCCGTCCAGACGGCTCTGCAGGTAGTCAATGGAGTCCACATGCTTCAGCAAAGTCTCCAGCAGGAACAGCGCGGCACCGGCACAGCCCCAGGTAATGATGCCGCCGCTGCCGCCCAGCAGCAGGATGGTGCCCACGATGGCCGTGGTCAGCAGGATGCCCGACATGTGGGGCTCCAGCACCAGCAGGATCAGGACAGGCATCAGCCACAGGATGGGCCGGATGAGCTCCACCACGATGCTGTGGTGGACCCACTTGCGCAGGGGCAGCTCGCCGAATCTGACCTGCGGGGTCCTGGCGGCGATGTCTGCCGTGAGCAGGATCATCTCAAACTTTGCCACCTCGGAGGCCTGTAAGGTCAGGCCGCCGAAGCTGATCCACCGGCGGCAGCCGTTGATGGGGCTGCTGAACAGCACCAGCACCAGCAGGATCAGGCAGACAACATAGCCCAGCTTGACCATTCTGCGCAGGAAGCGGTGGTCAAAATAGGAGAACAGGAACATCATGCCCAGGCCCAGCACCGTGCAGAGCAGCTGGGATTTGATGTAATGGAAGCTGTCCCCAAAGCGGAGATAGCCCGTGGTATAGCTTGCACTGAACAGCATGACCAGCCCGAACACCATGATGATGGCCAGGGTCGCCATCCAGTTGAGCAGGATGGGCGGCCAGGGGCCGGGGTCCCGCTGAAAAACGGAAAACGGCTCTGCTTTTTTTCTGCGGAGTGTTGCCAAACTGCACCCCTCCTTAACTGATTTTTGCCAGCTGAACGGTCAGCGCCACGCCCAGCATGGCAATGACACAAAAGGTATAAAAGATCTGTTCCGCGCTCTGGCCCCGCAGCTCCAGCCAGCGGTGGAGCGGTGCCGAGCGGAACAGCTGCCTGCGGCCCCGGCTGGCCTTGCAGACCAGGATCTGCAGGGCCACCATGCCGCCCTCCAGCCAGAAGGGCAGGGCCAGCGGCAGGGTAAGGTCGGGCCAGCCGATGCACAGGGGCACGCACCCCAGCATCCCGGCCAGAAACAGGCTTCCCACGCTGCCCAGCCGCAGCTTTGCGGGCGGGAAGTTCCAGAGCAGGAAGGCCATCAGGGCACCGGCCAGCGCGGCAGGCAGAACGCCCAGCGGGAACCAGCCCAGCAGGGTCATCACCCCCATCAGGCCCAGCATGGCCGCAAAGGACGTGCCGCAGACGATGCCGTCCATGCCATCGGCAATGCGGGCACACTCGGCCAGTGCGACCAGCAGCCCTTCCCACAGCAGCGGGGCGGCAATGCCCAGATCGACATAGCCCACACCCGGCAGGGTGATCCCGGCTGCAAGGCAGCCTTTGGCTCCCAGCAGCACCAGCACCACGGCACCGGCAGCGGCTTCCAGCCCAAGGCGGGTGTGCCGCCGCAGGCCCAGCACAGAACGGCTGCGGATGCGGGTCAGATCCTCCAGCAGGCCCACGCCGCCAAAGAGCAGAGCCCCCAACAGCGCTGTGAGCAGCCGGACCGAGAACAGGCTCTCGGCCCCCAGCAGCTCAGGCTGGGCCACACAGGCGGCTGTCCAGCCCACGCCCACAGCAGCCAGCACCCCCACCATCAGGCAGAGCCCGCCCATGGTGGGGGCCTGCGGCGGGCGCTCCGGCTCGGCATCCGGTGCTTCCTGCTTGGGTGATGGTGCCTGCCGGGCCTTGGGCTCATCCCAGCGTCCCTGGAACGCCCGCAGCAGCGGCACCATCAGATTCCCGAGCGCCGCCGTGAGGAAGAACCCCAGCGTTGAGGCGGCGATCAAGGCGAAACGAATCATAGCTCGATGTTACTCCTTGTAAAAGATCTCCAGCACTTTTTCCAGTGCCATGCCGCGGCTGGCCTTGACCAGCAGGGCATCGCCGGGCTGCATTTTGTTCAGCAGGGTCTCGGCGGCCTGAGCGTAGGTGTCGGCATGGAGGGTGGGCAGCCCCTTGGCAGCAGCCACCACGGCAATGCGCTTGGCCTGCTCGCCATAGGTGACAAGGTAGTCCACCTTGTTTTCCACGGCCTGACGGCCCACCTCTTCGTGGGCAGCGCGGCTGATATCGCCCAGCTCCAGCATATCGCCCAGCAGGGCAAAGCGGCGCTTGCAGGGATACTCCCTGAACATGGCCAGCGCGGCCTTCATGCTGTCGGGGTTGGCGTTGTAGCAATCTTCAATGACATCCACGCCTCTGACGTGCACCACCTTCTGGCGCATTCCGGTCTGCTCAAAGTCGGCCAGACCGGCAATGACCCGGCGGGCATCCAGCCCCAGACGGGTGGCGGCGCAGTAGGCAGCCAGCGCGTTGGCCACGTTGTGCCGGCCCATGGCGGGGATCTTTACGAGGAAAGTCCCCTCCTCGTGATCCTCCAGCACAAAGCTCATGCCCTTTTCATCCTGCTGGATGGACAGGGCACAGACATCGGCATTCTCATCGCCCAGGCTGAACCAGACCGGGCGGACATGGTCGGGCAGGACGGCCTTGCGCAGGAAGGGGTCGTCCCCGTTCAGCACCAGCGGAGCACCCTCCGGCAGACCGGCGCAGATCTCCAGCTTTGCCTTGCAGATGTTCTCCTGACTGCCCAGGTTGCCGATGTGGGACACCCCGATGCAGGTGATGATGCCTACATCCGGGCGGGCGCACTTGCTCAGGCGCTCGATCTCTCCGGCGTGGCTCATTCCCATCTCCACCACGGCGTACTGGGTCTCTTTGCCGATGCGGAACATGGTGCGGGGCAGGCCCAGCTCATTGTTCTGGTTGCCCTCGGTCTTGATGGTACTGCCAAAGCCTGCAATGGCGGCGTAGGTCATCTGCTTGGTGGTGGTCTTGCCCACGCTGCCGGTCACGCCCACCACTTTGGGGTGGAACTGGCTGCGATAATTGGCACCCAGCACCATCATGGCGTGGTAGCTGTCCGGGCAGATCACACTCTTCTCCTCCGGCACGCCTTCCACGGGGTGGTTCAGCACCACGCAGAGCGCACCGTTTTCCAGCGCCTTGGCGGCAAAATCATGGCCGTCGAATTTTTCGCCCGGGAACGCCACAAAGATGCACCCGGGGCAGACCTCACGGCTGTCGGTGGTCACCAGCGTGACCGGGGTCTCGCACTGGGCCAGCGCGTTAACGGCCAGGCCCTCCAACAGGATGTTTGCTGCAATTGCTTCCATACTCTCATTCCCCTTTATCCACAGATCAGATGTACGATGGTTCCCCGCTGGACGCTGGAGCCGGGTGCCTCGCTCTGGCTCTGGACCGTGCCGGAGCCTTCGACTGTGCAGTTGAGCCCTGCGGCGTTCAGCATCTGCCGGGCAAAGTCCGCGCTCTTGCCGGTCACGTCCGGCACCTCGGCGTGCTTGCCCTCATAGGTATCGGTATACAGATAAACGGTGGTGCCGTAGGGCACCTCTGCCCCCGCGCGGGGGTACTGGTAGGTGACAAGGGCGGCGGTCTGGTCGGATTCGCTCTCGGCCAGGTGATGCTTCAAGCCCTTGATGTTCAGCTGCACCTGCGCGTTGCTCCACTCCTTGCCCGTCAGGTTGGGTACCTTGACGGTGGTGCCGCTGCGGTCCACGCCGTCGGTGGCGATGCCCAGATAGGGCGCGATCTCGCTGATGATGTTGCCCACCACCGGAGCCGCCAGAATGGACGAATAGTCGGTGCGGGCATTGTTGGGGTCGTCCAGCATGACATAGACCAGGATCTCCGGGTCGTTGGCGGGCAGGACAGCCGCAAAGGATGCCACCTTCTTGTAGTCGCCATCGGCGCGGCGGTCCATGTTCAGCTGCTCGGAAGTGCCGGACTTGCCGCCGATGCGGTAACCTGCAACGTAAGCGTTGCCGCCGCCGCCCTGGGTGCCGTCGCCCACCTCAAACTCCATGATCTGGCGGATGGTCTCGCTGGCGCTCTCGCTGATGACCTGGCGGCGGATGTTGGTGCCGATCTCCTGCACCACATTGCCGTTCTGGTCCGTGATCTTATCCACCACATGGGGGGTTACCAGATAGCCGCCATTGACTGCCGCCGAGATGGCGGTGCACACCTGCAGCGGGGTCACGGCCATGGCCTGACCAAAGGCGGAGGAGGCCAGCTCCACCTCGCCCAGACGGCTCTTGCTGTAATACTGCATGAAGCTGGTCTCATTGGGCAGGTCCACACCGGTGCGCTCGGTAAAGCCAAAGGCATCAAAGTAATCATAGAACAGGCTGGAACCCACGCGCTGGCCCAGCTGGACAAAGTAGATGTTGCAGCTGTTGCGCAGGGCCTCGGCCAGATTCTGGGCCCCGTGCGCCTTTCTGCCGGCGCAGTGGTAGGTCTGCTTTGCCACGCTGTAAGCACCGGAGCAGTTCAGGGTAGTGTAATAGGTCGCCTTGCCGCTGTCCACACCCATGGCGGCGGTGATGACCTTGAACACGCTTCCGGGGTAGTACAGCTCGGTGATGGTCTTGTTCTTCCACTGGATATCCCGGTAGGTGCCGGTGTAGTCGGCCTCCGCATCCGCGATCTTCTGGCCATTCTCGTCCCGCAGGTAGTTGCCGTTCTCGTCTTTTTTGTAGATGGTGTACAGCTCCGGCTCAGCCTGCACCTGCTCCGTTAGATAGGCCAGATTGGCGCTGAAATCCTGTGGGTCATTGGGGTCAAAGTCCGGCTTGGAGGCCATGGCAAGGATGGCACCGGTCTTGACATTCATCACAATGGCGCAGCCGCGGTTCTCAACGGTGTTGGCCGCCACGGCCTCGTTCAGGTAGCGCTCCACCACTTCCTGAATGTTCACGTCCAGCGAGAGCACCAGATTGGAGCCGTCCTTGGCGGCGTAGGTGGTGGCGTTTTCATCGGCAATGGCGTTGCCGTAGGCGTTGCGCAGGGTGATGGTGCGGCCATTCACACCGGCCAGCGTGGACTCATAGGAGTTTTCCAGACCGTACACGCCCTGACCATCCGCATTGCAGAAGCCCAGCACGGCGGCGGCAAAGCGGCCGTAGGGGTAATCCCGCTGGAAGCCCTTGGAGGCCGACACCGACACCCGTCCCTTGCGGACAGTGGGGGGGCCGTCGTCGCTCTCCTGCTGGCCCAGGCCCAGCTTGGCCAGGATCTTTTCCAGCGCACCGGCGGACTTTCCGCTCTTGCTGTGGGCCTTGTTGTAGGTCTTGACGTATTCCTCAATGGAGAGCTTGATGGCGTTGTTGACCTTGGTGGCCAGCACCTGATAGGAGCTTTCGTTTTGGGAGAGGGCATCGCAGACCGCCTGATACTGGGTCTGGTACTCTGCCGAAGCGGTGTCCACGCTGTCCAGACTCTCGCCGTCGCCCGAAAGCAGGCGGAGGGTGATCTGAGTGCAGACCTCCTTCATGGCGGCCTCATCGATGGTGTGGATCTCCGCCTTGGTGTCCTGATCGGTGGTGGTGGTATACAGGGCCGTGCTGTAAGAGGGGTCGGCCCAGATGGTCCAGACCACGCTGGTGGAGGCCAGCGTGATGCCGCTGGTGTCGTAAATCTCGCCGCGGGTGGCCTGAATGGTGCTGTCCAGCAGCTGCTGCTCGGCGGCGTACTGGCGGTAGGTGGCACCGTCGCGGATCTGGATCTTGTACAGGCTGTAGATCACGGTCAGCGCGGCGGCCACCACAAGAAGCACGGCGGCACCAAAGCTGATATGACGCAGCCGGGCACTGAGCCGTGCGTGCGGGTCCGCACTGCGGCGGCGGGCACTGTTCTTTTTGGGATCGGAGGATGGTGTTTGCATTGCGTACTCCCGAAGAAAACCGAAAAAGCGTGCGCTGCCGCACGCTTTTCGTTGTTTGGTTTATTTTGCCGTTCTGACAGAGGCAAGAATGGTCATTGCCCCATCGTGGAGCAGATCCGACCACTGCCGCACAGCGGATGCCTTGCGCACCAGAACGCTGCCCTCATCCAGCCGGATGTAGGTGATCTGGCTCTGGTCGATCTTCATCAGCCCCAGGCGGGTGGCGGTCTCCTCAACACTTGTGATGTTGGTGCGGCTGTTCAGGGCACTGTTGTAGTATGTATACTGGCTCTGCTCGCTCACAAGCTCTGCCTTGGCGCTCTGGATCTGAGAATTCAGCTCCACCAGCTGTGCCTCGCTCCACAGCAGGCTCACCGCAAAGCCCACCAGCAAAGCCGCGCCCACCAGCTGCAGCGCGTGCTGCATGGCGGCCCGCACGGGGTTCAGCCGCTTTTTGCCGCCCTTTTCTACCCGCAGCGGAACTTTGGGCTGTGCCTGCGGCGCTCTTCTCCGCCGAACCTCTGTCATATCGTATGCTGCCTGACCCATGGTGATCTCCTCCTCACATCTCCGGGGCTTTGCCGCCCTCAGATCTTTTCCAAAACCCGCAGGTGGGCCGAGCGGCTGCGCCGGTTCTCCTCCAGCTCCTGCGTGTTGGCTTCAATGGGTTTGCGTGTGATCAGCTTTGCCTTGGCTTTGCCGCCGCAGACGCACACCGGGAACTCCGGCGGGCAGGTGCAGGCGGTGGACCAGCGGCGGAACTTGTTTTTGACCAGCCGGTCCTCCAGCGAGTGGAAGGTGATCACGCAAAGTCTTCCACCCGGTGCGAGATGCGCAAAAATGGTATCCAGCCCCTCTTCCAGTGCGTCCAGCTCATGGTTTACCGCAATGCGCAGTGCCTGGAAGGTGCGGCGGGAGGGGTTTTTGTTCTTCCGGCGCTCCGCCGGGGGCATGGCGCTGGCCACGATATCCGCCAGCTGCAATGTCGTTTCAACGGGGGCAGTTTCCCGGGCTTCCACGATCCTGCCCGCGATCTGCCAGGCGAAGGGCTCCTCGCCGTAATCCCGCAGGATGCGGGCCAGCTCCTCCCGGCTCTCGCTGTTCACGAGATCGGCGGCCGTCTCACCCTCCTGGCTCATCCGCATGTCCAGCGGGGCATCTGCCCGGTAGGAAAAGCCCCGGGCCGCGTCATCCAGCTGATGGCTGGACACACCCAGATCCAGCAGCGCGCCGTTGATCGTTTCAATGCCCAGCTGCTCCAGAGCTTGTCCGGCATAGCGGAAGTTGATCTGCACCACGGTGGCAGGCAGGCCCGCCAGCCGGGCCCGGGCCGTCTGCACGGCATCGGGGTCCTGATCCAGCGAGATGAGCCTGCCGCCCTGCTCGCCGTTCAGCCGCAGGGCGATCTGGCGGGAGTGGCCCGCACCGCCCGCCGTGCCGTCCAGATAGGTGCCGGCCGGGTCGATCTTCAGGCCGTCCAGGCACTCGTTCAGCAGCACCGGGACATGCTCAAACGAGGCCGGGTCAAAGGGCTGTGCTGTTTTTTCTGTGTCCATGTTCCCAGCCTCCTTTCAAAACTCAGATAAGATCCTGCATCTGCCGCCCTTTTCTGCCCGGAGCTGCTGCCCGGGAAAGCGGCCTGCGGCCTGCCGGGAGTTTGTGGCCCGGCCAGCCCTGAGGATACAATTTTATTGTAACAAAACAGGCCCCTGATTGCAAGAGTTTCCCTTTTGTTTTTTCTCTCAAAATGTACCAAAAAAAGCCCCTGCAAGCCGTCGTTTTTGCTTGCAGGGGCCGGAAGCTCTCACCGGGAAATTTCACATTCCCGCATCAGAGCTGTTTCCGGGGGCTCTGGCGCAGGTTTGCACGGACATTTTTGACCTGTGCGGCGTTTTCCGCCATCGTCTCTTCCGTGGTCTTGAGCATATTATCACAGTAGTCGGTCACAGTCTGGCGGACAGTGCGGGCCTCGGTCTGGGCGGCGGAGACGATCTCCCCCGCGCGCTGCTGGGCCGCCTTGACGATCTCAGCCTCGCTCACCAGCACACGGGCGCGCTCCTCGGCCTTTTTTACAATGGCCTGCGCCTGTGCGTTGGCCGATTCGATGAGCTGGGCACGGTCGCTGACAATGGACTGGGCCTGCCGCAGCTCCACAGGTAGGTTCTGGCGGATCTCGTCCAGATAATCCCGGATCTGCTCCACATCCACGATGCGCTTGCCGCCCGAAAGGGGCATTCCGGCGCTCTCCTCCAGCGTATCCTCAATGGTATCCAAAAGCTCGTTTACGTTCATTCCGCATCTCCCTCTCCGGTGCTCTGCCGGGGCTTACCATACTTCCACAGCAGGACTTTGCCGTATTTATACTGTTTTTTCAGGGTCATGCCGCCCACCTCGGCAGGCAGCACCAGGCCGGTCTCACTCTCGCAGATCACGATGCCGCCCGGGGCCAGGCATTTGTCCACGCCGGGCAGGATCTTTTCCAGCGTGCCGGTGTGGAAGGGCGGGTCCAGCAGCACGATGTCGAACTGCTCATGGCAGGCGGAGAGATACCGTGCCGCCTCGCCGATGTTGACCCGGCTGCGGTCAAACACGCCGCAGTTCTTGCAGTTCTTCATTACAATGTTCACGGCCTCCCGGTTCTCGTCCAGGAACACGCACCGGGCCGCACCCCGGCTCAGGGCCTCGATGCCCAGCTGGCCGCTGCCTGCGTAGAGGTCGAGCACCCGGGCACCGGGCAGGTCGAACTGGACGATGCTGAACATGGCCTCCTTGACCTGATCCATCGTCGGGCGGGTGATCTCGGTGCCGGGCAGGGCTTCCAGCCTGCGGCCCCGTGCTTCTCCTGCAATAACGCGCATGTATCTGCCTCCTTCTCCCGCTGTCCGGGCCCCCTGCCCGGCCAGCAGCTGTTTCGTGTTTTCGTATCTCCATATTATCGTCAAAACGCAACTCTTTGTCAAGGGCGCGCGTTGCACTCAGGGTGCAATTGTGCTAAAATCAGGGCAAAGCGCCCCATGTGCGGCGCGTTTTGCCAAAAAGGAGAGTATCTGCTTATGAAAGTCCTGCTCATCAACGGCAGCCCCCACGAGAAGGGCTGCACCTATACCGCCCTGTCCCTGATCGCCGGGGAGCTGAACGCCAGCGGCATCGAGACCGAGATCCTGAACGTCGGCACAAAGCCGGTGGGCGGCTGCATCGGCTGCGGCGGCTGTGCCGCCGGTAAGGGCTGCGTGTTCGGCGGCGTGGTCAACGAGGCCATCGAAAAGGCTAAGACCGCTGATGCCTTTGTGTTCGGCACACCTGTCCACTATGCGTCCGCCTCCGGCAACATGACCAGCTTCATGGACCGTCTGGCCTACGCGGGCGGCAAGTATCTGGCCTACAAGCCCGCTGCCATCTGCGCTTCGGCCCGCCGCGCCGGCACCACCACCACGCTGGACCAGCTGGTGAAGTACCCCGAGTTCTTCCACATGCCGCTGGTCAGCGGCTCCTACTGGCCCATGGTGCATGGCTCAAAGCCCGAGCAGGTGCTGGAGGATGAAGAGGGCTGCGCCGTGATGCGGGAGCTGGGCCGCAACATGGCCTGGCTGCTCAAGTGCATTGAGCTGGGCAAAGCAAACGGCATCACCCACCCCGAGAATCCCCGCCGCCCCATGACCAATTT
>OGIS01000963.1_pt1 | contig 13717 bp, 9 predicted proteins | sample 1571821 | NCBI WGS metagenome assembly OGIS01 (sample SAMEA2581965, study PRJEB24529) | metagenome | biome: Human gut stool | place: China | collected 2011
GTGCATGCGGCGGCACGGTGACTTGCCTCCCTCTGCGAGGGAGGTGGCCCGTAGGGCCGGAGGGAGAGAACTGTGCCATTGCCCGAAATCGTTCGGGATGCCGCAAGGTTCTCTCCCCCAGCCGCTGCGGCGGCAGCCCCCTCTCAGAGGGGGCCAAGGGGAAAACGGCATACATACAAGAAGGAGAAATACTATGTTCAAAAAATTCGCAGCATTGGCTGCTGCGGCTGCGCTCAGTCTGGGTGTTATGACCGGCTGCGGCGCGTCCGGCACCACCGCCGACTCCACCGGCTACAGCGCTGAGAATCCGCTGGTGCTGACTCTGGCCCACGGCCTGTCCGAGACCCACACTGTCCACATCGCCATGACCCAGTTCGCGGACGAGGTCGCTGAAAAGACCGATGGCCGCATCCAGGTCAAGATTTTCCCCAACGGCCAGCTCGGCAGCGAAAACGAGAACCTTGAGCAGCTGCAGGCCGGCGTTATCGCCATGACCAAGGTTTCTGCACCCGGTCTTGCTACCTACAACGATGCCTTCAACACCTTCGGCCTGCCCTATATCTTCAACGATACCGATGACTTCTACCATGTCATGGACTCGCAGGAGATGCAGGACTTCTTCCTCTCCACCGGTGACGACGGCTTTGTCACGCTGACCTATTACACCTCTGGCGCACGCTCCTTCTACACGAAGGATCGCGCCATCCGCACGCCCGCCGACCTGAAGGGCCTGAAGATCCGCGTGCAGGATATGAAGAGCCAGACCGACATGATGAGCTATCTGGGCGGCATTCCCGTCGCCATGTCCTACGGTGACGTTTACACCTCGCTGCAGACCGGCATCATTGACGGCACCGAGAACAACGAGACCGCCCTGACCACCGGCAAGCACGGCGAGGTCTGCAAGGTCTACTCGGTGGATCAGCACGCCATGATCCCCGACGTCCTCATCATGAGTGAGAAGGTCTGGGAGACCATCAGCCCCGAGGATCAGGAAATCATTCTGGAGGCCGCCCACGATTCCACCGATGCCCACAAGGTCATGTGGGACACCGCTGTGGAGGAGGCCGTCAAGGAAGCACAGGAGACGATGGGCGTTGAGTTCGTCTATGACGTCGACAAGGAAGCCTTCCGCGAGGCAACCCAGCCCATGATCGAAGCCTACGAGGAGCAGTATCCCGGCGTCAAGACGCTGCTGGATACCATCGACGCCGCAAGAGGGGAGGAGTAAGCCATGAAAAACACCTTTGCTGCCATCAAATTCTGGATGGACAAAATTTTGAGCATTGCCTGTGCCGTACTGCTTACCTTTATGACGGTGCTGGTTCTGATTCAGGTTTTCTCCCGCTATATCCTCAACAGCCCCGTGGCTTTCACCGAGGAGCTTGTCCGCTACAGCCTGATCTGGACCGGCTTCATCGGCGCGGCCTACGCCTTCTCCACCCGGGAGCACATGTCCCTGACCCTCATCCGCGACAAATTCACCGGCAAGGCGCACACCGCCCTGCTGGTGGTCATAGATGGTCTGATTCTGCTGATGGCCATCTTCGTATTCACTATCGGCGGCTTTAAGCTGGCTGTCTCTGCCAGCCGCGAGTTCTCGGCCCTGCTGGGTATTCCCCGCAGCCTGGTTTACTCCATCGCCCCGATTTCCGGCGTGTTCATCGTCCTGGCGCAGATCATCAACATCTATGAGGACGTCACCGGCGAAAAAGTTGAATCCAAGGAGGGTGCAGACAAATGAGTATCACCATGACCACCGTTATCCTGTTCGCCGTGTTCGGCGTGCTGCTGTTCCTCGGCGTGCCTATCTCCATCAGCATTGTGGCGTCGTCTATCGTGACCGCCATGTCCACCCTGTCCTGGGACCAGATCACCTTTATCACGATGCAGAAGATGAACTCCGGCGTGGAGAGCTTCTCGCTGCTTGCTGTGCCCCTGTTCATTCTGGCCGGCAACATCATGAATAACGGCGGTATTGCCAAGCGCCTGGTCAACTTTGCCCAGCTGTTCGTCGGCAAGATCCCCGGCTCCATGGCGCAGGCCAATATCCTGGGCAACATGCTGTTCGGTGCGCTGTCCGGCTCCTCCGTTGCTGCCGCATCCGCCATGGGCGGCTGCATCAGCCCCATTGAGGAAGAAAACGGCTACGACCCCGCCTACTCCGCCGCCGCCAACATTGCCTCCGCCCCCACCGGCCTGCTGATTCCCCCGACGTCTGCCTTCATTGTCTACTCCACCGTCGCGGGCGGTGTCTCCATCTCCACGCTGTTCATGGCCGGTTACATTCCCGGCATCCTGATGGGCCTGTGCTGCATGGTCGTTGCGTTTATCGGCGCAAAAAAGGCTGGCATGAAAGCCACCGGCATTGACCACAGCCAGAGCATTGCCAAGACCGTCTGGGACGCCGTGCCGTCTCTGCTGCTGATCGTCATTGTCATCGGCGGCATCGTCTCCGGTATCTTCACCGCCACTGAGGGCGCAGGTGTCGCGGTTCTCTACTGCCTGATTCTTTCCATCGTCTATAAGAGCATCGACTTCAAAGGCTTCCTTGGCATCCTGCTCAACTCCGCCAAAACGTCCGGCATCATCCTGTTCCTGATTTCTGCCTCCTCTGCCATGTCCTTCGTTATGGCCTACTCCGGCATCCCGGCAGCCATCTCCAACGGCCTGATGAGCCTGACTGAAAACAAGTACATCATCTTCCTGCTCATGAACATCATCCTGCTGGTCATCGGCATGTTCATGGACATCACCCCGGCCATCCTGATTTTCACCCCGATCTTCCTGCCCATCGCCACCAGCTTTGGCATGACGGAGATCCAGTTCGGCGTTATGCTGATCTTCAATATGTGCCTGGGCAACATCACCCCGCCGGTCGGCTCGGTTCTGTTCGTCGGCTGCGGTATCGGCCATGTCTCCATCGAGCAGGTCACGTCCAAGCTGATCCCCTACTTTGTGGCACTGGTTGCCGCCCTGTTGGCTGTCACCTACATCCCGGCTCTGTCTCTGGGCCTGCCCAGCCTGATGGGCCTGATTTAAATATTGGCTGATTAAAATAGTACAGCCCCCGCCAAGCTCTATGAGTTTCTGGCGGGGGCTGTGCTGTTATTTTGCCACCGTAGTGGTCAAACGGTGGTCAAAAATCTTCCATGCGCAGCACGCAGCATTCCGAAAATATCTTGGAAAAATTGGACGATTCGCTCGTAAAAGGTTGACGCGGCTGCGTTCGGGGGTATATCATATTTGTATAGATCCTTGCGCGGAGGGAGGAACGCACGATGATCCGAATCGGCATTGTGGACGATGAAAAACAAGAAAGAGACCAACTGAAACAGGCACTGGCGCGGTTTGGCGCGGAGAACGGCACAGAACTGAACGTACAGGAGTTCGACTGTGCGGCAGTCTATCTGGCGGCGCAAGACCGTGATTTTGACATTTTATATCTGGACATTGATATGCCGCAGATGTCCGGCATGGAACTGGCCGAAAAAATCCGGGAGACAGATCAAGACGTCATCCTCATTTTTTGCACGAATTTGCAGCAATTCGCGCTGAACGGGTACAGTGTCGGGGCGCTGGGCTTTATTGTAAAGCCGATACAGTGGTACTCCTTCCATATGTATCTGACGCGGGCGCTGAAGGTGCTGCAAAAGCGCGCCGGTCAAAAGACTGCGCCGCCGCACATTGTCGTCAAGGACGGCACCGTGACGCGGCTGCTGGATGCAGCGGAAATCGCCTATGTGGAGGTGCGCCAGCACGACCTGCTGTACAACCTGTGCGGCGGGGACGGTAAGACCGAGATCATCAAAAACCGCGGTTCGATGCAGGAAATCGCGACGCAGCTGACGCCCTACGGCTTTGTGCGATGCAGTGCCAGTTATCTTGTGAACCTGCGCTGTATCACGGCGGTAAGCCGTATGAATGTCTATATCGGCGGGGCGGCACTGCCCATCGGGCGCACCTACAAGGACGCCTTTACCGAGGCATTCTCCCGATATATGGCAAAAAAGGAGTGGGAAGACCCGTGCCGGTCATAAATTGGATACTGAACCAGCAAATCCAGCTGGGTATGATTCTATGCGCTGGCCTGTTTGTCCCGTGGGGGCAGCGCCGCAGCTGCTTCGTTCCGCGGTTGGCGGCGGGTGTATGGGCCTTTCTTGCGCTGACGGACACCCTGGCATTCCTGCCGCTTTGGGCAAAATTGCTGCTGTATACGACGCTGCTGTTTGACCTGATATGGTTCAGCTTTGACTGCAGCCCGCTGCACGCCCTGTTTTATACAACCTGTGCCTACGCGGTGCAGCACATTGCCAGTAAGCTGGCCTATATGCCCATTTTTTGGCTGATTCAGCATGGGCGCACGGACAGGCGCGTTGACTTTGTCATTCTGCTTTTCAGCAACCTTGTGGTCTGCCTGGTCATCTACCTGCTGTTCACCCTGCGCATCCGGCGCGGGTGCCTGCTGTTTGACAATGTCAAGACCGTGCTTTACTCCGGCTTTTTCCTGATTGCCGCGGTCTACCTGAGTGTTGTGCTGGAGGATGTCCTGGACGGCAGCGCAGAGTCCTACCCGACCGCCTATCTGGCGCTGAATGCGTTCTGCATCCTGTTTGCCATCACGATTCTGGCGCTGGAATTTTCAAATTGCAGCATCAAGAGTCTGGAACACGAAAATGAAATGCTGGCGCAGCTGCTGGAATGTGACAAGCAGCAGTATGAGCAGGCAAAAAAAGACATGGAAAAAATCAACATCCGCTACCATGACCTGAAACAGCAGTATTCCCGCGCCACAGATGAGGAACGCGCCCGTCTGGAAGAAGAGATGAACAACCTGAACCTGCGCTATTTCACCGGGAATAAGGCGCTGGACATCACACTGACCCAAAAATCGGCACTCTGCGGGCAGGCAGGTATTCAACTGGTCTGCTCGGCAGACGGCAGCTGTCTGGAGAATATGAAGCACTACCACATTTACTCCCTGCTGGGCAATGCGCTGGACAATGCCATTGAGTGTCTGACGCAGGTAAGCGATGCGTCTAAGCGGGTCATCACACTGGACATCAGCCGCTGCCGTGACATGGCGGTCATCCGCGTGCAGAACTACACCCCCGCACCGCCGACGCTGCGGGACGGCGCTATCGTCACAACCAAGCAGGATACCGAGGAGCATGGCTACGGCATAAAAAGCATCAAAAGCATTGCTGAGCTGTACGGCGGCACGGCAGACTGCTTTGTGGAGGACTCGATTTTTTACTTAGTTGTCACCTTCCCCTGCGGGAAAAGCCAAAAAGAAACTGCATAACCCAAAAGCGACTGCCGAAAGGCGGTCGCTTTTCTTCTTTGTCATTTGTGCCGTGTTTTTTGACGTTTACGCCAACTGCATTGACCCGGTCAACACTTCCCTTTATGATAGCTTTGTGAAAAAGATACGAAAGGCTTCTGCAAAAGGAAAGTGCACAGCCTTTGGCAGCAAGCGCATCGTATCATTCATCTGTGACAGTTTAGGAAGGAGAAAAACCTATGGCACAAAAGGAAACCTCAAGCAAGTCCCGCCGTTGGCTGGGCTTGTCCGGCGCGGCTGTGCTGGTGGCAAACCTTGTCCTGACCGGAACGACTATTGCGTTCCAGCAGGAAGGCGAAGTCAACCATGCACTCGGCATCGAAGGCTCTGACGCATCTTACGGCGGCACGGAGTTCTCCGCTGACGGCACCCTGTCTGACGCAAGCTACGAAAAGTACATCGAAGCCGCTTATCAGTTCTGTGAGCAGGAGGAGGAAGAGGGCAGCGTGCTGCTCTACAACCGCAACAATGCCCTGCCGCTTTCCGAGTCTGAGCGCAACGTCACGGTCTTTGGCCGCGGCAGCATCGACCCGGTGTTCCGCAGCACCGCAGGCGGTTCCTCCACGAACCCGGATTACCAGAAAACCCCCGTTGACGCCCTGCAGGATGCCGGCTTCAACGTGAACCAAACCGTGCTGGACGCCTACGCTTCCGCCGCCGCGCCGAAAGAAAGAAGCGTTTCCAGCGTGGGCGAATATGACCCGGCGCTGTTCACCGGCAGCGTCACCGACTCGTTTGCGTCCTACGGCGATGTCGCGTTTGTGACTCTGTCCCGCTTTGCCACCGAGGGCAACGACCTTGCGATGGTCAACGACGAGGGCAAGCGTATGCTGGAGCTGGACGACAACGAGAAGGCGATCTTCCAGAAAATCAAGGATTCCGGCAAATTCAAGAAAACCGTCGTCCTGCTGAACTCCGTCTTTGCGATGGAGATGGACTGGCTGGACGAGTACAATGTTGACGCTGTGCTGTGGGTCGGCAACCCCGGCTTCTACGGTATGCCCGGCGCCATCCGCGTTGTGACCGGTGAGGTCAACCCCTCCGGTCACACCACCGCCACCTTTGCCGCCAACTCCCTGTCCGCGCCCAGTGCCGAGAACTTCGGTCTGCACGCCTACAACTACGGCAGCAAAACGCCCCGCGCGGCAGGCGACAGCTTTGTCAGCTATAACGAGGGCATCTACGTTGGCTACCGCTACTACGAGACCCGCTACGAGGACACCATCCTCGGTCAGGGCAACGCCGATTCCGCGGTTGGCACCAAAGCCTCGACCGATGGCTGGAACTACGCCGAGGAGGTCTGCTTCCCCTTCGGCTACGGTCTGTCCTACACGAACTATGAGTACAACCTTGACAAACTGGACTACAACAGCGACACCGACACCTTTACGGCGACTGTCACGGTGAGCAATACCGGCGACAGGGACGGCAAGGCTACGGTGGAGCTGTACGCACAGACCCCCTACACCGACTACGACAAGCAGAACAACGTCGAAAAGTCCTCGATCCAGCTGCTGGGCTATGACAAAATCGACGTGGCCGCAGGTGCATCCGAGACTGTCACGGTCGATGTGCCCGGCTACTTCCTCGCGTCCTATGACGCCAACGGCGCAAAGGGCTACATCCTCGATGCGGGCGATTACTACTTCGCCGTCGGCAACGGCGCACACGAGGCACTGAACAATGTGCTGGCCGCCAAGTGCGGTGACGCCGTTGCGGGCAAGCTGATCGATCAGGACGGCAATGTCGTCACCGGCAACACCGCCGCCGTGGCCACCTGGACCGCCCCCAACACCGAGGTCGATACCCAAAAGTACCGCAACTCCCGTTACAACAGCGATGTGGAAGTCACGAATACCTTCGACGACGCTGATGTGAACTACTGGGCGAACGACGACGAAAAAATCACCTACCTGTCCCGCAGCGCGTGGGATACGACCTACCCCACCACGCTGGAGACCCTGACGGTCAACGATAAGCTGTACAACGGTCTGAATATGCAGACCTACGTCAAGGCAGCCGATGCCAAGAGCGTTTCCGACTTCAACCTCGGCGTGGAGCTGGATGAGAAGATCAACTTCAGCGATATGATCGGCGTCGCCCTCGACGACCCGAACTTGAACGACTTCCTTTCTCAGCTGACGCTGAGCGATCTGCTCATCAACATGGGCGACTCCAAGGGCATCAAGGCTGTCAAGGCTGTCAACAAGCCCGGCTGCACCATCGTCGATGGTCCCGAGGGCATGAACGGTCAGTTTAAGTACGGCGACCGCCGCAACTGCACCGGCTGGGCTACGCTGCCTATCGTCGGCGCAACCTGGAACCACGATGTGCAGACCCGCTTTGGCGAGATGTACGGCGAGGATGCGCTGTATGCGTCCATCCCCATCGCCTACGCGCCCGGTGCAGACACCCTGCGTTCTCCCTACTCCGGTCGTACCTCTGAGTATTTCTCCGAGGACGGCGTTCTCAGCTACTATGCTGCCAAGGCCGTTTCCCGCGGTATGCGCAACAAGGGTCTGATCGGTACGGTCAAGCACTTCTTCCTGAACGAGCAGGAAGCCGGTCGTCAGGGCATTTCCACCTTTGCGAACGAGCAGTCCATCCGCGAGATCTATATGCGCGCCTTTGAGGGTTCTCTGGCTGAGGGCGATTCTCTCGGCGTTATGACCGCTTACAACCGTATCGGCGTTATGTACGCTGCCGCCAACCAGGGCATTCAGCACATCCTGCGCGACGAGTGGAACTACGGCGGCTACATCATCGACGATGCGCTGACTGCGTCCGAGTATTCCTCCGCCCCCGAAATGCTGATGGCAGGCAACAACATCTTCTGCCTGGATACCGCCCGCCCGAACGAAATCGAGAAGCTGATCACCAGCACCGATGACGGCGACCTGCTGCAGAAGGTCATTGACTCCAACCATTATCTGTACTACATCATGCTGCAGTCCTCTATGGGCGGCTCCGGCGCGGAGGACGTTGTCGTTTCCGACGCAGCCCCGTGGTGGCAGACGACCCTGCGCGCCCTCGATGTTGTGTTCTGCGCACTGGCCGTTGCCGCTGTCGTGATGTATGTGCTGCATACCTACACGGACGTTTTCTCCGAGGAAAAGCGGAAGAATCGTGCCGCCAAAAAGAATTGATGGAGGTGGAACCTGATGAATAAAGGCTTGAAAAATAAAGGGCTGGGCAGCTGGTTCTGCCTTGCCGCAGCGCTGGTCGCGCTGATCACCGGCATTGTATTCCTGCTCACACAGGCCACGGCTGCCCCTCTGGGTCACTCCGGCACGATGGCCGGCGTGGTGCTGCTGGTCGGTGTTGCCGCTTCGCTCGTTTTCTTCTTTGTTTCCGTTCCGTTCAGCGCACTGATTCAGGCGGTCATTTATAACATTGCCCTGTATCTTGTTGTTGTGCAGTTGTATTTCGTCTTTGCCGACGTCATCAACCATGTCACCTTTGCAGGCGGCAACGCCGGTCTGTGCGTGTTTTATATGGTCGGCACCTTCATTGCCTGCCTGCTCAGCGTGATCGCCTGCTTCTGCAAGCAGACGAAAACCGGCGAGGCAAAAGCTACCGGAAAACAGTTTGCTGCCGCCGGTGCGGTGGTCGTGGTCGCTGCGGTCTGCGTGGGCGGTTTCTCCCTGCAGAGCAGCAGCCTGCCCTCGGCCGACAATGCGGAGGTTGCCCCCGATGCGGCGCAGACTTCTGCCGATGGTCCCGTTATGAACTACAACGACAACGAGTACGTATCCAAGACGCTGGATGACCTTATTGCCATCCCGCAGGAAACCTGGGAAGCCAAGGAGCCGAACGGGGAAGTCGCCTACTTCTTCGAGGGTCAGTACACCGAGGGCTTCAGCACCATCGTGGATCCGGCGTGTCTTGATATGTACTGCTACACCGACGGTTCGATGTGGGGTTCCTTCAGCGGTCCCAGCACCTCCGTGGGCGGCGACTCTATCTCCCATGTTTACGGCTACTGGTACAACTACGATGAAAACGGCGACAAGAACTTCGTCATTCATCTGCTGGGCAATCAGGACGCCGACGGCACTGTGCGCCCCACCGATGTGGATGGCGGCGCAGATGCGGATATCTTCGTCTTTGACACCGATCACGGCGCATACAGCATGGAAGCCAGCCTGAGCTATGGCGTTATGGGCGGTATGTTCACCCGCAACATCAACATCTACGGTCAGCCCTATGCCCCTGCCAAGAGCCTGACGATCGATGCCTCCAACCTGCGCACCTTCTACACGGGCGACATCTTCAACCCGGGCGAGCTGGTTGTGACGGCTACCCGCGCCAACGGTGCGGAGGAGTCCATCTGGGGCGGTCGCTTGACCTTCACCGGGTACGACAGCGACACCGCAGGCACCAAGACCGTGACGGCCTCCTTCCTGGGTACAACCGCTACGTTTGAAGTGCAGGTCGAGGATCTGGTCACCGAGCAGTACACCGGCAGCTATGAGCTGGTGCAGGGCGAGACGCCCACCGCAACGGATGCCGTGCTGCTGGTGGATTACTCCCACAAGGTCTGCACGCTGACTGCCGCCGACGGCTCTGCATCCATCACCGGCACGCTGGTGGATGTGCAGGACAATGCCCTTACCATGACCCTGAACGGCAGCGATGCCCTGACGGTGCCCATCACCAAGGGTGAGGACGGCAGCAAGCAGCTGACCATCCCCGCCCACGACGAAATCGTCTCCGGCTGGGGCTCCAGCACCACCTACTCCATCAACGAGGCTGTGGTCACGCTGGCGGCAGAGTAAGCGTCCATTGTCCCTGATAAAACCTAACGGTACTTGCTGAATAAAAGCCGCGTCTGATGTCTGCTTGCAGGCGTTGGATGCGGCTTTTCTTATGAGAAGGGAAAATATATGCAAAATACAGAACTTTTGCTGAAAGAATTGACCTTGGAAGAAAAATGCGCCCTGCTTTCCGGCGCGGAAACCTTCAAAACGCGGGGTATGCCCAAACACGGCATCCCGCAGATCTGGCTGTCGGACGGTCCCCACGGCTTGCGCAAGCAGGCGGGGGAGAGCGACCACTTGGGGCTGAATCCCAGCGTGCCCGCCACCTGCTTCCCCACGGCGTCGGCTGTTGCAAACAGCTGGGATGCCGCGCTGGGCGAGGAAATCGGCGCAGCCTTGGGCGAGGAAGCCGCTGCGCAGGAAGTGTCGGTGGTGTTGGGACCGGGGCTTAACATGAAGCGCAACCCGCTGTGCGGGCGCAGCTTTGAGTATTTCTCCGAGGACCCGTATCTCGCGGGCAAGCTGGCGGCGGGATATATTCGCGGCATCCAGTCCAAGGGCGTAGCTGCCTGCCCGAAGCACTTTGCCGTCAACAGCCAGGAAACGCGGCGTATGGCTTCGGATTCCATCGTGGACGAGCGCACCCTGCGGGAAATTTACCTGACCGGGTTTGAAATTGCCGTCAAAGAGGGGCATCCCCGCAGCATTATGTCGTCCTACAATCTTGTGAACGGTACGTACGCCAACGGGAATAAGCACCTGCTCATGGAGATCTTGCGCGGTGAGTGGGGCTTTGACGGCGCGGTCATCACCGACTGGGGCGGAAGCAACGACCACGCGCTGGGTGTGAAAAACGGCTCCACGCTGGAAATGCCTGCGCCCGGCGGGGACAGCGTGCGCGAACTGTTGGCGGCGGTGGAAAGCGGGAAAATCTCTGAATCCGACATCGACGCCCGCTTGTCAGAGTTGCTGCCGCTGGTGTTTGATACCAAGGCTGCGCTGGACGCTGCCCCGCGCGAGTTTGATGCGGCAGCCCATCATGCGCTTGCCCGCCGCGCCGCCGAGGAAAGCCTTGTGCTGCTGAAAAACGAGGGCTCTTTGCTGCCGTTGGCGGCGGGCACCAAGGTGGCTGTCATCGGCGACTTTGCCAAGAATCCGCGCTATCAGGGCGCAGGCTCCAGCATGGTGAACTCGACACAGGTGGATGTGCTGCTGGATAATCTGATCGACTCCGAGTTGAACGTCATCGGGTATCAGCAGGGCTTTGACCGCCACGGTAAGCCGGATGCTGCTTTGCAAAAATCCGCCTGCGAACTGGCGACACAGGCAGATACAGTTATTTTGTGCATGGGTCTGGATGAAATCGCCGAGAGTGAGGGTCTTGACCGCAGCAATCTGCGCCTTGCGCAAAATCAGGTGGATCTGCTGCAGGCTGTGGTGGCCGTCAACCCGAAAATTGTCGTGGTATTGTACAGCGGCAGCGTAGTCGAAACGCCGTGGCTGGACAACTGCCAAGCCCTGTTGTACGCCGCCTTAGGCGGTCAGGCGGGGGCGGGCGCCGTTGCAGATGCACTGACCGGCAAGGTCAACCCCTGCGGCAAGCTGGCAGAAACATGGCCGTTGACCTACGCCGACGTACCCAGCGCCGCCGACTTTGCCACCCGCCGCAAGACTGTGGAGTACCGCGAGGGGCTGTACATCGGCTACCGCTACTTTACCACGGCGGAAAAAGCTGTGCGCTTCCCGTTTGGCTATGGTATGAGCTACACGACGTTTGCGTACAGCGATATGGTCGCCGATGAACAGGGGGTCAGCCTTACCGTAACGAACACCGGCAGTGTGGCAGGAACGGAAATTGTGCAGCTGTATATTGCTAAAAAGAACAGTGAGCTTTTCCGCCCTGCAAAGGAACTGAAAGGCTTTGCCCGCGTAACGCTTGCCCCCGGTGAGAAACAGCGCATCACCATCATGCTGGACGATAAGGCGTTCCGTTTCTGGAATGTCAAGGCTAACCGCTGGGAAATCGAGGGCGGCGAGTACGAGCTGCTTGTCGGCGCAAGCGTGGAGGACATCCGGCTGTGCGAGAAAATCTCCGTACATGGAACGGCTACCGTGCATCCGTATGAGGATAGGGACTTGGATTGCTATTATAAGGGCGATGTGCTGCACGTTTCCGATGCAGACTTTGAAAAGCTGTTGGGGCATCCCATCCCGAATGGCAAAACCGAAATTGACCGCAATCTGACCTTGGGCGAACTGAACCACGCACGCAGCCCGCTGGGCTGGCTTGTCTGGCTTGTGCTGACGATCCTGCTGGATGTCAGCTATAAACGCGGCAAGCCGGACCTGAACATCTTGTTCCAGTACAATATGCCCCTTCGCGCCCTGGCAAAGATGACGAACGGCGCCATCAGCATGGGCATGGTGGACGGCATTGTCATGGAATTGCAGGGCTTCTGGATCCTGGGTCTTGTGCGGGTGATTTATGAAGCGATTAAGAATGTGGTGCTGAATGCGCAGATGGAAAAGCGTCTGCGCGGCGCTTGATGGAGGTTGCATTATGCAGTTTTGGAATAATTTTGCGGCTAAACACCCTGCCGCAGCCAAGTGGGTGCGCGAGGGCGGTTTGTTCGTCATCGTGTCGAATCTGATTACCGTGTTCAAGTATCTGCTGCTGCAATTTCTGCCCGCTGCGTTCAGCAGTCTGCCGGTGGTGGATTTCGGCTGGCCCGGCGTGGATGTGACCCTGTTTGGGGAAACCTTCAAGTGGAACATCCTCGGCTACGATGCCGCCCACGGCGGGCTGCCGTACTTCTGCGCGTATATGATCGCCATGGTCATTGGTGAGTGCATCAACTTCCCGATCCAGCGCAATTTCGTGTTCCGCAGTAAGGGCAATTTAGGCAAGCAGATCGCGTGGTATGTGCTGGCGTTCTGCGTCATCACCTGCATCGTCAACTCCATCAACTGCGTATGGGTTGCCGTAGCCGGGCTGCTGGTGCCGGACTTTATTTATAACATCGGCACGACGGTTTTGAACGGCGGCGTGTCTATGGTCATTTTCTTCTTTGTCAACAAAATCATCTTCCCTGAAAGCGGGAAGTGATAGAGAAAATATCACTTTACGAGCGCTGCAGATAACGGATTGCAGTTTTGGATGATGAGCAAGCCCTGCTGATGAAATCCGTCATAGGTGGATTGTCGCCGTGAATTGTGAACGTCTCGTAAGCAATTTGCGCTTACTATTGACCGACTGATAATGACTGGAGTAAAAAGAGCCCGGAGGGCCTTACCAAATCGGTAAGGTTCTCCAGGCTCTTTTTTCTCGCCGGAAAGTGCATGCAAATGGGTTGCACAGAATAACGATACAACACGGAAAGGAAGAAAACTTCTAATTAGACCAATTCTGAAGGCATAAACGTAAAATGCCTGACAATCATTTCATAACCACCTGCATAGATGGTGCAGCCGAACGGGGATATATGTCTGCCTCAAGGCTTATATATTCTTCACAAGCAGTGCCTGATACGGTTCCAGTTCTACATCCGCCAGCCAGACGGACTGACCATCGGCAGTGCGGTAATTTCCGCCTAATGCGTCAAGACCGGCCCCT
>OGIS01000978.1_pt1 | contig 13547 bp, 9 predicted proteins | sample 1571821 | NCBI WGS metagenome assembly OGIS01 (sample SAMEA2581965, study PRJEB24529) | metagenome | biome: Human gut stool | place: China | collected 2011
TCGTCCTGAAATAGGTTGACTATGCTCCCCCTTCTGTTTCTTATCCGAAGCAACCTATTTAAGTGAAAAATAAAGAGATTATGAATGTGTGTAATGGTTTAATATATAGTCATTTAATGTTTGTCTTATATCCTTCTATCTTATCGACCTAAGTCGAAAACCTTTTTGCCCATTGTCGAAAGCCTTTTTGCCCAAGGTCGAAAAGGTATTCGACTTAGGTCAAAAGCTCTATGGCATTATTGTTTGGCGATAGAAGCATGGCAGTTGTAGCTTTATAACACACTTCCCGTACTCGGTTTACTTTTTTCGGTGAAGGCGGTTGGCAGATTATGGCGAAAAAACAAACAGATAGTGTGCCGTCAATCTTCGTTTGTTTAAAAAGAACATGTATCTTTATCTTCAAATAACTGGAATGTGATGGAATTACGAACAGAGAATGTGACGCGCTATATCATGCCTCTTCGGGAAGGCGGATCGTTGCCGGCATTGGCGGAAGCTGATGACGAGTTTAAATATGTCGTGAAGTTCCGTGGGGCAGGCCATGGGACGAAAGCGCTGATAGCCGAACTGGTTGGCGGTGAGATAGCCCGTGCACTTGGTTTCCGGGTTCCCGAGCTGGTCTTCCTGAATTTGGACGAGGCTTTCGGGCGTACCGAAGGTGATGAGGAAATCCAGGATCTGTTGCAAGGCAGCCGGGGATTGAACCTCGGGCTGCATTTTCTGTCGGGAGCTCTTACCTTCGACCCGGCAGTGACGAAGGTCGGGGCTGAGTTGGCGTCCCGTATCGTGTGGCTGGATGCGTTTCTGACCAATGTAGACCGTACATTCCGGAATACCAATATGCTGATGTGGCATAAGGAACTGTGGCTGATCGATCATGGCGCTTCGCTTTATTTCCATTATTCATGGGTGAACTGGCAAAAGCATGCCGTAAGTCCGTTCGTGCAGATCAAAGATCATGTGCTGCTACCCGAAGCTTCCGGGTTGGAAGAGGCGGATGCCGAGATGAAACGCCTGCTGACGGAGGAGAAGATCCGGGAGATCGTGGCTCTGATTCCCGACGACTGGTTGTATTGGAGTGAAAGTCCCGGTAGGCCGCAAGAGATAAGAGAGATTTATATCCGGTTCTTATGTGAGAGACTGGCACATTCCGAAACATTTATAAAAGAAGCACAAGATGCAAGGAAAGCACTTATATGAATATGCCGTTATCCGTTTGGTCCCCAAAGTAGAACGTGAGGAGTTCTTTAATGTGGGAATTATTCTGTTCTCGAAAAGAGCGAAGTACATCAAGGCGCTTTATAAGGTGGACGAGAACAAGTTGAATCTATTTTCTTCCGAGTTGGACCGTGAATCGTTGTTTGCCAATCTGCATGTTTTCGATAAAATCTGTTCCGGCACGAAAGAGGGCGGTCCTATCGCTGCTCTGGACATCCCGGAACGGTTTCGGTGGCTGACAGCAGTGCGGAGTGCATCTATCCAGACTTCACGTCCGCATCCGGGTTTCTCCGACGATTTGGACCAGACGTTGGAGATACTGTTCAGGGAATTGGTTCTGTAACGATATTGTAATTGATAGTAAACAGTGATTTAATACTCCGGTTGTTCCTTTGCAGCGGTTTTAATTAGATGAAAATATATTTGTTTTAACGCAAAAAGAACAAACATGGAGATTAAGAGTAGAGTGACCCGATTTGCGGGTTTGCTATGTATCGCAGGTGCATTACAGGGATTCCCGGTAATCTATTCCGCCAATCCGAGCGGAATCATAAGCGTAGCCCGGCAGGGCACGTATCATCTGACAGGTACGATTGTGGATGGATACGGAGAACCCGTTATCGGAGCCAATGTAGTGGAAAAAGGAACGACTAACGGGGCGGTGACCGATATCGACGGGAAGTTTTCGCTGGAAGTAGCCCCTGACGCTGTGCTAACCATCTCTTTTATCGGATATATCTCGAAAGAAATCACACTGAAAGGAGAGAAAGAACTGAAAGTGGTCTTGGTGGAAGATACACAGACGCTGGACGAAGTGGTCGTGGTCGGTTACGGCACACAGAAGAAAGTGAACCTGACCGGAGCCGTCGAACAGGTGACCAGCGAAGTGTTTGACAATCGTTCCGTTCCCAACGTGACACAAGCCCTGCAAGGTTCGATCCCCAACTTGAACATTCAGTTGACCGACGGCAAGCCGACCCGCTCGGCGAGTTATAATGTCCGCGGTACGACTTCGATCGGGCAGGGTGGTAGCGCGTTGGTCCTGATCGACGGTGTGGAAGGTGATCCCTCGATGTTGAACCCGAACGATATCGCCAGCGTGTCTGTCCTGAAAGATGCCGCTTCGGCTGCCATCTATGGCGCGCGCGGTACTTTCGGTGTCGTACTGATCACCACGAAAGAGCCGACTAAGGACAAGACTTCCATTACCTATTCAGGAAATTTCGCCATGCAGAAGCCGGTGACGGTTCCCGACTTCGTGACCGACGGATATGAATATGCCAGTCATTTCTATGAAGCCTATCATGCGTGGAACAACTATTCGGCCGACCCTAAGAACATCAACAAGACGCAGGAATTCTCCCTCGGCTGGCTGGAAGACTTCAAAAGACGGAAGGAGCAGGGCATAACTGACGAGGTGACGGTCGATGCTACCGGCAAATATGTCTACTACGGCAACGAAGACTATTACGACGCCCTGTACAAGAAAACGACTTTCGCGCAGGACCATAATTTGTCGGTGACCGGTAACAATGGGAAACTGAACTACTATGTATCCGGGCGTTTCTATGGCTACGACGGTTTGTTCCGCTATAATACCGACAATTATAAGATGATGAACCTGCGTGCGAAAGGTTCCGTACAGGTGTTCGACTGGCTGAAGATCGAGAACAATATGGATTTTTCCAATAATGGATACCATAACCCGATCAATGTCGGCGAAGGCGGCTCCATCTGGCGTAACATTTCCGATGAAGGTCATCCGACCTCGCCTATCTTCAACCCCGACGGCAGCCTGACTTTCTCGGCCGCTTATTCGGTCGGTGACTTTATCTATGGCAAGAACGGTATCGATACCAATAACAAGGTGTTGAAGAATACGACCGGCTTTACTGCTTCTTTTCTGGAAAACAAATTGCACGTACGGGGCGACTTCACGTTCCGCAATACGGACGAGGGACAGACGCAACGCCGCGTACCGGTTCCTTATAGCACTCACGAAGGGCAGATTGTCGAACTGAGTACCAAATACAATGATTTGAAGGAGAGTAATATGCGGACCGAGTATATTGCGACCAACCTGTATGCCGATTATGAGGATACATTCGGTGATGCGCATTATTTCAAAGGTATGGTCGGTTACAATTATGAACAGTCAACTTATAAGAGCACATATGTGCAGCGTAACGGGTTGCTGCTCGACGATTCGGAAAACATCAACTTGGCGCTGGGAGATGCGATCACTACGTCGGGAGGTTATAACAGATGGCGCGTGGCAGGTGGCTTTTTCCGTCTGAACTATGCGTTCAAGGATCGCTATCTGTTGGAAGTGAATGGACGCTATGACGGTTCTTCCAAATTCCCGACCGATCAGCAATGGGCGTTCTTCCCTTCTGTCTCCGGTGGATGGCGCGTGTCGGAAGAGGCGTTCTGGAAGGTGAACCCGGATTTGTTCTCCAATCTGAAAATACGTGCTTCATACGGTTCGTTAGGGAATGGTAATGTTTCTCCCTATAGCTTCCTCGAGTTGTTGAGCATCAGCACTTCCGGTCGTGTCCTGAACGGTTTGAAGAACAAGTATACGAGTGCTCCTGCCGTCATGCCTGACGGACTGACCTGGGAAACGGCAACGACGACCGATGTCGGACTGGACTTCGGCATGTTGAACAACCGCTTGCAATTTAACGGTGACTATTACATCCGTAAGACAACGGATATGTACACGGTCGGCGAAACGCTTCCCGATGTGTTCGGCGCCTCTTCTCCCAAAGGCAACTATGCCGACATGACGACCAAGGGATGGGAAATCACGCTGACTTGGCGCGACCAGTTCACATTGGCGGAGAAACCGTTCAACTACGAGATCCGTGGAACGCTATCCGACTATATCTCGACCATCGACCGCTATAACAACCAGACGGGTAACCTGGATGACTACTATGCTGGCAAGCGTGTAGGTGAAATCTGGGGATATGTGACTGAAGGGCTGTTCAAGGATCAGGCTGATATTGACAGCCATGCCGACCAGACACTGATCCAGTCTTCATCCAAGCGCATCACCTATCCGGGAGATGTGAAGATCAAGGACCTGAACGGTGACCATGTGATCGACTACGGCAATAATACCGTGGACGACCACGGTGACAAGACCGTGATCGGAAATGCGTTGCCTCGCTATGCGTATAGCATCAACCTTTCCGGTGACTGGAACAACTTCTTCCTTTCCGCCTTCTTCCAGGGTGTGGGAAAACAGGATTGGTATCCCAGTTCGGAATGTATTTTCTGGGGACAGTATAACCGCCCGTATAACAACATGCCTACTTGGCATCAGGGCAACTATTGGACAGAAGACAATACGGATGCTTATCTGCCCCGTTATGCCGGCTACAATGCTTCCCTGAAGTCTACACCGCAGACCCGCTACTTGCAGAATGTCGCTTATATCCGTCTGAAGAACCTGCAATTCGGCTACACCTTGCCACAGCCGATCGTTTCGAAAGCCAAATTGCAGAATGTACGGGTTTATATTTCGGCCGAGAATCTCTGGTGCTGGTCCCCGCTCTACAAGCATACGCGTGACCTCGACGTGACGAACATCTACGGTTCCGATCCCGACCTGACGGATGCCGATATGTCGTCCGGACTGAACGGGAACCGTGGTAGCGGTGACGGAAACAGCTATCCGCAGATGAAGAGTGTGAGTCTCGGTTTATCAGTAACATTTTAATTAAAGAACTATCAACGACATGAAACGGATTATATATTCTTTTGTATCAGTCTGTTTACTCCTTTCCTCCTGCTCAATGGACGAGACACCGCAGGCTTCGGTGGACAAAGACACAGTCTTCAGGACGGAGAAAGGGCTGGAAACATATTCCTATTCTTTCTATAATATGCTCCCTTCCGTCAGTGACGGTTTCAGGCAGGATGCCATGTGCGATTATGGAGCGGTGACCAGCTTCGACAACTTTATCCGCGAAGGGGCTTACTCGGCCGAGTTGAGCAGCGGGTGGTCGTGGAGCGATCTGCGCAACATCAACTACTTTATTGAGAACTGTACGAACGAGGCGGTCGATGAATCTGTCCGTAACAACTATATCGGCTTGGCCCGCTTTTTCCGCGCTTACTTCTATTACGAGATGGTAGTACGTTTCGGTGATGTGCCTTGGATAGACCGTACGTTAGGTGTGGACGACGAGTTGCTGTATGCTCCCCGCGATTCGCGGACTATCGTCATGGATCATGTGTTGGAAGACCTGGACTTCGCTTGTGAGAATATCTCGCGGACGAAGGACGAAACCGGTTCTCTGGTGACGAAATGGGTGGCTTATGCGTTGAAATCCCGTATCTGCCTCTTCGAAGCTTCTTTTCGCAAGTATCATACGGAGTTGGGATTGACCGACTCGGCTGACGAATGGTATCAGGAGGCTGTCCGTGCTGCCGAAACGGTTATGAAGGAAAGCGGCCATTCTATTTATACGGGTGAGGGTACGGATGCTTCTTTCCGCTCGCTGTTCATCAGTGATAAGCCGGTAACTAGTGAAGTGATGCTGGCGAGCTGCGCCGATGCCGGGCTGGCTGTGTTGGGCGAAGCTAACTGGTGGTGGACTTCAGGCACGTACGGAGCGCGTTTCAGTATGATCCGTACCTTTGTCAATACTTTCCTGAATACGGATGGGACACCGTTTACGGATCGTGCCGGTTACGAGACGATGGAGTTCTATGACGAATGCCAGAACCGTGACGCACGCCTTGCCCAGACGATCCGCACACCGGGGTATGAACGCGACGGGGTGCCTGCCGCTCCTAACTTCAACGGTTATTCCTATACGGGCTACCAACCGATCAAATATACGTTGGATGATACCAAATACGATGCCGGTGCTTTGAATACGAATGCGATTCCGTTGTTCCGTTATGCCGAAGTCCTGCTGAACTATGCCGAGGCAAAAGCCGAGTTGGGGACGCTGACGGATGCGGATTGGGCGAATACGGTCGGTGTGCTGCGTGCACGCGCCGGTATCACCGGCGGTCTTTCTGCCAAGCCAACCAAGGTGGATGCTTATTTCCAGCAAAACTATTTCCCGAATATTTCCGATCCGGTCATCCTCGAAGTGCGTCGTGAGCGTTCCGTCGAACTGGCTCTGGAGGGTTTCCGCTTCACCGACCTGAAGCGTTGGAAACGCGGTGAGCTGATGACGATGCGTTGGACTGGTATATATGTTCCCGCCTTGAATGTCCAGATGGACCTCGACAAAGACGGTACGCCGGACGTGATCTTCTATAAGGGAGAGAAGCCGACCGGTCTGCCTGCTTCCTGTACGCCTGTTTCAGTAGGAGAGGGCACGCAGCAGGGATTGACCGGGGCGGATTCGGGTAACCTGACTTGGTCGGACGATGATCCGCGTATCTGGTACGACGATGGTCGCCAGTATTACTACCCGATCCCTCAGTCGGCAATCATCAAAAATGGAAACCTGAAACAGAATCCGGGTTGGTAAATGTGTAATCGATAAATGATAAGGATATGAAAAAGACGGTAAGTGTATTTGTTTCGGTCCTCCTGCTGGCAGCTTTGCTCCAGTCATGGGCCATGAAAGAATCCCATCCGGCCACAGGCGGGAGGAGCGAACTGAACGTGGCGACTTTCAACCTCCGTATGGATACGGAAAAAGATGGTGTGAATGCCTGGCCGAACCGCAAAGAGATGGTGAAAGGACTGATCCGTTTCCACGATTTCGATATCTTCGGGACACAGGAAGGGTTCAAGCACATGTTGGACGGGATTGCCGAGTTGGATGGGTATGCCTATATCGGTGCCGGGCGCGATGACGGCGAGGATGCGGGCGAACATTCCGCTATCTTCTATAAGACCAGTCGTTTCGATTTGTTGGACAAGGGGAATTTCTGGTTTTCCGAAACACCGGATGTTCCGGGCAAGGGCTGGGATGCTACTTGCTGCAACCGTATTTGTTCCTGGGGTAAGTTTCGCGATAAGGAGAGTGGCAAGGTGTTCTATTTTTTCAATTCCCATTACGACCATCAGGGGAAGGTGGCACGCCGGGAATCTTCCAAACTGCTGATCGCTCGTATTAAGCAGATTGCCGGAACGGATGCGACGGTCTTTGCGACGGGAGACTTCAATGCCGTTCCGACCGATGAACCGATGGTGACGCTAGCATCCGACGGTCTGTTGCTGGACTCGTATGACCTGAGCGAGCAGCCGCGTTATGGTACGGAAGGTACTTACAACAGCTTCAAGACGGATTCCGAGATGATGAACCGCATCGATTATATCTGGGTGACGAAGGGGACGAAGGTGAAAAAGTATGCTGTTCTCAACGATATGCAGTACGGTCGTTTCCCGTCGGATCATTTTCCCGTGATGATACAAGTTACGTTTTAAAGTTTATTTGAATGACAGGTACGGTGTGAGCCGTTTCTTGTCCGTATCTGTAAATTCTTCTATCAGTTGCAGGTTCTCCCATCCGGAGAGCCTGCTTTTTTGTTTCCGGAGCTGTTCGATCGCTTTTGCCTGTCGGTAGTCGAGGTAAGGGTGTTTGCGGAGAGCGGCGGCGGGTAAGGCGTTGACCTCTAACCGGCGTACATGGAGCGTGTCGGCAATGAACCAGGGGGCGAGGGCTTGGTAGCGTTCTTCATCGATCCCATACACTTCCGCCAACTGGCTGACATCGTAGAAGCCCCCTAAGAGTTCTCTGTATTTCATGATCCGCCGAGCGAAGGTGCTGCCGATGCCAGGGACTTTTTTCAGGATCGTGGTGTCGGCGGTGTTGAGTTCGACGAGGGTTCCCGGCGCGGACTTTTCCGTTCGAGTGTATAGGGTATATCCTTTCCTCTTCTTGCCTGTAGGGTAGGAGTTGTTACCTGTAAGGGTAGGACTTTTATCTTTAAGGGTATTCTTGGTTTTATTCGGATGAGGTCCGGATTCTTTCCGGATGAAATTTTTTCCCCCTTCGGATGTATTTTTTCCGGTGATGATCCGTCTTTCGCCCGGTGCTTGTCGGTTTTCTGTTCGATGGGCATCTGTCTGCGCTTCGATAGGCATCCGTTTCGTGTTTGTCCAAAGCAATAAGATCCAGGAAATAGTGATGAGGCAAAGGAGTAAAGCCAGTGCTCTCCGTTCGCCTTTGGAGAAGTAGAGAAGGTCGCGCCAGTTCATGGTAAGAAAGTATTTTTTCGAATGGTTTTGGTCTCCATAAGACAGTTATTATTAAATGAATACTATTTTACAAAGGTATAAGTTCCCTGCCGATATGCAAGGAACTTACGGGTTTATTTTAAAATAGTTTCTTCAGCTGGTCAAGCAGGCCGAGTTCGTTTAGGAATACGATGCCGATGGCGATCGGGGAAACGTATTTCATGAAGAAGACATAAATGGAGAAGAGACGGAACTTGATCGTCCCTTCGTTGGTCAGCTCGGCTTTCAGGATTTTCTTGTCGACACGTGTTCCGACGAAGATGCAGGTCAGCATTCCTCCTAACGGCAGCATGATCTTGGCCGTCAGGTAATCCAGTGCATCGAAAAAGATCAGTCCACCTATCGTGAACTCTTTTAATAATCCGAACGAGAGTGAACTGAGAATGCCTAAGATGAATACACCGATCGAAACGAGCCAAGCCGCTCTTTTCCTTGTCATACGGAACTCTTCATGGATATAGGCGGTCACCACTTCATGCAAGGAAATGGTAGAAGTCAGTGCCGCCATCGCCAGCAAGATATAGAAAATAAGCGACCACAAGCTGCTGAACGGTAACTGCTCGAATACATTGGGCAAAGTGATGAATACCAGTTGGGCGCCTGCCGATGGGGCAATCCCGAAGCTGAAGACTGCCGGGAAGATCATGATCCCTGCCAGGACTGCCACAAAAGTATTGATGATCGTCACCTGCCAAGCTGTTGCCAACATGTTGGTGTCTTTCCCGAAATAAGAAGAGTAGGTGATAAGGCAACCCATGCCGAGACTCAGCGAAAAGAACGCCTGCCCGACGGCACTCAGTACAACGGATGAAGTCAGCTTGCTGAAATCCGGTTTGAACAGGTACACCAGTCCCGCTTCTGCATTTGGCAGCGTGACGGAGCGTACACACATCACGACCAGGATAAAGAACAGGAGTGGCATCATGATCTTGGAGGCCCGTTCGATGCCTTTCTCCACACCTGAGGCAATCACGAAATGCGTCAGTCCGATAAAGACTGCTGTCCAGAAGATCGGCCGGAGTGCATTGGAAGAGAAGTTGTCGAAGCCGGCGGTAAAGTCCACACCCGGCGTACTGTAGAGGTTGCCGTTTACTGTCTGCCAGACGTATTCGAGTGTCCAGCCGGAAACGACCGCATAGAAGCCCAGGATCAGGAAAGCGGCCAGGATGCCGTTGTATCCGATCCAGCACCATTTCGTCCCGGGGGCCATTTTCTTGAACGAACCGACCGTATTGCTGCGGGAGTAGCGGCCGATAAAGAATTCGGTTACCATTACCGGAATTCCTAAGAATATCATGAAGAGAATATAGATAAGCAAGAATGCGGCACCGCCGTTCGTCCCTAACATATAAGGAAAACGCCAAATACTTCCCAGTCCTACGGCGCATCCTACGGTAGCTAGGATAACTCCGAGTTTACTACCGAATGTGACTCTGTTGTCCACCATGTTTGAATGAATAATTAAGAATTAAAGATTAAGAAATAATTGCCCTCTTTTCACTTTCAACTTTCCCCTTTCAACTGTTGAACCGTTCCGTCCTTGATATGGATCACGCGGTCTGTATCGGTTGCCAGTTGCTCGTCGTGTGTGACGATGACGAATGTCTGGTGCATCTGGTTGCGCAAGTCGAAGAAGAGCTTGTGCAGCTCTTCCTTGTTCTTGGTATCCAGGCTTCCTGATGGTTCGTCTGCGAGGATTACGGACGGGTTGTTGATGAGGGCGCGGGCAACGGCTACGCGCTGTTTCTCTCCGCCTGACAGTTCGTTCGGTTTGTGGGACATCCGATCGGTCAGGTTCATGAAGTCAAGAATCTCCTTCGCCCTTTTCTCGGCTACAGCCGGTTTTTCACGGGCGATCAGTGCCGGGATCATCACGTTCTCCAAAGCCGTGAACTCCGGGAGAAGCTGATGGAACTGGAAAACGAAGCCGATGTTCCGGTTGCGGAATGCCGCCAGTTTTTCTTCCGAAAGGCGGACGGTTTCGGTCCCGTTTATATATAGTTTGCCGCTGTCCGGAGCATCAAGTGTCCCGATGATCTGAAGCAGGGTAGTTTTTCCCGCCCCGCTCGGACCGACAATCGCTACGATCTCACCTTCGCCTATCGTCAAGTCGATTCCTTTCAATACTTGCAGGGAGCCGAAGCTTTTGGTTATTCCTTCTGTTTGTATCATATCAGTTGAAAGTTGAAAGTTGAAAGTTGAAAGTTGTATAAGGAAAAGAATAACTTCTCATTTTCAACTTTCAACTTTCAACTGGTTAATAACATATGAGGCTAAGTAGCATCCGAATATTGCCGGCATATAGGAAACGGTTCCGGTCGTTGTCCGTTTGCATTGTTCGCCTTCCACTTCTACGACGGCATCAGGATTGGCTATCTCGGTAGAGAAGACAACCGGAATCCCTTTGTTGACGCCCAGACCGCGCAGTCGTTTGCGTACGGCTTTTGCCAATGCGCAGTTGCAGGTCTTCGAGATATCCGCGATCCTGACTTGTGACGGGTCCATCTTGGCTCCGGCACCCATTGAGGAAACGACAGGGATATTTCTCTGATAAGCGTGATACAAGAGGAATACTTTCGGACTGAGGGAATCGATCGCGTCGACGACAAAATCGTACCGGGTCGCCGAAAGTACCTCTTCCGTCCGTTCGTCGCGCAAAAATTCGTTCAGGACACCTAGTTTCAGACGGGGATTGATATCTAACAGGCGACGGGCTACGACTTCAGCTTTCGGCATCCCCAACGTCGAATGTAACGCCGGCAGTTGGCGGTTGATATTGCTTTCGTTCACCGTGTCGGCGTCGACGATCGTCATGTGGCCGATTCCGGCGCGGCATATCTGTTCGGCTGCATAAGCTCCCACACCTCCTAGTCCCACTACCAGCACATGGCTATGTGCCAGCCGCTCCATCCGGTCGGCGCCTAACAAAAGTTCCGTCCGTGTGTTCCAATTGTAACTCATTAAAATGATTTTGGATGCAAAAGTAATAAATCAATCAGAAATGCCCTGCTATTTAGCCATCTTTTAACGAAAAAGGGGCGATACACTCCGATTGTGAGAGATAAGGAATAATTCGTATCTTTGTCCGCAATAAATTCAAATACTTATGAAGATACAACTCTATTGGCTGCTTTTGGCAGCTTTATTGTTATTGTCTGGAAAAGCAGACGCCGCAAATAACAAGAAACCGTTTGTCATCCCTGAATTGCAGGAATGGAGAGGAGCTCAGGGGATGTTCACTCCTACGGCTACATCCCGGATCGTGTATACCGGAAAAGATCCGTCTGTAGCCCGTGTTGCCAATCAGTTTGCCGAAGACTACGAGCTGATGTTCGGCCGTCGGATGCAGGTCGTGCAAGGTCGTGCGGCTGCCGGCGATTTTGTGTTCTCCCTCTCGTCCGACAGCCGGTTGGGAGAGGAAGGCTACACGATGAAGATCACTGACCGCGTCATCGTTACTGCTCCTAAGAGCAAGGGGCTGTATTGGGCTACCCGCACGTTGCTACAACTGACCGAACAGCAGGGTAATCAGGCTTTGCCGAAAGGGACAGCCCGTGATTATCCCGACTATGCGATCCGTGGTTTTATGATGGATTGCGGGCGTAAATTTATTCCAATGAGCATGTTACGTGATTATGTGAAGATGATGGCCTACTATAAGATGAACACATTCCAGATCCACTTGAACGATAATGCTTTCAAGCAATATTACAATCACGACTGGAACAAGACCTATTCGGCTTTCCGCCTCGAATGTGAAACTTTTCCCGGACTGACCGCCCGCGATGGCTATTATACAAAAAAGGAGTTTATCGCCCTGCAACAACTCGCCGATAGCCTGGGTGTGGAGATCATTCCGGAGATAGATGTCCCGGCACATTCGCTTGCTCTTACACAGTATAAGCCGGAGATCGGCAGCGAAGAGTATGGCATGGATCATCTTGACTTGTTCAAACCTGAAACTTATGAGTTCGTGGATGCTCTTTTCCGCGAGTACCTGGAAGGACGTAATCCCGTCTTTACCGGCAAACGTGTCCATATTGGAACGGACGAATATTCCAATAAAAAGCAGGATGTGGTGGAGAAATTCCGTGCTTTCACCGATCACTATATCCGTTTTGTGGAAGGTTTCGGCAAGCAGGCTTGTGTCTGGGGAGCTTTGACGCACGCAAAGGGTGAAACACCTGTAAAATCTGAAAACGTGCTGATGAGCGCTTGGTATAACGGGTATGCCGATCCGAAAGAGATGATCAAACAAGGCTATGACCTGATTAGTATCCCTGACGGGTATCTGTATATCGTTCCCGCAGCAGGCTATTATTATGATTATCTGAATACGGAAATGCTTTATAAAGAATGGACGCCCGCCCATGTAGGGAAAGAAGTGTTTCCCGAAAAGCATAAGCAGATCAAAGGCGGTATGTTTGCTGTCTGGAACGACCATGCGGGTAACGGCATCAGCACGAAGGATATTCACTATCGCGTGTTTCCTGCTATGCAGACGTTGGCTGTTAAGATGTGGACGGGAAAGGATTGTACGGTTCCGTATGCGGACTTTAACAGCGCCCGTATGGCGATCAGCGAAGCACCTGGCGTGAACGTGGCCGGACGTATCGGGACGGAGCCGCGTTCCGTTTACAACCTCGAAACTTTGAAGCCGGGAATGGAAACGGGGTTGAAAGAGATTGGCTATCATTATACCGTCTCTTTCGATATCAAAGCGGAGGCGGAGGAAAAGGGAACCGAATTGTTTCGTTCGCCTGATGCTGTCTTTTACCTGTCTGATCCGGCTTCCGGAAAGTTGGGATTTATCCGGGATGGATATCTGAATACCTTCAACTACCAGTTTTATCCAGAAGAGACCGCATCGGTAACCATTACTGGGGACGAGAAATCTACGCGGCTTTACATCGACGGTAAGTTGAAAGAGGATCTGGCTATCCGGAAACAGTATTTCAATGGAGGAAAAGATTCGATGAATTATGTCCGCACATTGGTATTCCCATTGGAAAAAGCGGGAAATTTCAAGAGCTCGATCCGTAATGTGGAAGTGCTGAACTATTGCAAGTCGGAGATGTAGGCTTAACTGGTGACAATTGTGGAATTATAG
>OGIS01000998.1_pt1 | contig 13336 bp, 6 predicted proteins | sample 1571821 | NCBI WGS metagenome assembly OGIS01 (sample SAMEA2581965, study PRJEB24529) | metagenome | biome: Human gut stool | place: China | collected 2011
TCTGTCCCTACACGACGCTCTTCCGATCTGAATAGAGGTAGTACTTCTCATAGTCCACCGACTGACTGATACCGAGTTGCTGAAACTCCTTATACAGTTCCTCTATTTCCAGCCAAATACCTTTTTCCATAATTAGGTTACCTTAATTGTTATTTTTCCCAAAATTACTTCTGATACAACACTTTACCAAGCGAAACGACTACTTTCTTACTATTTTTTTGCAAACGCTGGGAAAATTAGGCAATAAAAAAACGCTAAGTCGATTTGTTGCAATCACTTAGCGTTTTCCGAGCACCCAGACTCTCTGTCATCTCCTTAAAAAATCTCTAACCAAACATATACATACCTATTTCAACTCAAATGGTACAGTTCCTTTAATATCCCTTGAAGAACTTCCGATAATTGCTTCAAACTTGCCCGGTTCGGCCACCCATTCGTATCTAGCATCATCGAAGAAGCTCAATGCTTTCTTATCAATCGTCAGCGTTACTGCTTTCTCTTCTCCCGGAGCCAGTTTCACTTTCCGGAAACCTTTCAACTCTTTGATCGGACGAGGGAGAGAGGATTTCTTATCGCTGATATAAAGCTGAACAACTTCTTGCCCCTCACGCATTCCTGTATTCTTCACATTGACCGTGAAAGAGATAGTATCATCTGCTGTCATTGTTTTCTTGTCAGCCGAAGGCTTTCCATAGGCGAAAGTAGTGTAGCTCAATCCGTGTCCGAACGGGAACAACGGTTTGACCTTTTCTTTATCCGCCCAACGATAACCTACAAAGATATCCTCACGATAGATTTCATTAATAGTATCTCCTTTATGTTTAGACTGTGCCAATTCTTCTTTATTGCCCGGATATTCTCCTAATTTATGAGCACCCACATCTTCCAGTTTTGCCGGGAAGGTGAAAGGAAGTTTTCCCGAAGGATTGGCGTCTCCTACTAATACGGAGGCAAGAGCCGTTCCAGCTTCCGAACCCAGAAACCATCCCTGAACAATAGCAGGCACTTCATTCACCCAGGGCATGGCTACCGCATTACCGGAAATATTAACCACAATCAGGTTTTTATTTACCTTTGCAAGTTCACTAATCACTCTATCCTGTGCGTATGGCAAACCTAAAGAAGCACGGTCCGAATCTTCACAGTCCTGATGGCTACTCTTATTCAGACCACCGAAAAAGATTACATAATCAGCATCTTTAGCCACCTGCAGAGCCTCAGCAAGGAGTTCATCTTCCGAACGATCATCTTTCAAGTTCTGTCCAGTCTTCACTCCATTATATTCTCCTGTCGGATCACCGACATACCCACGGGCATATACAACCTCTGCCTGCGATCCCACTCGATTTTTCAATCCATCCAACGGAGAAACCTCATATTTGACTTTCAAAGAAGAACTACCACCGCCTACTGTCATCATCTTAATCGCATTCTCACCGATAACGGCAATCTTCTTCGCTTTGTTCAGATCGATAGGCAACACGTTATTATTATTCTGCAAAAGAACAATTCCCTCCTCGCCTATCTTTCGTCCGGCTTGCCCGTGTTCGGGAGAGCCTAAAGAACCGAACGGTTTATTCGGATCCATTGAGGTGCGGAAAATCAGGCGAAGGACATTACTTACCTTTTCATCCAACTCTTTTGTACCGACTTTACCTTCCTTTATCAACCGCAGATAAGGGAAAGCCAAATAGTAATTATCGTAAGCGTTTCTCGTTCCGGCAGATAATCCGTTTGTCCACGAACCAAACTCCAGATCCATACCGTTATAGATGGCCTGTTCGGTATGATGCACACCTCCCCAGTCAGACACCACTACTCCGTCGAAGCCCCATTCATCCCGAAGAATGTCTTTGAGCAAACGTTTATTGTGGCAACCATGTTGTCCTTGATAAAGGTTATAGGAACCCATTATCGACCAAGTTCCCCCTTCCTGAACAGCAGCCTTAAAAGCCGGCAGATATATCTCATAAAGCGCACGGTCGCTTACTTCAACATTAGTTGTATGCCGGTTGAACTCCTGATTATTCAACGCATAATGTTTCACACAGGCAGCCACTCCGTTTTCCTGTACCCCCTTGATGTAAGGAACTACCATAATGGAAGACAAATAAGGATCTTCGCCCATATATTCAAAATTACGTCCGTTCAAAGGGGTACGATAAATATTCACACCGGGACCTAACAGAATGTCTTTCTTCCGGTAGCGTGCTTCTTCACCGATACTTTTTCCATAAAGGTAGGACATTTCGGGATTCCACGTCGCGGCAAGACAAGTGAGTGCGGGATAAGCAATACAAGAATCGTTTGTCCATCCTGCCTGATTCCATTCATCCCATAATACTTCCGGACGGATACCGTGAGGACCATCGGTAGCCCATACTTCCGGAATGCCGAGACGGGGTACACCTGCCGAACTAAATTTAGACTGTGCATGAATCATCTTGACCTTTTCTTCAAGAGTCATCCGGTTCAACGCATCTTTCACTCGCTCTTCGATTGGCTTGTTTGTATCCAAATATACCGGTTTCTGCGCACAGACAGGCAATGCGGTCATTATGGATAGGCCAAGTAACATTGCTTTGAGTTTCATATTCATATAATTTCTATTCTTATTCAGACTTTACTACCACAGTATTCATACTTTGAGCCAGATTCTCAATTGTTGATTTCGAACCATCCAACGGAGCATAGATTTCCAAACTGGACTTCAACATACTTCCATCACAAAGTTTGTTTATTTCTTCCTCATTCATTGCCGAACGGTAGAAGAACAGTTCACTGTACTCTCTGCCCTCTGTAGAACTATTATCACCGATAATAAACTTACCTACAGTCAGTTTCTCGTTCAATTCTCCTGCTAAACTCTTATCGGTGTATAGCAATGTACGTCCTTGTGCATAATAATGTGTCAAAGATACTACATGCCATTGATTATCCGTAACATCTCCACCTACTATTTTACCTTGCGATGGAGAGTTATATACTACCTTTCCCTCCTGAATCTTCAAAGTTCCCATAGTATTGCCACCATTTGTAAAAGTGGCAATCGTTCCATCTGTAGCACCTTTCACTTTAAAGGAGATTGTAAACGGATGTACTGTTTCTTCCGGAGTAAATTCCAAAACCTTTCCCGCCAAAGTGTATGAAGTTCCGGAGACACGTGCAGGAAGGGTCTTGCCAGCTTCTATTGCATCAAACAACGAAGGAACCATAGCATAAAGGAACTCACGGTGTCCTTCTGTATTCGGATGATAAAGATCCGTACCATTCTGATAACCGTCTGCCCATTTACCACTACCGTTATCTATTGCACCTAACATATTGACAGAAGGAAGATCCCACTCATGAATCAGCAGATTCATCTGTTTTACATACCTATAATCGCTCTCCTCAAAATCTCCACGAGTATAATTATTCATCATCACGGGATATTTACCGTCTTCACGCGCTTTACTAATCAAAGTCTGCATATTGTCCTTGAATTGATTATAGATAGCCTGCTGATCGGCAGCCCCATGTATTCCCTCATTACCCAAAGAAAGTCCGAAGATAACATACTTGCCGCAGTCATGCAACAAATCATTGTAACGAGCCAACAAATTCAATGTACTGTTTCCACCAATAGAAATACCAGATGTATACCATGGCAGACGGGTCTCCTGATTCTTGAAACGCTCGTCCTGCAATTCACCGAACATATAGGCATAACCATGATTACTGTCTGCCCCCTGTCCGTTAGCGACAGAAGATCCCATTACAGAAATCTTAAAAGGATCTATACCTTCTTCACCACAATCAATATAGAAAGCGAAACGACGGAGATCTAAAGTGATATTATACGTACCATGATTCAAATTTATATCACTGGAAGAATAGCCGGAATTGGAGAAAGCCACTTCATTAGGAGTATCAGAAATACGTTTCATTGTATAATCCCAACTTTTGTTCATAATAAAGTTGAAACGGGCACGGTCACTTGCCGTACCAAGTCCGGTCAGTTTTACCCGTCCACCCCATACACCTTTACCTTGATAGGCAAGCGGTACACCAGCTCCGGCATTCCAACCTCCTTCCGTAACACTCCCAACAATACTCCATTCTTCTACCGGAGTAATGGTATAACTCTTCTTTGACATATCCACTACAATATATACCGGACCTGTCACCTCTGCCGAAATACCGTAACTATTCATCGCCACAACACCAGGTTCATGTCCCTTTCCAATATCAGTAGATATACCCTCCGGTGTTACCCCCTTGAAAGAAAACTTACCCGATTGAAGTGACAAAAAAGCTTCAAACTTATTACTTACCTTGTCCGTCGGAGAAATCACGTGCATAGGCACTTCTCCTTCTTCTACCGCACTACCGGTTATTGTCAATGAAGTAAATGTTTGGGGACGTTTTACATCGGTATATTCTTCTAGCTTCAAAGCATTTATTGCCATATATGCTCCCGTACTACGAGAAACAGCAAAGGTCAGAGTGCCTTCTTCATCCGGATAGACTAATCCGGACTCACAGATATTAGCAATATTCTGGTTAACCCCTTCCCCGCCTAAGTTTGTTCCGGCAATCTGCAACTCACCTTGATAACTGTTCAACCCGGACATCGTATAATAGGCAACACGTTTCTCTGTGGCACTTCGGCTACCAAACGCATAGAACTTATATGCCTTCTCCTTATCCAAGCCGGAAATGGTAAAGTTATTGCCATTCTCCCCACTCTCTATATAGAAATAATCTTCTGTAGCTGTAGATACGGCAAAATCTTTCAACAATTCTGCGTCAGGAGTTAACAAACCACCTCCGCCAGAACCTCCATTAGTAGAAAAACGAGTATTCAACGTCAGTTTATAGCCTACGGAAGTACCTTCCGAGTTAACAAAGTCCTTAAATACAGAGTTAATGGCAGCATGAGTCCCATCATTGTTATAAATATTATTCCAATAGTGTCCGTTCTCATCCGGACTTTCAGTTTGAGAACCTCTATTTTCCCCTCCTACCGAACCGAAATCAAAATAAAGGGTTTGTACCAATACAGGATTGATAGGCTCCGGCGCAGGTATCACTACCTCTTCGTCTTCCCCCGGTATGGGAGAGGCAACAGGATCATCATCATTGCAAGAACCAACTGACAGCATTCCAAATAATGCAAATACTAAGCATATATATTTTTTCATATCTTACTAATCTTATGATTTATGATTCTTCTATTATTTAACATTGGTATATTCCTCTATTTTCAGGGCATTAAGTGCCGCATAATTACCGACCTTTTTTTCCAGAGTGAACTTTATTTTACCATTTCCATCAGGATAAATAATATCTGATTCACAGATATTTTTTATGTTCTGATTAATACCGTCTCCTCCACAATTAGTTCCTGAAGTTTGCAATTCACCTGTATAATCATTGGATCCCGACATAATATAATTTACTATACGTGTATCAGCGGTTCCCCTACTACCAAAGATGTAAAACTTATATCCTTTTTCCTTATCCAAACCAGAGAAAGTAAAACTCCTATCCTTATTTTCACCATTTTCGGTATAGAAATAATCTTCAGTAACTGATTTTATAGCAAAATCTCCCAATAGTTCTTCCTGAGGACTCATTAAGCCACCTGCACCATTATTCATTCCATTAGTCGAGAAACGAACGTCTAAAGTTAATTTATATTCCGTTGGAACATTATCCGAATTAAACAAAGGCGAGTAAACAGTACCGGCGTCAGCATATTTAGCCGCATCACCCGTTCCTACATTATTATTACAGATATTATTCCAATAATGATTATTCTTATCAATGCCTTCTGTTAATTCTCCCCTGCCAGAAGTCTTCGAACCGAAATCAAAATACAACGTCTGTACCAGCGTTGGTTGCGGCTTCACCTCTCCATCCGAAATTTTTTCCAGAGAAACTGTCCCCTTATCGTTTCCGGCTGTCAAATCAACAGTTAATACATAAGTAGCTCCTTCCTCAAGGGTTACACCATCTGCTAATACAATATTTCCATCATCATTCCCTTCGTCTATTACTTTGATCAATGCTTTTGAACTTTCAACGACTGTCAATCTATTATTTTTAGACAACTCTCCTCCCCAATTATTTTGATAGAAAAACTTACAACCTATATAATCATATCTGAAACGCTGTCCTATTGATGAACCATGTTCAGGACCTGCCACTCCGGTAAACTGATATTTCTTAGGCGCAATCTCTGATATACTGTAATTATTTCCTGCATTCCATCCGAATTGATAATCCAATGAAGGAGAACCGACTCCCCAACCCATTAACCAAATAGCACCATGTCCGTCATCAGAAAGAGTAGCTTCTTTATCACCGTTCATACGAGTCACACTAAAATATTTCTGTTTCATATTAGCTACTACACGATACTTGCCATCCACCGGTAAGAAAGTCAATGTACCATTGGATTCTTTCCTGAAATAATCCGGATTAATCCACCAGCCATCCAGATCTATACCCACAACTACTATGGACTGTCCCTGAGTAAATGATTTCTGTATCAGATAAGTATTCGCATCCTGTGCTATCATCTTCTCTCCGTCAAACAATACATTGACCAATGGAGAAACTGCGTATGTAAGCACATTAAAAGTTACCTCATAAGGTTCTGCCTCCGTACCGGAGAAAGTGATGGGATCCACATTCTTCCCTTCCGCAAGCTGATTCTCATTATCCCAGCCGAAAGTCAGTTCGTTACCGTTTTCACCTACTTTCGGGGTTTTAAAATAAGCCTTCATATCCTGAGGAAATCTACCGGTCACACTATAATTATACAGAGACTGCCTCTTCATCAGATATTCTTCACCCATTTCGTCAACCAAAGTGACATAAGGGAAGTCCGGTCGGGACAAAACAACCTCCCGCTCCATTTCCGTAGTAGTGAAATGGATATTCTGAAGGACAAACTTCAAAGTAGCCCTACCATCAATCACGTTGGGATAATGAGGCACAAAGACTTTGCCCGTATAATCGCTACCACTTGTCTTGGTGCGAATCACAGTTTCCGACACCAACTCCTCTCCATAAAAAAGTTTCGCTTTCAAAGTAGAAAGAGGTACATCCACATCCGAAGCCTTAATGGTGAACGGGAGACTATCGCCATAAAGCGCACTTACTTTCCCAGCTCCGAGTTCCATATCCGGATTACCCGAAAGGAATTCATCGTCACTACAGGAATTCATGGCCAGTATTCCTACCAATGCCAATATTATATAGATACTTTTATTCATGTCTTTATACTTTTAAGGTTCTTATTTCGACTTCGCCCAACGGTAAGAGGTCACAGACTTGCCAGGAACATCATAAGCAAAATGACGTTTACCATCACTGATAGTTATCCTCTTTGTCTTCTCATTGTTGTTCATCAAAACAAAGGCGTATGTACCATCCGTATTCTCGAAAGCAGAATACATAATATTGCTGTCGGAATAGCCGGATGCACCGATACGTACTGCGCCCGGTTTCACTACACATGAAAGATGGGCAATGATATAATAATGTGAGTTACGAATGATTGTCTTATAGTCACTATTGCTGATATCCACCGCTCCATAGCAAGTCTGGCAACCACCTTCACGATTGGGAGCACGGTCATTATCAAGCATCAGATTCCATACAATCACCCCTTTACACCAATTGTTCACTGTTCCCAATGCAACTTCTTTCATATCTTCCAGCAATCGCTTTGACAAGTCACGTCCGCTATTCCATGTACCGATAGAAGTTTCCGTAAACAGTAGTTCTTTCTCGGGATAAGCTTTATGGATTTCCAGCAGTTCCTCACGATCGCCGCCATAATTGTGATATGCTGCACCGGCTATATACTGGGATGCATCGCTATCACCGTAAATCTTGACCGGATACTGTTTCTCTGCCTCAAGATTGCTGTAATCATAATTATGATCATAGGCATAAATCTTTGTACCCAATCCCGCAGCCTTGAACTGAGGTCCGAGTGCAGTTTTCACAAAGTCTCTCTGTTCTTCCCAACTCATGTACATCGAAGCCGAATTGCCATGATTCAATGGTTCATTTTGAGGAGTCACAGCATAAATATCAATACCTTCGGCCTTAAATGCCTGTACCCATTTTACAAAATAGGTAGCATAGTCTTGATAATAAGCAGGATTCAGCTGTCCGCTTGTCCACGTCGTCAGCGGGGTAAGATCTTCCAAACTCTTTACCTTCATCCACAAAGGGCAAGTCCATGGAGCTGCAATAATCTTAATAGAAGGATTAATGGACAGAATCTCTTTCAGAATCGGCAAGATATAGTTTTTCTCTTCACTCTGCAAAGCAAAGTTCTCTATTCCTTTCGTATCGCAACAAGTATATTCGCTCAACGAGAAGTCCGAACAACCAATCGAAATACGAATATAGCTAAACCCGAAACCACTATTATCAGAGAATGTTTCGGTCAGGAAATCATGGCGGTCCGCCGGCTGCATCTTTAAAAGATTAAAGCAGGTAGCTCCCGTTATGGCTGCCCCGAAACCATCCATTGTCTGGTATTGTTCTGTAGGATCCAGCGTGATAGAAGTAGGTGCCAGGTTATCCTTCGAGCTGAAGTTAACCGCATCACGGGTTAAATCACGTGTCAGGCTGTTGGTCGTTGCATAAATCGTCACATCTCCGGTTGGAACAGGTGCTACCGGTTTTTCTGCGTCGTCACTGTTGCTGCATGCAGCTAATATGGTGAAGCATCCTAAAAAAGTCAATGCTATATTTCTCATGTTTATCATAATCTTAAGTTTCTAATATATTAATAACCCGGATTCTGTTGAATCTTATCATTCGCATCAATTACTGACTGCGGGATAGGCAAGCGATAGGAGTTCTTATCGAAAGCATAAACCTGTGCCTTGCGTCCTGAATCTTTCGCATACACAGCATTCATCACTTCTTCTACCTTGTCCAGACGTACTAAGTCAAACCACCGTTGTCCTTCAAAAGCCAGCTCCAACCGACGTTCTTTAAGCAAAGCGTCAATCATGGAATTCTTGTTTTCACGAATAGATGAAGGAAGTTTCCCCAAACCGGCACGTTGCCGTATTTCATCAATAATACCGGCAGCCGCTTCCAAATCAGGTGTATCCTGCATTATCAATGCCTCTGCCTTCAGCAACAGCACATCAGCATAACGATATTTTATGATACTGCTATTGGCCGAACGGCATTTGTACATGAACGGATAATTATCCGACGGATAATAATTGCTCCATGAGCAGTCATAATAAACAACCGACTCTTTAAAACGAACCTCATCACCTTCTTTCTTGAAAGCATTAATCAAGTCACGTGACGGAGTTACCCATTTCGCCCATGTGAAGTTGGTATTCCAGTTCACCAAATCGCGTCCGAACATCCATGAACACCAATTGCCCGCTCCGGGAGTAAACTGTGCTTCAAGAATAGCTTCCTTTGTGTTACGTACCTTCGCATCCGTATTAGCGTCGTTCATGCCAAACAAATCGCTGAAGTCTTCTACCAAATCGAAGCCATCCGCTTTCACCTCATCACAATATTGGATTACCTTCGTATAGTCACGCAACGGCTTTTCCGCATAAATCTTAGCTAATAATGTACGTGCCACCGATTTGGTGAATAACGTCTTATTGCCCGGTGTATTGTCCGGTGCATACTTCACAGCGTCCAACAAGTCTCTCTCAATCTGCTGGTAAGCTTCAAGCTCCGTATTCTGCTCAGGGAAATACTGGGAATATACATCTTCAATATTATCCGAAGTAATATCATCCGCCACAGTTGTAATCACCGGGAAGTCTCCCCAAAGACGCACCATATCAAACATAATCATAGCACGGAATATCTCCGCTTCCGCTTTATACTGTGCCCGTTCGTCGGCAGTCAATGAATTATCTTTCACCTGGTCGATGTTGCAAATCAGCTTATTGGCACGGGCAATATCCTCCAAATACCGGTTCCAGTCACGCTCCAATACAGAATTCGATCCTTCAATAGAATTATTTTCAAACGGAACGACTTCCGCTCCTGTAGTGCCTGCATAGGCATTATCCGCATGAGAATCCGCAATCAGCAACAAATCCACATACCAATGCTCCTGACGGTCACGCATCTGATTGTAAAGCGTAGTCAGATGGCTTTCAACAGCTGCCTTATCCTTGAACACAATCTTCGTTCCGTTATCCGTTATTCCTTCTGTCACATCCGAATAGGTGTCTAATGGCTCATAATCCAGTGAACAGGAAGAAACCCCCAATAACAGACCGGACGTCAATCCACAAAATATAGCTCTTAGTTTCATAATCTTTCCTTTCATTAGAATTCAACATTAATACCAAACACGTATGATCTGCAATGCGGGTAAGTTCCCCAGTCGATACCCTGCACTGTACCACTATTGCCCCATTGGTTCACTTCCGGATCCATACCGGAGTAACTGGTCCACGTCAGCAGGTTGGTAGCTGTAAAATAAGGTTGCAGACGGGTGATTCCCCATTTCTTCAAGAGTTTGCCTTTTACGTTGTATGACAAAGAGACGTCTTTCAACCGCAGATAACTGCCATCCTCCACGAAATAAGTAGAATTCAACAGTTTAAAATTAGCTTTCGGCACATCCGTTATCTGTCCGGGTATCTTCCAACGTCCCAACACGCGGGTCGACTGATTCTTACCGTCATACATACCTTCTGTTTCGATACGTGAGGCGTTATAAATATCATTTCCGTATGAACCTTGTATAAAAATACTCAGATTAAATCCTTTCCAGGAGAATGTATTGGTCATACCGTAAGTGAAATCCGGATTCGGGTCACCGATATAAGTACGGTCGGAAGATGAGATCTTACCGTCATGATTCAAGTCACGATACATCAGTTCACCGGTTTCCGGGTCCACACCGTCGCTGATATAGCCATAGAAACCTCCCAAGGCACGCCCCGGCTCATTACGTACAACATAATCATTGACTACATCCGCTGTCTTCGCATCATAATACACTTTTTGCAGTTCCAGCTTCGTCAGTTTATTCCGGTTGAAAGAAATATTGAAATCCGTATCCCAAGTAAATGCTCCGCCACGGAAGTTCTTCGAACTGATAGAAAGTTCAAAACCCTTGTTCACCATTTCACCTTCGTTTCTGGCTATCGAAGTGGCTGCGGCAGCACCGGCAGGCAGAGATACATTCATCAGCATATTCTTTGTTTTCTTATAGTAGTAGTCCGCATTGAACGTTAGCCGTCCATTCAAGACTGTCAGATCCAAACCTATATTTGTCTGTGTGGTTGTCTCCCAAGTTAAATCGGATGTACGTAAGTTCGCCTGACTGATGGTCGGTACGGCATTGGCATAATCCGTCTTATCCCCTTCCTCACCTTTCTTAAACCATTCGATACGACCGATGTTATAACGTTGCAGATAAGCATAGTCTCCGATACCCGATTGGTTACCCGTTTGTCCCCAACCTCCACGCAGCTTCAAGTCATCAATCCAGGTCAGATCTTCCATAAACTTCTCTGAAGAGATACGCCAAGCGGCAGAGAATGATGGGAATACCCCCCAGCGATGGTCAGGATGCAGTTTAGAGGAACCATCAGCACGGATATTGGCAGTCAGCAGATACTTACTGTCGAAATTATAGGCTACACGTCCGAAGAATGACATGATACCCCATTGGGAAGCCCCTGTTCCGGTATTATCCCAAGAAATCTTATTGGCCGCATTCAAGGTCTGGATCTGGTCATCACGATAATGAGAACCGTTAATCCAACTGTTTGAATAGTCGGAATCCGTCCACGACGAACCGGCCATGACTTCCAGTCCATGCTTTTTGAAGTTCTTATTATAAGTCAAGACATTATCAAATGTCAGGACCGTATTCATGTTCCGATTATCCGAAGCCTCTCCATATTGGTTGCGTCCCCAAGTAGTGGAAATAGGATCAAGGAAAGTAGTATTGACAGCATTACGGCGGTCAAGAGTAAGTGTCGATTTGAATTTCAACTCAGGAAGAATCGTCAGCAACACGTTACCGGAAGCCAATAAACGATTTTCTTTATCTTTATTGTTCTTTGCACGTGCCATATTCTCCAGTGGATTGGTGATATTGCCCACTCCATAAAAATTATTATAATACTGGTTAGGGTTCAAAGCGTCCCAAACCGGAGCATACGTCGGAGTATTGATAACCGCCAGAATAACACCTCCCCGATTCGCTCCTGTTCCCATAGCGCCTCCTCCATTGCTTGTATAATCGGAATAAGAGATATTAGCACTAACGGTCAACCATTTACGAACCTGATTTTCGAGATTCACACGGAAGTTATAACGTTTGTAATAAGAGATGTCCAACACACCTTGTTCATTCAGATATCCGGCAGAAAGGTAGTATTTCATCTTCTCGTTGCCATTGGATACAGCAATCTGATAATTCTGGGTCTTCCCTGTCTGGTATGTCTCGTCAAACCAATCGGTGCGGTCGGGCAATCCGTCAGGCAGAGACACCAGTCCGATCTCGTCCTGCAATTCTTTGTACTGTGCCGCATTCAAGGACTCCACTTTATCGGCCACTTTATTTAGTCCGAACTGGGCAGTCAGAGAAACTTTCGCATTTCCCGTCGCACCTGCTTTTGTCGTAATAAGAATCACACCGTTAGCGGCACGCGAACCGTATATAGATGCTGAAGAAGCATCTTTCAAGATCTGCATACTCTCAATATCATTCGGAGAAAGGAACTTGATATTGTCTACCGGCACTCCGTCTACTACATATAGCGGATCGTTACTTCCATTCATTGAAGTAGTACCACGCACACGGATAGACATCTCGCCTCCCGGTGTACCATTGGGCTGGATGACCGATACACCTGCCGCCTTACCCTGAATGGCCTGTCCGGCAGATACAATGGGACGCATATCCAGATCTTTGGTGGATACGGAAGAAATGGCTGTCGTCACATCTTTCCGTTTCACCGAGCCATAACCGATTACCACCACTTCATCGAGCACTTCATTATCTTCCTGAAGTGTAACCTTCATTTGACGGGCAGCCTTCATCTCCTGCGACTTATAGCCCACATAAGAGAATACCAGAATGGCATTTTGTTGAACATTTAATGAAAAGTTACCGTCCAGATCGGTAATCGCACCGTTAGTCGTTCCTTTTTCCTGTACACTAACACCGATAAGCGGTTCGTTCTGCGCATCCAGCACCTGACCGGAGGCAGTAATTTGTTGTGCGGATGCACTCAATGATAGAAACATTGCCAGAATAGCAAAGAGAATCTTGCGACTCCCCGAAAGGATTTTTCGCCTGTTCTTT
>OGIS01001010.1_pt1 | contig 13233 bp, 8 predicted proteins | sample 1571821 | NCBI WGS metagenome assembly OGIS01 (sample SAMEA2581965, study PRJEB24529) | metagenome | biome: Human gut stool | place: China | collected 2011
CGACAAGGTGATTGTCACAGGATATAGTACCTTTGGGGATGCGGAAGAACTGATTTTAAAATAATATTCGAATCATGATACTACAACATTATATCAAAATTGCATTTCGTAACTTGGCAAAATATAAAGTACAATCTGCTATCAGTATTGTCGGTTTGGCAATCGGGCTGATCTGTTTTACATACGGATGGAACTGGTACAGGTATGAAACGAACTACGACGGGTTCTACCCACAATCCGGACAAATTTACCGAATATACGGAATCGATAAACAAACGGGAAAGAAATCGGAGGAATTACCGCTTATTCTGGCACGCAAACTGAAAAAAGATTTCCCGGAAGTAATAGAGACAACGCAGATTTATTCCAAATACGGCTCGACTTTCAAATATGGAGAAACAAGGTTAGAGGATCCGGACGAGGAATTCATTGACGAACAGTATTTCAAATTCTTTCCACGTCCCGTAATTTGCGGTAAAAGGGATGATATCCTGAAAACGCTGGATGAGATAGCCGTCACCCGCTCTTTTGCCGTGAAATATTTCAAAACACCGGAGGAAGCATTAGGCAAAACCCTTGAAAACGGATATCGCAAAAGCATTACGATCGTGTCCGTCCTGGAAGATTCGCCCAACAACTCCATGATGCAAGCCGATGTTTATGAACTGGACAAATTCGACCGTGACCGGGAAAACCGGATCACGGACGAAAAACAATGGGCCTTGCTAAACACTAAAATCTATCTATTATTAGCACCCAACATTAATATAAAAGCTTTTGAGAAGAAGATCAATTCTTATATAGTCGAACATGAATATAATAAATCAATTTTGTTAAAGTTGGTTCCCCTGACAGATGTCCGTCATACATTCGGAAGTGAATTGACATTTAACCTTTCCTACATCCGGACATTCACGGTAACCGGACTCTTATTGTTACTCTGCGTTTTCTTTAATTTCACCAATCTGCTGTTGAATCGTATCTATTTACGGAACAAAGAAATGAAATTGAGAAATGCGATCGGTGCTGATAAAAAAAACTTGGTTATCCAGTTGTTGCTGGAATTGACATTGCTTGTCGGGATCAGTTTTCTATTGGCTTCCTGCCTGTTGGAATTAACCGCTGGCGGTTTCTCACACCTCTTCGATACGACATTACAGCGAAAGTTATTATTCAGCCATCTTTGTATCATAGCAGGCATTAGCTGGCTGACACTCATGATTGTCAGTCTACCGTTATTCCTGCATTTTGTACGCACTTCTTCTCTATTAATATCCGGAGGAATCTCTCCTACCCGGAAAAGCGGTTTCCGCAAAATCAGCATGACACTCCAATTATGTATCTGCATATTCTTCCTGATGAGCACATTTATCATGTTCAGGCAAATATCTTTCATGAAACATAAAAACTTGGGATTCCAGAAAGAGGGTCTGATACAGATGGAAATGACATTCAACGACCGGGAAGGAATCAGTCGCGAGATTTCTTCATTAGCAGTCCTAAAAGGATTCACACAAGCCGGAATATTTACCATCACCCATGAACCTTATACACAAAACGAAGTCGAATGGGAAGGGAAACCTCTGGATTTCAATCCGAACTTCCAAGTCTTGCAAGTAGGCAGCAACTTCTCGGAAGTTTTTAACATACCGATGCTGAAAGGACGTTTCGTCAATGACGGCGATCTGGCAGACAATGGAGATTGGCGAGCCTCTTGGACAAAAGCCGTCATCAATGAAGAAGCTGCTCGCATCATGGGCATCGATAACCCGATCGGCAAGAAAATCAGTATTTGGAATTATACGATCATGCAAGACGGAAGCAGAGGACGTGCCGAAATGGAGATCGTCGGGATCATCCAAAACTTCCAAGCGGCCAGTTTGCGCAACCCGATCCTGCCACAAGTGATCGTAATCGACCAAAGCAAATGGAACAGTTATTTTTATTATGCCCGTACCGAACCCGGAAAAGAAAAAGCCACGATCAAAGCAATCCGGAATATATTCAAAAAACACTCTAAGTCAGGCGATCCCACTACCTGCAATGTACAGACCATAAGCCAGATACTTGATCGGCTCAGCACTTCCGAAGATGCCAGCCTGCAGCTCTTTACTTTGCTAGCCCTGTTCTGTACGCTAATCTCCATCTTCGGGCTTTATTCCATTTCGTCCAGCAATATGGAACAACGAAGGAAAGAAATTGCCATACGGAAAGTAATGGGGGCCTCTGCCGGCACGATTGTCAAAATGTTTTTTATGGAATATCTGACAATTGCATTGATAGCCAACCTTCTTGCATTGCCACTCGCGTGGTTGTTCATGCAAAGTTGGTTGCAGCAATATGCCTATCGGAGCCATATCTCTGCCTGGATGTATATCGTAATCGTATTTGCCACCATCACTCTGATCATCGGAACCGTCCTCTATCAAACGATACAGGCTGCCCGGACCAATCCTGCGGAAGTGATCAAATCGGAATAATAACAAACTAAATCATTGAACCATGCTATACCATTACATCAAAATAGCTTTCCGTAATCTCTTGAAATATAAATTGCAGTCATTCATCTGTATCGTCGGGCTCGCAATCGGATTTACAAGTTTCGCGTTATCGTCGCTCTGGATACGATATGAACTGACCTACGATACGTTTAGGAAAGACGCTGACCGGATCTATTACGTCCGGATGGAATCGGAAACCGATGACCAAGGATTATCAAGCGTTACACCTTACCCGCTGGCCCGATATTTGAAAGAGACATTCCCGGAGATAGAGGAAAGTTGCAACACGAGTGCCTGGAAAACCGATTTCCTCTACAACGAGAAGAAATACGAATCTTTCGACATGGTCATGGATTCAGCTGCCGAACATATGTTCGAAATAGAACTGATCTCCGGTAGCCGGGATTTTATGATCCCGAAAAGTAACAAGATCGCGATCACGGACAAGCTTGCCAAAGAGGTCTTCGGCACAAAGGACCCATTAGGTGAAAAACTGAAAATTTGGTCTGACGATATGGAAATATGTGCCATAGTCAAAAGTCAGGACCAGCACTCGAATTTCCCGTTCGGAATACTGAAGCCGTCCCGACAAACGGAGGAATGGAACGTAGCCTATTGTCAGACTTTTATAAAGGTCCGTCCGGAAACGGATATGAGAGCTTTTAAAAAGAAACTTTACGAACATAAAATAAAGAAAGACAGAGACTCGCTGAGTCATTTCGTTCTGACGTCAATCACCGCCATGCGGTATGACCACCCCGAAGAAGAGCCAACTATCAAGTTCGAACATATCTTGCTATTCGCTCTTGCCGGAGGATTGGTAATCCTGTGCGCACTATTCAACTATCTGACCCTGTTCGTGAACCGTATACGAATACGCAGTAAAGAGATCGGGCTTCGGAAAGTGTGCGGCTCGTCTGACGGCAATCTGTTTGTCCTGTTCGCTTCCGAATACCTACTTACGCTTTCCATCTCTCTTTTAGCCGGAATAGCCTTGATCGAAATCATACTGCCTGTATTCCAAGAATTATCGAATGTAAAAACGGATTCGTTCAGTCTCTATCTGGAAACATTCGTCTATTTCGGATTCATCACCTTACTGGCTTTCCTGTTCTCTTTATTCCCTATCTACTATTTCAGGAAGCGTTCGCTACAAAAGGCCCTTAAAGGTTCGTCTGACGGAAAAGGAAAGAACCTCTTCCCCAAAGCAAGCCTTACCTTGCAATTAATAATCAGCATCGGATTCATATTCTGTTCGTCGGTACTAATCAAGCAAATCCATCACTTGCACACCACCGATATCGGACTAAACCGGAAAGACCGGGGCGATGTCCGTATATATCCCCAAACAGACGGTTTGAAAGAAGAAATTGCCAAACTCTCCTCCATCGCCGAAGTATATCCGGATGAAAACGATCCACTATTTCCAAGCCATTCACGTTCCTACAGGTCCTTTACCGATTGGGAAGGCAAGCCGGCCTCTGTGGAAGGTCTTACGATCCAAATAATCCCATGCAACAATCGCTACTTTGAATTTTATGGTCTGCAATTGCTAAAAGGCAAGTTGCCGGAAGGAGATACCGAACGGCACATACTCCTAAACGAAGCAGCTGTAAAGGAATTGAAGATCGACAACCCGATTGGCAAAACACTTAGCCGCAAAGATCAGAAAGGATTTATCATCGACGGCATTTTCAAAGACTTTTATATCGCACCTCCTACCGTTCCGGTAAAGCCGGTTATGCTCGAGTTCAGTCCGGGAAAAAAGAATATACAGAATGATTATTCAACGACTGCCATATTCCGGCATCAGCCGGGAAGCCGCGAACTGTGCAAACAACAGGTTGAACAGTTGGCAAAGAAAATGCAGCCGAACGCCGTCGACATACATGTTACTTTTATGGAAGAAGAGTATGAAAAGTTTCTGAAATCGGAAAAGGCGCTACTCAAGATGCTTGACTTCGTGACTATAGTCTGTATTTTGATCTCATTGTTCGGCGTATTCTCTCAAGTAACTCTGGACTGCGAACAGAAGAAGAAAGAAATCGCTGTCCGTAAAGTAAACGGGGCAGAAGCCTCCGATATCATGAGAATGTTTTTTGCCGGTAATCTCCGCCTGCTATGCATCGCTTCGGTTATAGCATTTCCGGCCAGTTACCTGATCATGAAATCATGGATTGAAAACTATGTGTTGCAAGCAGCAATCAGTTGGTGGCTTTATCCGGTCATCTGGGGTGTACTGGTCCTGCTGCTGACTCTTTGTACCGGTTGGCGCATACAGAAGGCAGCGAACCAGAACCCGGCAGAAGTGATCAAGTCGGAATAAGAATGTCTTTGAACAATATTTTATAACAAACAATCAGATTATGTTATCACACTATGTCAAAGTTTCTTTTCGGGAACTACTGAAATACCGAACTCAATCAATTGTCAGCATCATTGGTCTGGCCGTAGGATTTACTACCTTCATTTTAGGAGGTTACTGGCTATGGTGGGAGACACATTTCGATAATTTCCATCCGGAAGCAGACCGACTTTACTGCCTGACGACAGAGGGACTTGTCAAGCGTGCCAACGGAACACAATCAGATTTAGACCAGTTACATATTAACGACCGGGAAGAATTATTCAAGCTGCTCCCCGAAATCGAAGCCTCTTGTTCATTCAACCACCTCAGCTTTACATTGAAACAGGACAACGAAGCAATCAACCTGCATGGAATGGAAAGCGAACAGTCCTTCTTCGACCTTTTCCGGACAGATTTTATCGAAGGGACTCACCAAGGGGTCATTCCCGACGGCAGTTCTGTCATTTTAACGGAACGGACAGCCCACAAATTGTTCGGGACAACAAACTGTATCGGCAAGGAAGTCGTATTGGATAATAATCTTCGTCCCTCTGTAGTCGGTATTATCCGTAACTATCCGGATAATACTGATCTGCTGTTCGACTTTCTGTTGATCAGAACCCCTCAACCCAATCATGTCAAACGCATGACGACCTACGTGCGGCTCCAAAAGAATGCGAACGTGGCAAATGTACGGAACAAACTGGCGCACTATAAAAGCCATGCCGAAAACAAATGGGATCGCGAACAGGTAAAAAACTGGAAAATAAACCTGCTGACAGCCTCCGAAGTGCATCTTCGGTGCCACCCTGAATTGACAGACCGCATCCGTAACATTCATATCCTGGCTTTGGCCGGGACAATGGCTTTCCTTAGCGCTCTGATCAACCTACTTGTCCTTTTTATCGGTCAACAGCAACGGAAACAACAAAAAAACCGGACTTATCTTTGTATAGGAGCCTCAACCACAAGTATGATTACAAAAAGTTTCATCGAACTGGCACTTCCTTTGATCATCGCCTTCCTGATTTCTTTCTGTCTGATCGAGAGCATCTATCCTTACTATGAAAGCTATACGACCTGGCACCGGTATGGTATCTATGAGAACGTCAGTCGCCACCTTTCACGAACTTCACTTTTAGGCAATACGCTGTCGCTCGCCGGAATCTGTATCCTGGCATTCCTTTTTATCTGTTATTATCCGATACGAAATCTTTTGGAGCATAAAATACAGAAGCCTGCTCTTTTCAAACAGGGCCTGATCATCGTTCAGATATTTATCGGTTCACTGTTCTTTATCACCTCCATCGGATTGTTCCGACAGTTGCATTTTATCCTTTCAAAAGATAAAGGGATCGATTATGAACGGGTCATACAGGTAGATTTAGGATATGACACCTCCTTTCAGACGGATTTAAGTGTTTTGAAACCGGAAATGGCCAACCATCCGTATGTAGAAGAAGTCACATACACCTGCGGGAACGCTCCGATCTTTACGGAACAAGGGGATTGGTACGGTTCCTTTTACTCGTATTTCTGTTTCGATCCGAATGAAGCCGAACCCAATAGTTACAGCCCGGTAATCGTTGCCGACAAGGACTTCTTTTCGTTCTTCAAACTGCAACTGAAAGCAGGTAGCTGGCCGACGGACGCAACCCCATATAGCTATATGGTAAATGAAACTTGCCTGCAAACATTAGGCTACACGGATCTGCTTGAACGGCCTATATACATAAAAGGGCAAGCAAGCCAAGCCCGAGTTTGCGGTGTCATCAAAGACTATCTCTACGCTCCGATGCAATATCCTATATTACCGCTGTTCTTCACCACATACGAAAATCCGATGGTAAAAGACTTCGAGCGTCCTTACCTTATTTATGTCCGCTATGCAAAAGGACATAAAAAAGAAGTGCTGGAACATCTTCACGAGATAACATCACATATTCAGAATGACAATGTCAACCGGAGTAAAATGTTTACGGAGCTGTCCGATCTAATAGATCGGTTCAACCGGCCGGAAAAAGTGATCTTTACCATCTTCAGCATCCTTTCGCTGGTTTGCATCCTTATCTCCACATTCGGCATTTACTCTCTGGTGAGCCTCGCCACCGAACAGCGGCGGAAAGAGATTGCCATCCGCAAAGTAAACGGAGCTACCTTTTATCACATTCTTCAACTGTTCTTCCGAGAGTATTTCATATTAGTGACATTAGGCAATGTTTTTGCTCTTCCAGTCGGCTACTTGGTTATAAAACGTTGGCTCGAGACATACGCCAACCATACCACATTGCCGGCAGGATTGTTCCTGTTGGTTTTCCTTATCACCTGTGGGATCGTGCTGCTCTCTATATTCCGTCAGGTCAAAAGGGCAGCCGCCACCAATCCGGCAGAGGTAATCAAAACGGAATAATAAAAACAAAAACATAATAACGACAAAAACATCACATCATGTTCAAACACTACTTGAAAATGGCTATCCGCCAAATTCTTAAAAACAAGATCCAGTATTTGCTTTCCATCATCGGAATCGCAGTCGGACTTCTTTGTTTCAGTATAACCTCTTATTATATCAGAAGATTCAACAACCAGTTTATTGCTTGGGCAAACAGCGATCGGATGGCGAATATATATGCCAAATCGGCCCAATACGGTTATGAGGACCCTTATATTCCAGGAGAGGTGGTGCAAGAACTGATGGGGAATCCGATCACCGGAATTGGGCAAATCGCTTATTCATACGGATACGGCCAAGCCAATATTTCCATATCCAAAGAGAACCAGAAAGAAATCCCGTACCAGTGCAGCATCCAGAATGTCACAAAAGATTTTCCGACCATATTCAGCATTCAAACGTTGGAAGGCCAGACACCGACACTCAAACCGGGAGAAGTATTCATCAGCGAATCATCCGCGAAAAAAATATTCGGAGCAGAAAACCCTATCGGAAAAACACTCTATTTCAGTCGTGCAGACAGCGACACGTCTGCCATCCACTATTCCACAATCAGCGCCGTTATCAGGGATTTTCCGGATGGGACACGGGAAAAGAGTGACTTTTATTTCCTGGAAACAGCCGGCATCCAACCAAAACGTAAATACCGAGATCTGGTGGTCCTGCTGGATAAAGGTGTTTCAAGCAAAGAAATAAACCAAAGGTTACGCCAACAAATACCGGCTTTTGGAAAAAACAACGATCACTATCTGACAGCACGCACTTTCAAGGAAGAGATGTACAAACCGGATAATCTCAGTGCGACATTCTTCATCCCGTTGATCGGCCTCCTGATATTGATTGCCGCGATGATAAACTTCCTGAAGTTCTGCATTCAGTCGTTCTATAACCGGACACGAGAACTCAGTTTACGGAAATGCTTAGGTTCAGACGCAAAAGGATTGTTCAGATTACTCTTCAGCGAGATTGCGGTTCTTTTCATCCTGTCGGCATTGGCAAGTCTCGTCCTGACCGAATGGATAGTGCCTGTTTATTATCAGTATATGGCCTCGAAAGAAACGATCAACGAGAATCTGTTTATCCATACGCCTACCTTGATCCAGCAGGAAATGGAGTATCTCTGTTTCTTGTTTGTTCTCTGCGCCTTGATTGTGTCATTGGTCATCTTCCGCATCAAACATATCACATTGACAGAAGGAATAAAAGGCGTGAAACGACAGAAACATAGTATAAGGAACTTCATGTTAGGAGTCCAACTGTTCATCTGTTTCCTCTTTATTGCCGGAGCTATCGGACTAAGAAATATTTACCACCTCGCAGAAGAAAAAAGGAACAACACGCTGACGGAAGAAGAATGTACCCGTATCTGGAAGATAGAACTTTGGGAACCGCAAGTACAAGGACACGAAGAAGAGATCGTCTCCCGTATCCGTACGCTTGCTGGGGTTGAAGACGTGCTTTTAGAGACTCCCGGCAAATATCTGGATTATAAGAACAAACAGGGAGAGACACTGCACGGGATACATTTCCTCACCAGTAAAAACTACCCGTCTTTCATGAAACTGCCGATAGAGGGAAGAATGCCACAGGCGGCTAACGAAATAGTGGTTTCACGGTCGCTTATCTGGGAATTGGAGAAAGACGGGGAAAAGAATCCGACATCCGTACAATTGGGAGACCAGACTTTCCAGATTACCGGCATATATGAGCAACTACCGTTCGAACCGGTATATACCCAAGATCAAATGGCTAAAGCCAATCAATCTCAATATCACCGTTTCTCCTTCATCTCCGTTCCTAAGGAACCGAACTATAGGGTCGCTTACATCAAATGCATAGCCGGACAGGAACAGAACGTACGGAAAGAAATACTCAAAATCGTACATAACTGGTTGCCGGCATCCATTCCTTTCCTGCTGACCACCAAACAAGAGGAGCGATTCCGGCTCAATGGAGGGGAGATGCTGATAAGCGACCTGTTCAGCCTATTGTCCGTTATCAGCATAGTCATTACAGTCCTGGGTATCTATTCCGCCATTACACTCGACACGGTCAGCCGGCAAAAAGAAGTCGCCATACGGAAAATCAACGGAGCCGGCCCTAAGGTCATTGCACTATTGTTCGGTAAACTATATATCCGTTTACTTGCCATTTCAGCCATCCCTGCGCTGGCAATCGTCTATATGCTCCTGCGAATATTGACGCAAGAAAAGATAACGATTGATCCCGGCTGGTTAAACAATCCATTGATGTGGCTGGCAATCCTCCTTCTGACCACCACTATCGTATTCGTAACCGTCGCCTATCGTATCTGGCTGATTTCACGGTTGAACCCGGCAGAGGTAATCAAAACGGAATAAAGGAGGATGTGTTCCCACATTAAGCGCGGGAACACAGCACTAAAAACAATTAATATTTTGGATGATAAGACAAATTACATGAATTAGGGCTTATCATAAGCCAACATGTTTTACTTTTGTCCTCAAAACATTAATATTTATTTTATGAATACAAAAACATTAATCGCATTGCTCATGACAGGAGCAGGCCTTGCCTCCTGTTCACAGCCGATTCCCTCCTACACGGTAATGGGAAATATCCCCGATTCTACCTTTAATGGGAAAACAGTCTATATCTTCGACCGGGATAAGGGGCAAAACATTGACAGCGCAGTGATTGAAAACGGAGCGTTTACGTTCACCGGTCAGATTGACACCGCTGTTTTATGCCTAACCCAAGTCGGAAGGAAATACTATACCACCTTCATGCTCGAAAACGGTACCATCCAACTGAACATGGAAACTCCGAACAGCGCGTCCGGCACTCCCTTGAATGAGACCTTCAGCAGCTATATCCAAGAAGAAAAAAGAATCAGTGAACTCTTCCAGAACAAAATGAAAGAGATCCGGGAGCAGGAACAAGATAAAAGCAAAGTCCAAGAATTGACAAAGACCTATTACGACAATGAGTATAAGCCGGCCTATATGGCTATGCTGAAGGACTTCATCGATAAAAACCAAGATAATTACATCGGTGCTTTTGCCCTTCAAAACCTATCGAACTTTATGAACCCGGAAGAAATGGAATCTATCATTGCCCAATCCAGCGCCTTTATCCAAAGTAGGAACATCATCCGGAAACTGAGCCAACGGATTACCAACCTGAAAAAGACGGCCGTCGGACAACCTTTCACCGACTTTACAGTGGAAACCGAAGATGGCAAAAAGGTTTCCCTCTCCGACTATGTAGGAAAAGGGAATTATGTATTGGTTGACTTCTGGGCAAGCTGGTGCGGCCCCTGTCGTGCAGAGACCCCGATACTGGCAGAAGTGTATAACCAATACAAGGATAAAGGATTCCAAGTACTTGGTGTAGCCACATGGGACCAGCCGAAAGATACAAAGAAAGCCATCGAAGATTTGAAGATTACTTGGCCACAGATTCTCAATGCCCAGAACACGCCTTCTGAACTGTACGGCTTCAACGGAATTCCGCATATCATCTTATTTGGCCCTGACGGGACAATCGTAGCTCGCGACCTGAGAGGCGATGCGTTGAAAGCAAAAGTAAAAGAGATGATGCAATAATATAATATGCACAAACAACTGCTTATAGTGATGTTGATTTGTCTGAAAGGTGCCGATTATATATCTGCACAGCAGTGGACAAAAAAGGATTCAGTCTGGCTCCAGAACGTCTTGTCCGGTAAAGAAAAGCTGGAACTGAATCCAGAGACGATGAAAGCGATTCAATCAGGTTCTTTTATAAACTTGGATGAACCGGCTTCCGACATGAAAATGTCACCGGTAACCCCGTTACCCATCCTCAAAGATTTCACCGAATACATACAAACAGATTCAACCCATCGTAAAATAGCATTAAAGGACCTGCCTCCTGGTGTTTTCTGGTTATATGCTCCTCCTCCCGGTAAATTTTTACCGGTCTATAAAAATATGCTCGAAACATGGAAAAACGATCCTATGAATCGTTCTCATAACACAGGCTTCGTCACTTTCGACTTCGCAGAAATGACCAGCAGGAAGAGTTATATACACAAACGTAATGCCAAAAGAGATGGGACATGGAGAAATTACAACAATCTACCTACTCCCGACATCATCAAGAAAAAGAAGAAACTCGCAACTGGTCATCCGGAATTTGCCAGGCAGGATACGCTTTTGTCACGCAAGGATTCGTTGCAGTTAAAAGACACGACACACGTAACCTCCTTTGCTCCGATGAACTAAACAGCCCATAGAATAAATTTTCAAAAAAAGTCGTATCATTTTGCAACAATCCAGTGTCATATAACGTCTTATAGTTATACAAGAAATATTAATCGGAAACAGGTTATGACAAAAATACAACTATTAGCTACACTGTTGGCACTTTTCATCTTTGCCATGCTGGGAGCATGCAGTAATGAAGATTATCCGGAACCGGATGTTTTCAAGGTAACACCAGACCTCCGCACCCGTATCAATACTGGGATAAAAATGGCTTCCCGCACAGAAAAGAGGCTTTTCAACGAGACATTCAACTCTTTTCTTCACAAATGCGATGAAATGGGATCAGAAAATACTCCCTATCAATATATGGAAACGGAAGAGTATGCAGATCTGAAAAAGCTAATACTGTCATCCTCTCCCGCTACCTGCTATTTGTTAATGGACCGCTACCTAAAACGAAATCCCCCTTTCTTCTCTTTCATTCTGAACGATCTGATCGAAACTGCCTACCCCAATACAGCGGATAAGATTGCTAACCGGATGAAGTCGTTGACTACCGTACAGGAAACAATGGAGCTATTCCCTCAGGTTTGCTTGGAAATCTGGCTGGATGAAATAGAAAAATAGTTAATTTATCCAAAAAAACAAACCCAATTATTGCATATAATATATCTTTTGCATTTATTTGTCTGACAAATAAGATTAATCATAATTATCGTCTAATATTATTACAATGGATACATTAAAAGTACATAGTCAGACAATCACACTTGTTGATCAAGTAGAGGATAAACTTCTCAATTATTTAAAAGAAAAAGATATACGTACAGGAGATTCTATTCCTAATGAATTGGAATTGGCTGCAGCACTGGGGGTAGCTCGCAGTGTACTTCGAGAGGCTTTAAGTCGGTTAAAGATGATGGGGATGATAGAAACTCGTACGCGTCGGGGGATGATCCTAACAGAACCAACAATTCTTGGAGGAATGAAACGAGTTGTCGATCCACGTATTTTAGGCGAAGAGGCTCTTTTCGATATTTTAGGATTCAGAATTGCTTTGGAAATAGGGATATGTAGCGATATTTTCAGAAATATTACTCCGGAAGACATTTCAGAACTGGAAGAAATTGTAAAAATGGGAATTGTCTTTGAAAATAATGAATATGCCCCTGTCTGCGAATTTACATTCCATGCTAAATTATACGAAATCACAGGAAATAAAACTATTTCCGAATTCCAAGATATCATTCATCCCGTAATGATTTTTGTAAAAAACAAATTCAAGGATTTATTAGAACCTATCAATATAGAAATGAAAGAGCAAGAGCAGATAGTTACCCACGTAGATCTACTTAATTTTCTCAAAAACAGAGATGAGCTTGGGTATCGAAAAGCAATAGAACAACACTTTGAAGTATATAAAAGATTTTTAAACAGTAGAAAATGAAGAAATAACTTGTTAACAATATGTCTAATACAGTCAAAATAGGAACAATTTTTCTGGCTTGTTTATTGAATTTATTTCAAGCCGCAGCATTAAAAGAAAGTATCCCTTCAACTAATCCTAAATTGGAAAAAATCAAATGGGATAATTCTCTTACTCTACCTGATTTAGACGGCAAGCCGAATATCGGAGTTGCGGGAGCTTTTTCAGGTTTTATAGACAACCACCTAATTATTGCAGGAGGCGCAAATTTTCCTTAT